>Ga0307477_10001963_pt1 | contig 16325 bp, 19 predicted proteins | sample atmos_gasesECM2C_FD_203316 | JGI IMG/M metagenome (GOLD analysis project Ga0307477, IMG submission 203316) | Hardwood forest soil microbial communities from Morgan-Monroe State Forest, Indiana, United States - atmos_gasesECM2C_515 | ecosystem: Environmental > Terrestrial > Soil > Temperate...
CCTCCGAGCGTGCCGAGGTCGAGCGTGAATCCGTCGACGTTTATCGCCACCCGCCCTTTTTCAAGCTTCCCCGACGCGTCCAACTCTCCGTACTGGGTCTCCGTCCACCCGTGATTATTGAGGCCCATGGTACAGCCGAAATATCCATCGTGCAGAGTGCCCAAATCGGTAACTTGGTACCTGACTTGCGCGACCGCATCGCTGAAGCAACCCAGAACAATCGTCGTAACGCACGGTATCCAGAGATTCCGCAACCGTCTTAGTGTGTTCATATCTCCTCTTTTTTCTTCCGGTGAAAGCCGCCGTGCCGACATGACTGGCGATTCAGGTCACGTACCACTCGGCATGCTTGCACTTCAGATCAGAATTGGCTGACAACTCCACACATTCCTGCTGAGTGACAATTGAGGAAGCATGTGGTGTTCCACGTTTATCGCGATTACGCGACACAACGGGCGCGCCGTTTCAGAGTTTGAAGGCGAGTGGCGGACTAACAATCTTCTGGGACGGCCCCCAAACCACCCGACCAGCTGTTTCTCCAACTTTCCATACACAAACAGGCGAGAGGTTACTAAATTCGAGAACGTCGAGTCGCCAGAAGTTAAGAATTTTCGATTGATTTTCAAATGGTCTAACATACATACTAGTTTGTATGTTAGTTGCTCACGAAAAGAAACGGAAGGCCCGTGATCCGGAGCGCACACGGGAACGCTTGCTGCAAGCCGCCTTTCGAGAGATTCACAGATCAGGCTTTCAGAGTGCGGGCATCGATACAATTCTCGCCGCCACCAACGTCACCAAGGGAGCACTCTATTACCACTTCGAGAGCAAGGAGGCCCTGGGCTATGCCGTCGTCGAAGAGAAGATCGCAAAGCTTACGCGCGACAGGTGGCTGCGTCCTATGCGGAGCGAGGGGGAAGCTATCGACATTTTGATCGGCGTTGTCCGGCGGATACCAGCTGGGCCCCAAGACGTTCGCGCCGGTTGTCCGCTGCTCCTTTTGGCACAGGAGATGTCTCCGCTGGACGAGCAATTCCGCAAGCGACTGGAAAGGATATTCCTGGACTGGCAGGAAGGTATTGCAACGCTTTTGCGGAAGGGGAAGTCCCAAGGAACAGTTCGCCGCGACGTGAATCCAGACGAGGCTGCCAGCTTTTTGATCGCGGCTGTCGAGGGCTACGCCACCTTAGCAAAGAATGCCCAAGATCCGAAGGTGTGGAAAGCGGGAATCAGAAATATCGTGGGATGGCTGAGGTCTCTTCGGCCGCCGGAAAATTACAAGCGGGGCTGACCGCATCGCGATCGGGCTAAGCGTTTCAAACTACATCATGAAAAGGAGACCGAACAATGACAAGGATCGCAATGCCGCGCAGGAATCTGCTCGCAACGGGAGCCTGCGCGCTGGCCGGTGCGGTGACCCTACCCGGCCTGGCGAGGGCCAGCGCATTGGGAGGGCATGACTTAACGAACGAGGAGATCATCCGTAAGTGGTACGCGGCGTGGGAAAAGAAGGATTTGGGCACGTTCAATATGCTCCTCGCCGACAACTTCACCTTTACGAGCGCGGCGGGCGACGACCACATCAGCAAGAGCACTTTCAAAGCGCAATGCTGGGACACACAGGTTGATTTCATTGGACACTTTGACCTCGAGCGAATCAGCGCTGGCGCGGAGGATGCTTTTGTGAAGTATCTTTGCCACACCAAGAACAGTAAATCGTTCCGGAACGTGGAGTATCTCCGCATCAAGAACGGACAGTTGGAATCTATTGAGTGTTATTTCGGAGCACAATCCAGCTTTCCGTCAGCAGTAAGCACTGGGCAGAAGTAACCAATGGGCCGGCTGATCCAGGTGCTGGGTTTTTTGATGAATAAATCGAGGATTGCGATCGAGACAGGGAGAATAATCCTGCTACTCAGTCCAGAGGGCCACTTGATGTTTTATGCGCCTCCACTGGAAGGCAAGGCGTGGGGTGCCGATCTGCCGAAAACACCGGTAATGCTGAATCCACAATTCAAAGGCGCTCAACCAATCGACGTGTTTATCGTTCCCGTGGGCGGATGGTCAGACGGATCGGCTGCTCCGGTTATCTAGGACCATATCATTTAGAAGCAGTGCAATCGTCAGTCTCGCTTCGTGAGCAGGAAGTCGAAGAGAGAGAGCAATGCGAGGGGTTCCATCATGAGCGTCCGCGAGATTCAGGATCAGAAGGCCATTGCACGTAAGATGTTTGTTCAACAAGCTGCTCACGCTAATGGGGACGCTTCGGCTAGCCCTCTGCCGGGCGATACGATTTACTCCAACAAGAGTAGACGGGATTACGCTCTTGAATCGAAGGCAGAAGAACCTCCAGATACATCATTGCTTCCGCTAACCCGCGTTGATGCTGCCAACCTCATCCGAGTCTTTCGGCAGTTGGAGGTTATAGCAAAACGACAGGCGCCACGAATCGCGTTCAAGGCAAAGGGTAAAATTCTATTCTTGGATTTAGCCGAGATCGTGGCAGTGCAAGCCGAAGGTAACTATGTTTCGTTGCGACACCAACCCAATCCCTATTTGCTACATGAGTCCCTCTCCTCCATGGCGGAGAAACTCAGGCCCTACGGTTTTATTCGCATCCACCGCTCGGTCGTCGTGAATATTTCGGCCGTGGAGGAGATTCAACCTTTGCCAACAGGAGAGTACAGGTTGCGTGTAAAGGGTGGGCAGCAATACTTGGTGACGCGTACATACAAAGACAACCTAAGAGACCTGGCGCAACTATGGGTGGGCTCAGAGCGCCTTTGCGGCTGAATTCCCTGTATCCTTTCGTTGACGCGCGTGTCTAAGCCGAACGATGAGCCTGTTCTCACAACTCCTTCCTGACTTCCCTGAGAAGGCTGAGGACGCGGTGAACAAGCGGGTCTTGAGCGGCGAGCTGACAGCACTCGTTGGCGCGCGAGTGATGGGGGAACACCGCCATCCTGCTCTTGTGGAGTAATTCACCGGGCTGGAGGGGGCCTCAATTTGAGATTTGGTGGACGAGATGGGATTCGAAACCCACGATCTCCTCATTGCGAACGGGGAATCACTAAAGCTAAGACGCGTCGCCACAATCAGTTAGCCTTTTGAAAAGGCCGTGAATTGCCCAACTCGCCCAACCGAAATCCTAGAGCTTCTTCGCCAGCTGTTAGCTTACCTCGCGTTCGCAAGGTTGGCACAAAGCGCCCCTGTCGGCCGCGGTGGCTGGAAAAGTCTGGCGGGTCTCCCCGCGAGGTAATTGATCGCCAGAGGATTAGAGCAATACTCGGCATGGCGGTGCCACGGTAGGACGGACCGAATTCTGTTTGAGGGACTCCGGATTTATTTCTGGCTCAGTAGATAGAGGTCTGCGTGGCCGCCGGGGTGCACATAGACGATGGTGGAAAGGTCCCTGGAAAAATCGTAGGCAGCATGGTTTGCGTACACCAGGGGAAACGCAAAGGGGACCTTCAACGCCACTAGGGGTGCCCCGATAGTTTTACCGTCTTTCCAAGGCTCACGGTAAATCGTGGCATCGTCGCGAGAAGCAACGGCATATAGGACCGACTGGCCGTCGCTGCTCTCCCACAACTAAACTTTGCGGAGAACTCCGCTTTATGGCTCCGTGACCGGACTCCTCGCGCCCGTGCCAAACAACATCGCACACACAAAGGTCGATCTGAATTTTCCGTCTCGCAGCAGCTTTTGACGACTCAGACGGAATTATTGGTAGGGACAAGAAGAGTCGGATAAACTTTCCACTGGAGACTGAAGGAGCGAAAGAAAGAAAGGCAGCGGTGCGGTGTCGGGAACGGCTGGGCGGTCTGCTGAAGTGCTACGAGCGGGCGGCGGGATAGGCGTAGAGGTACGGACTGCGGGTCAGCGTGTGGCTATCTCACATATATATAAGAGTACGTGGAGTCTGGCCCAAGCAAGGGGTCTACCGAGCAATGAAACTGCGCTCGAAATGAGGTTTGCGCGTGGGGCAGTGGGCACGACGAGTGCTTTGACTACGACATCCGAACAGCACTTCGATTTGTCCAAAATCGTGCTGACTGAACTCCCCGGCAGACCTTCGAAAACGAACCAGGGGCTTGACCGGCTTCGGCAGCGTTGACGGGGATGCGGAAGTGATGACGTCGTGGCCAGGCCGAGGACCGCGACAGTTTGTTGACCGCCATCGACGTGGACGGGCCTACTCATTTTCTTTCGATTCGACCTTTTGGTCCATTGTGGCTGGGCCCTGGAACTTGACCACTTGCACCAAGAGAGGCGTGCTGCCCGCGGCGCTAGGGACATCGACGAGAAGAAAATGGTGAAAGCCGCCGTTCTCTGCGGTGAGGCCTTTGACCACCGGCGCTCCGAGACCTCCGGTGAGCCGCACGGCGAGCCCATCCTGACTGTAAGCAGCGTACCTGTGACTGTGGCTAACAAAGACCATGGCGACCTTGTATTTCTTGAATAGCGCGAGAGCGGCGTCCGAGTCCTTGCAGGCGTTCGGCCCGTCCTCGTCCATGGCGTGGGTGGTGATGGGATTCTTCGCCAGCCCCTTGTGCATCCCGACAAGGATGATCTTCCCCGCGCCGTTGGCGGCGGCCAAGTCAGTCGCCAGCCATTTCAACTGTTCAGGGCCGAAGCCTTCGCCCTGGCGGCTGACATTGTCCAAAGCGATGAGGTGAATGCCACCTTCGAGATCGACAGAGTAGACCACCACGTCGCTGATGTCTGCAAGATTCACGCCGTGGGCTTTAACAAACTTTTCCTTGAATTCCTTGACCCTGTGCCGGCTCTCCTCCGCGGGCATGCGGGCAAATCCTAGAGTTTCCACCTCATGATTGCCCATGGTGGGATAGAAGAGAACCTCGCCGAGGTCGGGGAGCTTGTGCAAAAAGAGGTCGTCTTCAGCGTAAGTGCGTTCCAAATCCCCGAGAAAAAAGAAGGCCTTGGCTCCGCGCTTCGTGGCTTCCTTGAAGGCCCAGGGAACAACGCCTGCGTGGTCGTCACGTGCGTCGCCGCCGATGGCGAGACGGGTAACGCCTAGGGGAGGCTGATCGGTCAGCGGGTCCGAGTGCTGGTAGGCAGCGCAACAGCTGGCATCTATGAAGTTGGTCGACCCGCAGTCTTTTTTGCACGCAGTGAGGCAGCACAACGACAGACAGAAAACCATATGGCAAGACGCAAGTCCACGGGATTGCAAGTTCATCTCTACCTCCTCACGACGAATTCGAGCCGAGACCGGGAGAGTAGGTACCTAGAGGGCTACGTCAAATTCTTAGTAGTCAAGATTTACCATCATCCACAGAAATGCCAGCGAGGCCTAATAAATATGCTGTGAACCCTGCGATAGTGTGCCAGACCGGCTCGTTGGGAATCAACTGGGATGCCTTGGGAAAGAAGAAGATGCTCAGGAAGGTAGATATGGGCCCGGCAGTAAAAATGAAACCTGCTGCCATAATACAATCTCCCGATGGACGCAAGTGTATTTGGCCACGGTTCCTCTGATTCAACCAAAGCGTTTGCCACTGAGTCGATAATCGCCATAGTAGCTGCTTGTGTATCCCGCAAATCCATCCGCGACGAATGCTCTTGAAATCAGCGACATGCAGGAAGGGAACTGGAGCGTGGGTCAAGAAGGAGACCGGGAGTAACAATGTGACATTTGACGGGACACACAGCTGGATGGAGTTTTCGGTATGCACAACAGACGTAGGGAACATCACCGTGTATTTCCGCCGTACAAAACTACTCCGCTCAGCGGATATTCTTGGAAAACTGATTGGGCCACTGCTCCGAAGCCGAATCGGACAGCGGGGATTAGCGGCAATCGTCCGCAGCCTTCCCGAAGGACCCAGCCAAGTCGAACGAATTGGCCACCGGTCTACAGTTTGGGCGGAAGCGATTGACACCTCGGGCGGGTCTTCCAAAGCAATTTTATCCACACCCGATCCCTACGACTTCACGGCGAACAGCGCGCTGGAAATCGCCTCAAGAATCACCGCGCTGCCGGTTCCATTGGGCTTAGTTACTCCGTCCCAGGCATTCGGCCCGGATTTTGTGCTGAGTCTACCGGGATGCTCTCGTACGGACATTCCGGCGCGCTCGCACGCGAGTAGCCGTGCAGAACAGGGGGACATCTAATGGCCGTGTGGGAAATCTTTCGCCGCAAGCCTCGACCACCGCAGAAAGTAACGACTGGCCGCTTCGAAATCGAGCGGAACGGTGAAGTTGCGTATCTGGAATACACTTTGGCCGGAAATATTCTGGAGCTAACCCATACTGAGGTTCCTGAAAAATTGCGTCATATGGGTCTTGCGTCCTCCCTAGCAGACACTGCTCTCAACTGGGCCCGAGAGCACAATCTCAAAGTCGACATTGTTTGTGATACGGTGCGGCACTATGTGGCGGAGCACTCCGAGTACTCAGACCTTGTTATGTGAGCGGCCTGACCCATAGGTGACATGTCGTATGCTGAAATGGAGGGATCGACGGGACTCGAACCCTCGATCTCCTACATGACGGGCAGGCGGTCTAACCAGCTAACCAGCTGAACTACGCACCCCAAATCTGGACCGGCAACGGACAACTGAAAAAAGGTTCGGATTAGTAATGGGAAGTCTTAGGGTTGGGAAGTCTTAGGGTTTACCGATGAGGCGGCGCTTAGGCAATGTCGTTCCGGGTGGATGACGAGGTACGGGAAGCTATCCGGCAGCGAACTTAGTCCGAGCGTGCCGCGGTAGGACCGTTCACGCTCGAGGTCGTTTGAAAGATGGTGGACGAGAGGGGATTCGAACCCCCGGCCTCCTCATTGCGAACGGGGAATCACTAAAGCTAAGACGCGTCGCCACAATCAGTTAGCCTTTTGAAAAGGCCGTGAATTGCCCAACTCGCCCGACCAAATCGTAGAGCTTCTTCTTTGCTGCCGTTGTGGGTTGCCGGATCTTTGGTCATACAGCAGCTGGCAGAACTTGCCGGTCTGGGTGCCGGCATGAGCAGCTCGCCGCAACAGCTGCGCCGCTCAGCGGCATTTTGTTGGGGTGATCTTCTTTCTCGATGCCGATGAACGAACCACTACGTGGCTGTATTGCTTGCACCTTTCGATCATGTCGGTGAACACGCGAAAATCGCCATTTGCCAGGATCATGTTCTAGATTGAATCGCCTTAGCTTTAGGGTTTGTTGGGCAGCGAACAGTTCAAAGTACTCGTCAGGTTTCCATCCGGGCTTGTCTTGCTCGCGAGACTTCTCGATGATATTTGTCAGGACGTAGCTGGAGTCAGCACTCATCTTCGCCCGATCCCTTCCTGTAGTTTAGTTTTTCTCAGTTAGACGGATGCTATCAGAATCAGCGATTCACCACTACTCTCTCCGCCCATAAGGCTCGAGAAAAGAATGTTTGGATCACAATCGCGCGTTCGTCGACAATGCGGACGTGGACGTTAGTACACCATAATAGGACTATACCGAGATATAAACACCGCGAACCGAGACCCGTGCCATGAGCCCATCCAACTATTTCAGGAACAGCAACCAGGATGTTTGTTCGGTGTAGTCGAGTTCGGTGGTACAGCCAGCTTCCTTGCGTAGGACATCATCGATGTTCCTAAATGCCAAAAGCAAAAGCGTTCCGACGAGCTTGCATCCCTTTACGCGATGCTCAGCGCGGTGGTGACTTTGGGTGTCTTCCCGATCAATTCTGATTGCTACCATTGGAACTGCTTCGATGCTTGTGTCTTGCCGTTTTCTTCGTCTTAGCTTTCTTCGCTTTGAGTCGTTCGTTCTCCTGTTTCAGGTCGGCGTTCTCCTGCGTTAGAGCATCCATTCGATTCTGCAGGTCGCCATTGTCTTTCTCCAACTCCGACAGGTGCGCCTTCAACTGTTCATTCTCTTGCCGCGCTTTTGCGTCTTGGCAGGCCGCCAGCGACAAGCTCAGCACCACCGCGAGTGCCAGACCAACGATCGTATTCTTTCGCATTTTTGTTCCTCCCCGAATTTATTACTAGTGGAGGACGGATGAACTGGGTGCTCAACTTCCACTCCGTTCTGTCGCAGCTTACCAGCCCATGTTACAACACGCGGCTTAAAGTTCTCTCAACAACTCTTTGCTTTTTCCGCTTTTGCGCTTTGTCTCTCGCTGGTCGTGTACCTGTGTGAGCATAATGTTTTCGCTGGCAATCCGGCAGATGAAGTCAGGCGTTTGAGATGTACCGAACCACTATTGTTGATACTGCCACTTTCCATTCGACGTAGGGTCGAAGAATCGTATAGCTACGGTCGACCGGAGTGGAGGCATTTGATACACGGGAAGATTGACCCGCAGTCTGAAAGCCGCGGCCCAGCGAATCGCCAACCCCTGGCCAAAAACCTAACTGGAACTGCTGCCTGTCTGCCTGATTTGACTCAGCCAGATCTCAGGCAGATCTTTGAAGTTTAGAGCGCCTACAAACTGATGTTTGTGGGCGATTCTTTGCTGACGCGCTTCCGTCCTCCTACATGTTTGACTCTGGAGACCCATGCCCAATACAAACGGAACCCCGCCCGATGCCAGTTCACGACAGTTCTAGGAGTGACCAGGACGAGAGGCTTGCATACGCACGCTACAGCTCGGAGAATCAGCGCCCGGAAAGCATCGAAGACCAGGTGGCGGCGTGTCGTCGCCTCGCGGGCCAGCGTGAATTCACAATTGCTGAGGAACACATCTACTGCGACCAAGCCCAATCTGGAGCCCGCAAAGATCGTCCGGGTCTGGCAACACTACTTAGTTCGGCACAGGGCGGGCAGTTTCAGGTAGTTCTTGTCGACGATCTTTCTCGTCTGGCTCGCGACAACTATCTCATGCTGTCGGTTTTGGCTGAGCTGCACTTCGCCGGTGTGCGTGTGGTATCGGTTGCCGATGGACTCGATAGCCATGACGAGGAAGCGACGCTGGGGATCCAGATCCGGGGCATCTTTAACGAACTACAACTGTGCATCCCGCAAATCCCATCCGCGACGAATGCCCTTGAAATCAGCGACATACAGGAAGGGAGCTTGAGCCTGGTTGGCGACCGGGAAGTAACAATGTGACAGTTGGCGGGAAACCGCTGGATGGAGTCTTCGGTAAAAGAGCGCTCATATTCGTATCAGAACTCATTCTCCGATTACCTCGCCGTTTTGTAACTTCCTGGAAGTCATCGACTCTAAACTTCAGGCCCAACGTGTTCACCCTGAACGAGAACGATAAAATCCCAACTGTGCTTCTCGGCCGCCGTTCATTCGTAGCAGGGTCCGTCGCATTAGGTGTCATCCTTGCCTGGCGCTTCACGGAGAGAAATCGACCCCTCCACGCGGAAGTGGAGTCCGCAGGGCTCCCCAAATCAGTAACCATCGTCGAATTTACCGATGAGGGGCAGCGCATCTCCACCGTAACGGTGGATAGGATTGTGAAAACTGAAGCCGAATGGAAAAGGCAGCTCTCTCCCGATTCCTTCGAAGTTACTCGTCACGCCGCCACCGAAAGTCCTTACACCAATGAAGATCCGAACGCGCACAAAAAGGGCGTCTTCCGCTGCATCTGTTGTGACACCGCCTTGTTTAACTGCGACGCCAAGTTCGACTCCGGCACCGGATGGCCCAGTTTCTGGGCACCAATAGCCAAGGAGAATATTCGCGAAACCACCGACAGTAGCCTCGGAATGGTGCGCACCGAAGTTTCCTGCCGGCGCTGTGACGCCCACCTCGGCCACGTCTTCGACGATGGCCCTCGTCCCACGGGCCTCCGCTATTGCATGAACTCCGTCGCCATGCGATTTGCCAAGAAATCATAGCCTCAAAAGATCGCGGGAACTGGCCGCCAACTCCTGTGTGGCGTAACCGGGGAAACTCCTACCAGAAACCGCTGCTTCAACAGAGGCACGGATCCTTGACACGCCAGGAAGCAGAAATATTATTCATTCCTGCCCGGACCCGTTGAAGTAACGATGCGAGTGGTCTTTGATGGGTTTCCGGCGACCGTCCTGCACCTCGCTCAAACTTCGATCATTCGTGACGTGTCTCCGATGATGCGTTTGAGGTGAGGTATCCGTGCAACTGTACCTCGGAGAGATGCGGCGCATCCCCAACCGAGACAGTAGGCATGTAGGTGAGGAAGAGTCCCGAGGTCAGATGATCTTGTCTGGCGGCTATACCCACGCTGTCGGATACGGTGCTTGAGCTATAAATGAAAGCGCAACCGCTGCTGCATGCAAAATTCAAAAAAACCGTATGACCCGGTGGAGAAAAGGTAGCCTCCCAATCGATATCGGTTACTACGAGTGTTTCACCCGTGGGGATGGTGAAGTCGGTCGATGCCTGGACGCCTGCAGTGGAGACTTGTCTGAACGAGGTGCAGGAAGGATACGTAGTAGCGTCGGTGGGGAGGCACGCTAGAGTAATCAGGTTGGCGGTGGGCACTCCCAAGTGGGTCGGCAGGGTTACTCTCTCGTGTTGGGATTGAGCGCCGACTGATCTGCTGTCCATTAGAAGCATGACAAGGGCAAAAATCCCGAGGCCTACCACAAGCGATAGGGGTTTGACGACGTTTTTCATGTGTTCTCCTTTTTGGGAATGAGCGACGTTAGGGACCAGGGAACCCGCGGAACAAGGCCCGGCGATGGAGGAACTGCACCTAGGTCAGAACAAGGGAAGAGCGGCGCGAGCCGTCCCATCGCGCTTGACCCAATTGGAGGGACAAGTGCCCGGAAAAGTATTACTGGTTGGTGGATCTGTCAAGAGCTAGAACGCGGTCAGTAATGTACCAACTTCATCGCGTGTGCAGTGCCGCGGCGGCTCCCCCACAGCATTTCAGGTTTCATAAAATGAGGGGGGAAGACTTTCTGACGAAGGTAAGTAACAGGTCAGAATTGGTTTGCATCGCAGTTTGGGACAGGATGCCCCAGACCTGTGATTCACGACAGGCGAGGAGAGCGGCACGAAGCCGGTCGAGCACGTGATTGGCTTCGATGAACTGGATTTACAAAGGACCGTGGATGTGAATAGCCAGGCTGTGGTGCGCAAAAATTCCGTTCAGCGGGTTTCCGACGCAATGTAACGTTGTTACATCCTAATCGGGTGACTAGCGATGCTTCCATTTTCGGCTTCTTGTAGGTCGCTGATTTTAAACGCATTCGCACCGGATAACATTTTCGGTAGGCATAGTCTAAACATACAAGGGAACCGGACACGAGTCCCAAGTTGCAGTTCCAGTTGACTGGGCTAGATGCCTGCCATACGATGCGGGCAACCTACGCAAGACTTGCCGGACACGGTGATGCTCGGTACGAAAATCGCACATTACGTGGTGGAAACGGAGCTCGGACGCGGGGGAATGGGTGTGGTGTACCGCGCGAAGGACTTGCAGCTCGAACGGACCGTCGCGCTGAAACTCCTTTCCGAGGAATACGCCAGGCATGCTGAACAACGGCAGATGATTCTTGCGGAAGCCCGCGTCGCTGCGTCCTTGAATCATCCTGGCGTCACGACAATCTATGAAGTGGGCGAGCACCAGGGCCGGCTCTTCATCGCCATGGAGCTTGTCGCTGGCAAGACAATGCGTGTTTTGCTGCAAGAAGGTGCATTCGAACCGCGCAGGCTGATTCGCTTCGCCACACAAATCGCAGAAGCTCTCGAAGCGGTGCACTCGCACGGCGTCCGGCATGGAGACGTGAAGCCCGAGAACATCGTCGTGCAGGCCGACGACCGGATTAAATTACTTGATTTTGGGATTGCTAGTCGCGTCGCCGAAGCGGAGCTTGCCACTACGACAGGGAACACCACCGATTATTGGGCCTCAGACGGCCGCATGGCGGGCACTTTGGCTTACATGGCACCGGAACTGCTCCGCGGCCAACGCACCGATGGGCGCGCCGATCTTTTTGCGCTCGGCGTAATCCTTTATGAATTGGCCACTCTGAAGCGTCCGTTCACCGGTACCGCTGCGCCCCAACTGATCGCCCAAATTCTGGACGATAAGACGGAGCCCTCTGAGATGGTGGCGCAGAAGATTCCGCCAGGTCTCGAAGCGATTATCTTCAGACTGCTCCGAAAGCTGCCCGAAGAACGGTATCCATCCGCGCGCGATCTCCGCCTCGATCTGCTGAATCTTCTGCGCGAATTGGAAATGGGCGACTCAGCCCCAGTGGGAATCGCAGGAAAAAGGACTGTCGCCGTGCTGCCGTTCAAACTGCTGACTCCCAATGCCGAGGATCAATACCTGGGAGTGGCTTTGGCGGATGCTGTGATTCACGCGCTCGGCACGGGCGGCGACGTTCTGGTGCGGCCCACCAGCTCGGTCGAACGATATGCAAAGCAGACCGTTGATCCCTTGCGCGCAGCTCGCGAGCTGAATGTGCAAATCGTCGCCGAGGGCAGCATCCAAAAGTCTGGAACGCGTTTGCGCGTGCACATCCAGGCATGGAACGTAATCGAGGGAACCGTGCTCTATTCCGCGAAACACGACGCAGAAATTCACGAGCTCTTTTCCCTCCAGGACGAGCTGTCCTCCAAACTTGCGGCTGCGTTCGGCTTGAAGCAGTCCGACGAGAAAAATCGTGCCACGACTCCACCTACGGATAATCCGCATGCGTACGAATTGTTCCTTCGTGCGGCAGACCGTTTGGCACGGCTGAACCGATGGGACACGCGTACGGCGATCGAAATGCTCGAACGCGCTGTCCAGCTTGATCCGGGCTTTCCGGACGCCTGGGCCAGGCTTGCCGAAGCCTGCGTCTTGATCGGATCTACGCAGGAGCCGAACCCGCGTTGGCTCAGGCGAGCCAGCGAAGCCATTCGCAAAGCATTGGCATTGGATCGTCACAACGCAGAGGCTCACTGCGCACGCGGCCGGCTTCTCTGGACGCCCGCCCAGAAATTCAAGAACCGCCCCGCGTTGCGAGCCCTTCGGGAAGCCCTCCACATCAATCCCGGCTGTCACGGTGCGCGAATCTGGCAATGCCTCATTCTGTTGCATCTCGGGCTGCATGAAGAGGCGCGTGCGGGTCTGATGGAGGCTTTGGCCGCCCAGCCTGACGATGCCTTCACGCTCGTGTTTATCGGGCAAACAGCGATGTACCGCTGCGACTACGCGGAGGCTCGAGAATTCAACGCACGGGCGCTAAGCGTAGATCGCACCCACATCTGGGCGAATGGATTTTCGCCTAACGTCGCCCTATATGAAGGCAAGCTCAACGAAGCGGAGGAAAAGATCAAGCTGGCTCGGCAGGTACTTGCGAACGATCCGTGGCTCGTAAGCTGCGAAGCGCTGCTCTGGGCACAGCGCGGTGAACGGAAAAAGGCAGAAGCGCTTGCGCGCAAGTCGCTCCAGCCCGTGAAGGCTTTTCTGCACACGCACCATTTGTGGCACACAGCGGCCGCGGCCTATGCACTAATCGACAAGCCGTCCAGTGCTGTCGCGCTGCTTCGCCGCGCCGGGGCTCAAGGGTTGCCCAACTATCCGGCATTTCGCGACGATCCACTTCTAAAATCATTGCACACGCAAAAGGCCTTTCGCGGTTTGCTGGCGAAGCTGAAACGAGAATGGGAAAGCTACCGGCGCGAATTCGGTCACTCTTAAGCCGCCATTGTGTCTGTAGCGGCGGGCAAAAGGTGTCTCGACAGCGCTCAGAGCGTCGCTGACTTACGTGAACTGTTTCGGGCCCACGTTCCAAAGACGAACCTCCGCCGCAACTGAAACTACATAACGTCAAAGTCGCCCAGCAACCAGGGCACGTTCCACAAGCACTTGATGTCTACCGCGTTTAATCAGGCTCGAAAGACCAAGCTAACACGTTGAAAAGACGTGTCCGCCTCGCGTGGTCTTTCATGCGCTTTCGCGGGCCGCATGCCCTAAAGGGCAGATGAGATGAGACTGCTCGCGAGCAAAATCTGTTCAATGGTCTCGCCATCTCTTCAAGTAGTTTTGTGTGAAACCCAGTTATCTAAGGCCGGCGAGTTACTCCAAAACACAGGTGCCCACGGAAGGCCGTCGGCATCATTCCCCGTGACGCACTTCAGAGATCGTGATCCAATTCGAGACACCGTCGCTCACAAACGTCCTCGATCCGTGCTTGCCTATGTGGACGGGACCCGTATCCCCGTCGATCGTGTCGCCCGAAGTCGGCCGAACCTTCAGGTATGATCCCCCAACTACTTCCGCGACAACCACTTCCTGACCACCAGTATAGAGCGGTACGTTGATGTTGCCCCCGACGCCGAATCCAGTGGCAATCCCTGGAAGGTCCTGGGTGAAGCTCGAAGTGCCATTGCATCGAACCAAAACGTTCGGCGTGCTGAAAACTTGGCTCACGGTTGCGGGCGGTACCGGCGGAAGAGGGACCAGGAGTCGTTGAATCCGGCCCTGCGGTCCAAAACTAAGTTTGCCGTTATCCGTAATCTTCGTCTGGACTACTGCGACTTGAGCAGCACTGCTGAGTGCGCCAAAAAGGACCCAGGCCCCTGCCTCGCTCAACACCACGTTCGGGCCCGTCTGGTTTTGACCCAACAGGTTCAGCGTCAGCTGGCTCTGACCGCAGTGCCGGATCAGCGGGTTAGGCTTTGAAATGGTCGAAGTCGGCATCCCGAAAAGACAGTTTTGTATGAAGAACAAAGCCGAGTTGCTTCCGAGATTGAACATCGGGACTTTGCCTGGGTTCACCAGTTGAGCGTTCCCGCAATCGTCTCGGAGCCCGATGTGTACGTGGTCGCGGTTTGCCGAAAAATCGGACACTGGGGAAGGAGCGAAATCCGTCGCTTGGTTCACGATCGTGATCTGGCCGCCGATCATGCGGAGGTCTGTGAACTCCGCGCCACTCAGGATCGCAACCGTGGTGCGTGGCACACCCGGCCGCGGCCCAAATCCGGCCCACATCACGTCCTTCATGGGCCACTTTCCTGACGGGATGTTGCAGGGCGTCGTGACCGAGTCGTCGAATTCCAGAATCTTGCGCCCTTCCACGCCGGACATGGCGCTCATGAGCAACAGCCAATCGTTGAAGACGTTTCCTCCCGGGATTCCCCCGGGCCGGAACACAAAGAGGTTTCCGTTCATCGAATTCTCCTGGACTTGCCTAATTAGTAGTGCGCTGTCTCTGCATGGCGTTACATCGTTCTTCGAAATCGAACCCGGTGCGACGGGACGAGAACACTCCGTAATTCCTGGTAGGTCCGGAAATCGGTAAAGTTCGCCCCAGTACTTGACTTTACCGATTCCCGCGTCAGGAGTTGGGACGATTTTCTGGAGGAAGCAGGTGGAGCGGGTCCAAGGTTCCGACTTCAACCCATTTACTTTGCCAAATGAAATCCCCTGAGTGATTGATATAGCTAATCTGCTTCTCAGTTTCTACCAAACAGAGGCCGTCCTGAAAACGCCCAGTAGCTAAGAACCGAGGCGTAATCACAAAGGATCCCGCCGTGTCGATAAACCCCATTTCACAAGCCTCAGCGACTGAACGATGGGCCTTCCCTGTACCTGTATTGACCGGAGCCAGTCCCTCTGAGAAGTAGTTGGCATGCAGGAACGCTGGAGCCACCACCATATGTCCCGATGAGTCGGCATAGCCGTACTTTTGGCCTACTTGGATCAATCCAAGACCTTCTAAAAAACTCCAACGCCTTATCGAACTGCGGTGGGATTACAAATTCCCCGAGGCGATTTATGTATCCCCACTTTGAATTTTCGGATACTCGGGCAAGGCCACTTCGGAATGGGCCAGCCATCGTGTCACAAATGAATTTCGATGGAATCACAGAAGCTCCGCTTGCGTCCACATAGCCCCACTTCGCGCCAGGTTTTATCGCTGCGAGACCTTCTGAAAAAGCGCGGGCATCTTCAAAAAACGGCGAAATGACTTGATAACCATTCGTGTCGATATAACCGTACTGTTCATCCACTTTGACACAAGCAAGGCCGACGCTGTAGTGGCTTACACCGTGATAACGAGGCGGTACGACGATATTGCCCAGACGGTCGATTACCCCTACTTTGCCTCGTTCTCGGAAATTAGATAAACCATCCGTGAAAATAATCGGTCCTTCTGAACTTGGGGCGAATGACAAACTCCCCCAGAGTGTTCACTGCGCTTTAGGAGTCCGCAACCATCACTGAACCTAGACCTTCACGGAACGGGTATGCAAATTCGTATTGGGGTTCAACAACCGTACGGCCTGAATGGTCAATGAACCCGGCAAGGCTATTTCGTGGGCTTCTGCCTTTGCGCACAAAAATTGGAAAGAGTCTGTGTTGATTGGAGTTCATTTAGCCCTTTGGGAGAAAAGAGAAGCTTAGCAGGCAAATCAAATAGGCCCGGTTAAAAGAAC
>Ga0307477_10001964_pt1 | contig 16323 bp, 18 predicted proteins | sample atmos_gasesECM2C_FD_203316 | JGI IMG/M metagenome (GOLD analysis project Ga0307477, IMG submission 203316) | Hardwood forest soil microbial communities from Morgan-Monroe State Forest, Indiana, United States - atmos_gasesECM2C_515 | ecosystem: Environmental > Terrestrial > Soil > Temperate...
ATTGCCAGAGACAACTGCTTTGCTACTTTTGCCGCGTTCTTGTTTGAAGAGTCAGGAGTTCTTGAGTTTAGCGTCTCTATCCCGTCAATTTCCCCTTTGAGCTTGTCTAGAGGATACTTGAACCTCTGCCAGAGAGGCCTGAAGGGGTGGGGGATGATAATGAGGCCGTTTTGACTCCTTATGCTGGCAATCACCTTGAATAGCTCTCTCTCCTTTATGTCTTCCTTGATGTACAGTGCTATCACGTCGCCACGGTCTGTGGTGATTTCTTCCCCGATAATCACTTCAAAATCTCTGTCTGCATTGAGTTCCTTCGTGAGAAGTGCGCCTCTGATGGTGTGATGGTCCGTTATGGCTATTCCGTTCAAGCCTAGCCTCTTTGATATCTTGAGAATACTCGCCGGCTTGTTTTTGCTGTCAGGAGAAAAGTTGGTGTGCATATGCAAATCATACTTATTCATTCTTTCTTCCTAGCTTTATCCCACGCGCACAACTTGAATCGCACTTTAACTCTTCTAAGTTTTTTTGTGAGCCAGAACGATCAGTCCAAGAGCCATGCTCCCGAATATTGGTTATTGAGAATAGCTGGTTCTGCGAGGTGGATTGATGATCCGATGATGCCAAGTTCGAGGGCTTGAAAGGCCGGGCGAGAAATGCCGGGCATAGAGGTAGCCTCTCGGCGTCCGGCCCAAGCTTTCTTAAGACAGACTTATCTCCGCTCTACACTCCGCGAAGATGACAGACTCTGAGGCTCGACAATTGCACGCCAGGACCCTATCCTTCGCGTTGGTCTTTCTCGTATTGTTCGCGGTCCTTGCTGCGATAGTGGTCACAGGTGCGGCAACTCAATTTGATATCTCCGCGTTCTATTCTTTGAATGACCTTTCTTCATCTTACCCGATTGCAGCCGCCGCGATCGCGGTTACGCAGTTCGGGTACGAGCCTGTTCTGGCTCTGTTCTCAGCACTTCTCTTTTTCGTTGACCGACAAAATGCCAAGTTGGCACTGGAAATCTTGATGGCGTTTGTCATCGCCGACGCAGTCGTGCTGGTCCTCGATAGCGTGTATTTTCGTCCCCGGCCCTATGAGACCTTGAGCAATGTATTGCTGCCTGGTGGTCTTGGGAACAACTCCTCATTTCCTTCGGGTCACGCGACAAAGGCCTTCGCTGTCGCAGCGGTAGTGGCTCTGCAGTGGGGGAAGAAGGCGGCGCCTATAGTCTTAATCTCCTGCGGCGTTGCCCTGAGCCGGGTTATCATTGGAGTGCACTACCCTCTCGATGTTACGGCGGGGGCCGTGCTTGGAGCAGCCGTCGGCATATCAACAGTGTACGTCAGCGAGAAGTTCGAAATAGCCGGCAGGCTGGGAGTGCTACTCAGAAAAGGAACGCCTGCCGAAGGGGAGGAAACCCGAAGGGACCCCTAATGGTGCGCGCAGGTTACCTTACGGCTAGCGCGATTGGGCGCCTCATACACGAGTTTGGAGGCGCTGCGAGGGCGTCCTCATCCAGTTCTCGGACGACAACCGTCTCTCGGCTAAGATACCTTTGCGTGGGAAATTCCGTGTTTCTCTTACCTCCTCGGCATATGGACTTACCTGTCTTTCAACCAATTCAATCGTCGATTCTGCAGAAGAGTATCATCGCTCATTCCGGCCTTCGCAAACCCCGTGTCATGGGCGCTTTTATCCGCTTTCCACATGAATGTGTATGTCTCTAGGGTTCATTCTCGAGGCCGCCAAGAACGTGACCACGGCAGCCGTCCCTGCTACCGCCGCACAGCCTGCTGCCAATTCGACCTCGCTCGCGGGGATCGTCCCGGCCGTCTCGAACTATGCGGCCCAGTTCGCAGCAAACGTGGCCATGGTGACGGTGGCCATGGACAACGCGGCCCTCGAAATCGGCAAGGCGGCTGTAATCTTCCTGATCATCTCAGGCGTCATCATCTGGTTTACTAGGGTGAACAGGCGCTTCGGAAAGGAGCTTGTCGGTGGCGGCGTGTTCATCGGCCTCTTCATCCAGTTCGGCGTCCCGTTCCTGATGAGCCTGCACTTCTGACCGGCGACGGAGAATGATCAGCGGGTTCTGCGCAAAGTGCCGAAGGCAGATAGGAGGGTTCCTGAGGCCCCCTCTCTGGCAGTGCCCGACCTGCTGGAAGATATGGTGCGACGCCTGTCCCAAAAGGAGAGTCGGGCGGGTCTTCAAGAAGCTCGTCTGCCCGGATTGCGAGATCGAGATGCAAGAGGGCGGGCTTAGGAGGTAGGTTGGCGGAACTCGAGGAGGCTCGCCACGGGCGCCTTTGTCTCGGTGAACAGGGCAGGCGCATAAGAGCACAGCCCCGACTCCGGATCCCAACCGACATGGGCGCATAAATGGCCCGACCAAATGAAAGGGGGAATGTCTGACGAGAGTCCCGCCCCGAAGCTCGCCTGGGAGCCCACTAAGGAAGACCTCTGGCGCCTGTACGTAGACGAGAAGCTCTCAGCCGCCGCAATCGCCAAGATCTACGGACGAGCGACTGCGAACCCCCGCTCGGGCGCCGAACTCATCCTGTACTACCTCAGGAAGTACGGGATACCGCTGCGGAACAGGGTCGAGGAGCTCGCCAAGGATACGGCCGTTGCCGAGAAGGAGTGGGTCGCAAAGTACCCGCCTGGAGGGGAGGCCGTGCAACAGGCCGCGATTCCAGTCCCCACAGGCAAGAGAGGTGCGACGATAGCCCTGAGCGGCGAGGAGAGGGCGGTACTTGAGTTACTCCGGATTCGGAAGCTGAGCGTCAGCAACTTCGACCCGGAGACCAAGGGGAGGGTTCACGCCGTCATGGAGAACTTGAACCTAGTGCGCAAGGTCTCGCTCAGCAACATCGCCCGTCTTATTGGGAACAAGACGAGCGGCTACGTGTCGTACCTCTTCGGGGAACTGGGGATTGAGCCGAGACCCTTCGAAGAGTCGCGGCTCAAAGAGATCACAGAGAACCTCAGGAAGTATGAGCGCAAGCCGTTCGACGGTACAGACGAGGACAAGGCCTATCTTCTGGGGCTAAAGCATGGAGATCTATACGCCTACCGACCGTGGACCGGCGCCGTTAGGGTTTCTCTCGGAACAACCCATCCTGCCATGTGCGAACTCTTTCAGCAACTGTTCGGTCCGTATGGGCACGTCTACCGCTTTCCGCGGTACAAGCAAGATCAGAACAGTTATGAGTGGAACTTGGACGTCATTCTCGACGAGAGTTTCAGTTTCCTCATTCAGGACTTCGATCAATCGCTTCCCTGGGTGATGGAAACGGAGGCAAGGATATTCGCCTATCTTTCTGGGCTGTTGGACGCAGACGGCTCAATCACCGTCACGAAAGACGGGGCAGACAAAGTTGCCCTGTTCGTCGACTACTACAACTCAAACAGAGTAATGCTCGAGTGGATTCGCTCTGAGTTCAAGGCGTTCGGGTTCTATTGCAGCCTGCGACTAAAGTTCAAGGAAGGTCACGTGACAAAGAAATGGAACATTGTGCATCGTTCAGACCATTGGCAACTCTCTTCCTATGGCATGGACCGAGTTCAGGGCCTCATCGGCAGGCTCAAACTTCGCAATTCCGAAAAGACTCGGCGACACCGCATAGCTCTTTCAGTCAGGAAAGGGCAAGAATACTCGTCAATCGAAGGTCAACTTAACGAACTGAATCGAGAGATCGACACAGCGGTGAGAGAGTCTCTGAGAGAAGCGGAACGACTCTACAATGAGACACACAAGGGCAGGTGAGAACTCTGGCAACTGCCCCCGACAACGAATATTTTGTGCATGTTGATATCGACCTGAACAGCGTTCTAAAGAAGGTCAAGATCTATGAAATGTATATCGTTGACTCGAATGGCAAAGTCGTCTACGATATGGTTGGCGGTACAATCGGCTTCTACAGCGGTCGCCTGACTCGCGCCAAGATCAAAGCCATGGTCAAATCATTCATTGACGAGGAACTCGACCTGGGTGAGAAGGTGAACATTCCTCTTTCAAACATTTCAGTGAAGAATGAGCAGCAGATGGATCAGGTGCGAGATAGAAGCGATTATGAACTCTATCAAGCTTTCAAGAAGAACAGGAGTGGAATCCTCCCCTAACTATTTTTGATTTATTGGCTTTTCCGGACAAAGTGGCACGACTTGCATGACCTTCATCTTCACGCCCTCGGCATTGTTCTGTCCAGTTGTCGTTTGATAACGGACGCATCGGGCGAAAGCCCGAACGAAGATTGGACAACACCTTGACATCGTCCGTTTCTGTTACTGACCCTGTGGGTTTCGGCACGTCTTGCGAACGATAGACTGGTTCCACTCTATGGCTGCGTGATCTTGATGCATTGGGAAGGGCAGCTAGTCTCGCACGCCATGCAGTAGATGCAGTCTGGCTCGCGGACCGGGTCCGACTTGTCCGACCTCCACGCCTGCCAGTCGGGCGACCCTGGCGCCAGCACCAAGTCCTTCCCCGACCCCGCCTGCCCTGGGTTCAGAGCCCACTCGTAGACGAAGACGGGGCAGACGTCCATGCAGACCCCGTCGGCGATGCAGTCGTCCCAGTCGACCGCTGTCTGGGTCCCGTGTATCCCGTGGGCGGTCGCCATCGGCTTGCCCTCGCCGTCGAGCCTCTGCATCCCTGCCCCCCTGACCTTGTGGCCGTTGTGCTCCCCGGTGATCGGGAACTCGTCGGGCTTGGAGAGGAACGCCTGGTCGATCGGCCTGGTCTTGAATCCTACGTCTCTTCCCATGTCGAGAGCGTGCCTCGATGCCACCCGCGTTATAAATGTGTGCTAGATTGGCCTTCAAGTCGAATCTCTGAGCGTCAAATCAGCATCCATTCCTTCTCACCAGGGGTCGCCGGCTAGGCTGGTCCATACCCCGGCTCGGCGATGATGAACCCGTTGGCCCCGACAGGGATGCAATAGGCAGTCCCTTTGCCATAGGACAGGGTTTGTGGGGTACGGCGGGTCGCTCAATAGGGAAGCCATGTAGGCACAGTTGACCCAGGGGGCGTTGGGGCCTGTCCCGCACCATTGGCCCATGTCCAGTTCGGATCACTCATCAGACCGTTCAGGAACCAGCGAGCGGTGATGGATATGTTGCCTCCCGTGTAGTAGTACGGTTCATACCGGGAGACGGTGCAATCCTGGGTCTTCGGCGTCCTGCAGTCGAAGAGCGCGGCCCCGCTGAAGTTGAACGTGAGCTCGAGCCCGCCGCTGACGTGCTGGTCGGGAAAGGCGATGAACCAGGCACCGTACTTCCAGCTCGAGGGGAGGTTAGGAAAGACTGCGAACGTTTGAGTCGCAACGCTGACCGTCGTTTTCGTCGAGGTGGTTGCTACTGTCTGCGTCGTCGTGCTCGTGGTCGTCGTGGTGCTTGTGGTCGTGGATGTTACAGTATGGGATTCGATGGAACTGATAGATGATTGTAGACCCGAGATGGCAGATGAAGTGTTAAGGTAGTAAGCTCCGAACGCCCCACCTACTACCAGCAGGGCGATCAAGGCGGCTACAAGCGGAACTGGCTGGCTCAACCTTTCATGATCCGTGAGCACACCCTTCCCGAAAAAGGCTGTGCATCAATGTTCCAGAACCGGGTCGCCGAGGGTAGGCTTGCGGAACCCGCTGGACCAACACTCTTAACGGGCCCCGGCCACGAGCGGACCATGCCCGTCAAGGTCCACGTGACCAACATGCTCGTGCGGCACTTGGACACGGAGCCAGACTTTCAGGTGCAGGCGAGGAGCCTCGGGGAGCTACTGGAGGTAAAAGACCAGGACGTCGAAGGCTTCCGCGACAGCATCTGCGACGAGGCGGGCAAGGTGAGGGTCTACGTCAACGTCTTCGTGAACGGGGAGAACGTCGCGCGGGAGGACGAAGCGCTCTCGTATCCGCTCGAGGAAGGCGACGAAGTGTATATACTCGCCTCGGTCGCTGGAGGAGCCCGGTAACCATGCAACTTCTTGTGGGGACTGTCAAGGGAGGCTTCATCTTGGACGGCGACTCGTCGCGCAGGAATTGGAAGCTCCGCGGCCCGTTCTTCGACGGATTCGAGACGTACGAGATGGTCGCCGACGCGAGCGGAGGGAGACCAGAGTACTACGCGGCGGTGAACACCTGGACGTGGGGCCCCGTGATCTACAAGAGCATCGACGGGGGCAAGAGCTGGAAGAGGACCAAGAAGGCCCCAAGGTACGCCGCCAAGAAGCAGAAGGGGAAGAAGGACGCTCTCGCGGTGAAGAGGACCTGGAACCTCCAGCCGGACGGCCGGGGTAGGGTCTACGCGGGGGTGGAGCCGGCGGGCCTATTCTACACGGACGACGGCGGGGCCTCTTGGCAGGAGTCCGAGAGCCTGAACTATCATCCGACGAGGGGCAAGTGGAACCCGGGGAACGGTGGGCTCTGCCTACACACGATCGTGGTCCATCCTAGGAACCCGAAGAAGATCCGGGTCGGGGTCTCGGCCGTGGGAGTAATCGGGACCGACAACGGGGGGAAGGACTGGAGGTTCATGAACAAGAACATCAGGGTGGACTTTTCCCCGGTGAAGTACCCCGAGTGGGGGCAGTGCGTGCACAAGATCGACCTCAACCCCAACAAGGCGGACGTCCTCTACCTCCAGAACCACGGCGGCGTCTACAGGAGCGCGGACTTTGGCGAGAACTGGACCGAGATAGACAAGGGCCTGCCGAGCGACTTTGGGTTCCCCATAGCGGTGAACCGGACCAAGCCTGACACTGTCTACGTCTTCCCGATGCAGGGGATGGGGCGCTTTCCTCCCGACGGAAAATTCAGCGCGTGGCGGACCCGCAACGCGGGGAGGGAGTGGGCTCCTGCCCACAAGGGGCTCCCCGAGCACGCCTACTTCGACGTCCTCAGGGAGGCGGCTGCGGTCGACGGCGAGGAGCATGGAGGCGTATATTGCGGCACGAGCACCGGGCAGGTCTACTACAGCGTCGACGAGGGTGAGTCTTGGCGGCAGATGGCGGACCACCTCCCGAGGATAGCATCACTCTCCATCCTCGATAACTAGTTCCTCGAACGGTGGAAAAGCGGCGGTCAGGATTTCGAGCTTAGGGGCTCGTAGTCCCCGCTAGGAAGTATCTTGCACACGGTGATGGGCCTTACGACGAAGATACCAACCTCGACCACCCCGGGGGTTGCCTTGATCTCTCCCTCGAGCTTTGCCGGATTCTTGATTGGGTCAAACAGGACATCGATTAGCACGTTCCCGTTCTCGGAGTAGACAGGGAACCCCCTCTGGTCGAGCCTGACCTTGACGTCCCCCTTCAGCTCCTCCATCCTCGAGCTCACGGTCCTCCTCGCAAAGGGCACCACCTCGACCGGGACACGCACGTCGCCCATGCACAGCTTCTCGGCGAACTTCTTCTCGTCGGCCACGATGATCGCCTCCCTCGCGTTCCCGAGGAGTATCTTCTCCTTGAGAAGTGCGCCCCCGCCTCCCTTGATGAGGTTGAGCTTCTTGTCCACCTGGTCGGCCCCGTCGATGACCTTCGCGATCCGTGCTCCCGGGAGCGGCAGCGTCGCGAGCCCCAGCTCGTCGGCGACCAGCTGTATCTGGAGCGAGGTGGCCACCCAGGTCGTGCTGACCCTCCTCTCCCTGAGCTTGGTCGTCAGCACTGGGAGCAGAGCCGCGATGGTGGACCCGCTGCCAAGCCCGAGAAGGTCGCCGTCGTGGATCCCTTTGGCGACGTCGGTGGCTATTTTCTCTATCGCGGCCTGCCGCTGGCTCAGGCCCCTTCGGCCTCTTTCTTGGTGTCTATCTGCTCAAGTCTCGCCAGGGCGTCCATCACCTCATCGCGGATGGCCCTTACCCTCCTCTCGCCCTCCGTGTCGTCCCTCTTCGCGGCAGCCTTGCGCTCGACCACCTTCTCGAGGTCCTCCGGCTGGGCCGGCTGCGCCAGCTGAGTCCGTGAGACAGCCCTGGGCGCCTCGACCTTCGGCGCGGGCGCGACCGCGGGGAGCCTCTCTTTGGCCTGGTCGAGCCTCGCCTCGATGTTCTGTATCTTCTCCTTGAACAGCGTCACCAGCTCGTCACGGAGCTTCTCGAGCTCGCCCACCTCGACGACGAGCTCCTTGCCCCTGAGCTTCCCCTCAAGGTCCCTTATCTGGGAGCTGTACCTCCTGGTTATCTCCTCCCTCTCCTCCCGGGTGATCTGGCCCTCGTTCTCGGCCTCGTAGACCTTGGTCAGCGCGGCCGACAGGAGGTCTCTCTCTAACAACAGCGTCTTCAAGTCCCTTCGCGACTTGTCGAGCTCGTCCGTCGTCACGGACTTTCTATGAAGCTGGCCTCCCTCATCTCTCTGGAGGACCTGGACTTTTCTACCTCCTCGGGAGTAGAATGTCGCATACGAGACACCGAGCCCGATGGCCCCGCCCGCTGCTACTCCGAGCAGGAGAGTGGTGGGGTCAAGCGACATCCGCGCGTCGATGGTTGCGGTTAGGATATTAACCTTAGAGGTTGTAAACCCGCCGCGGCCGCAGGACTCCTTGGCCGGCTAGGAGAAAACCTAAATGAAACTCGGCGGGGGAGAAGCGACGACGATGAGGTAAACGCCGTCCCAGTCAGATCTCTGGTTAGCTCCAAGAGAAGATGATGAACTCGCGACGATGCTGAGTCAAAGACCTCGGAACCTTTTCAAGTGGCGGCGGTCCGAGGCCCCAAGATGCTTGTCATCAAAGGCGTCAAAGTCCACCAAGACACTCACAGGGTCCTGAAGCTGCTGAAGGAGCGCGGGAGGAGCAAGAGCATGGACGAGGTGATCAGGGCACTCGTCAAGGGGGCGACCGGGAAGACCGTCGAACAGTACGGCACCCCGAGGAACACCCTCAGGCTCACGAGTTTCACCGATGTCGGAACACAGAAATAAACATCAGGGGAGGCCCGCCCGATGGCAAAGTTCGACGGGATCGTCGAGAAGAGGCTCCTGACGGTCACCGAGAAGGAGGGCGAGCTCACGCTCGTCTTCGAAGACAACAGGTTCCTGTTTGTGACTGCGAAAGACGGAAAGGTCCATTCAGAGAGCGTCCCTGAGTAATCCCTTAGGGCCGTGCTTGTTCGACTAGACGGATATCTGCTCTTCCTTGAAGCCAGACTTGTCTAGGGTGAGCAGGTCTATCCCGTTCCCGCTCATGGCGTCCCTTGCGATGCCCGCCCGGATCGACGCCAGCGCGAGCTCCCTCGCGTCCTTCAGGGACATCGCCCCGCTGTACCCGGCCTCGATGACGCCCGTCGCGAGCTCCGCGCCCGTCCCAACCGAGGCGTAGACGTCCGAGATTAGGCTACCAAGCGGGTCGAGGACCCAGATCTTCGGCTTTGGGTCGACCCCTCCCAGGATCGTCTGGGTGAGAAGGGGAGAGAACCTTCTCTCGAACATTATCACCGATGTGAGCTTGGCCACCGCCGCCGGCTTCATGGAGCGCTGCGTCTCGAGCTCCTTGAGCTTGGCGTAGACCCCGACCTCGCGCACGAGGTTCTGCATGTCCGCGACCATCCCAGCGCAGACGGCGCCGACCGTTTCTGTCATCCTGAATATCTTCTTCCCGCTCTTGCTGATCACAAAGTTCCCCAGGGTGAGCCTCCTCTCAGATCCGAGGATTACCCCGTCCTTGTAGGCGATGCCAACCGCGGTGGCTCCCGGGATGTACGCGTCGAAAGACAAGACTGTTCCAGTCCTCTCCGCCGCTGAGGTCTTATTAGCTATTTTGCTGTCCCGGGCCTGATAATCAAGTTCAGGCCCCCGCCCGCCTCCGTCGTCTCGAAGGACGCGCCCGTGAGCTGCCTCGCGACCTCGAGGCTGGTCTTCAGGTGACCCGTCGCCTCCGGCATAAGGAGCGACGACTCCCCCTCCGCGAGGCAGAGGATGGGGGCGAGCATGTCGGCGAGGTGCGAGTCGACCGTCGCCCCGGTGTCGTATTGCTTCACAAAGGCGTGGGCCGCCTCCGTGCCCACCCTCTCGGCCGACTTTTTCCGTGAGCCGATGGAGTCCGCCCCGAGGTAGCACCCGCGCCCGACGAGGGAGATGAGAATCGAGCTGCCCGGAGAGACCGAGTCGTCGCTCAATGTCTCCGTCTTCCCGGGCCTGAGTCCGCGGCCCAGCAGGACCTCCGTCGCCGACCTGGCCTGCCTCTCCGCCACGTGGGCAGGGAGCCTCCCGCACCTGCTCACGACCGAGAGCTCGGGTCCCTCCGACTTCTTTGTGATGTTGAGTGGCTTCGCGCGCTCGCACGGTTCCACGTGGATGGTCGCCCTCCCTCCGCCGTTGGGATAGTATCCCCGCTTCGCGACGTTCGACGAGAAGATTACCCCTACCAAGGCGAGAGCGGGGCGGAGAACCCTCTCCACATAGTCGAAGGTCGGGCTCCAGGGCACGTCCGTGCCTCCGATGAGCTCGAGTTCCATCGACGCCCCAGCGAGGGCGACCGAGGGGACGACTGCCTGGAGGACGAGGGGTATGCTCGCCGCGGTCTGGAGGTCGAACGAAACCTCCCTGCTCTCCACCGTCCCTGGGACGAAGCTCACCTCGGTGGAGCCCACGGTGTTCCCGACGAGCTGCCCTCCGCAGACCTCGGCGAGGATCTTCAGCGTGGCGCAGTGCTGCGGGCGGAGTCCCGGGATCTCCCTCCCAGCGCGTATCTTGGTCACGTGTATCGGCGTCCCGAGGATCACCGACAGGCACGCGGCGGTCCTCAGGATCTGGCCGCCTCCCTCACCGAACGATCCGTCGATCTCCAAGGGTGACATGAAAAGCGATTTCGTGCATGAACCCTCAAAACCTCTTAAATACTCAACGGAGCCCGCAACCGAAGAAAACATGTCAGTGGGCGTCCTCGTGGGCAGGTTCCAGCCGTTCCACAACGGGCACCTGGCTGCGGTGAAGCACGCCCTCGGGAAAGTCGACTACCTTTACGTCGTGGTCGGGAGCTCGCAGAAGAGCCACGAGCGCGAGAACCCGTTCACCGCCTCCGAGAGGATAGGAATGCTGAAGGCCGCACTCGACGGCGCGGGCGTTCCTCCGTCAAAGTGGATGGCGATACCCCTCGCCGACACGATCTCCCACTCGGTCTGGCCGGCGACCCTGAAGACGACCGTCCCCAAGTTCGACATGGTCTTCACCAACGATTCGCTGACCACTCGCCTCTTGAAGGAGCAGGGCATGAAGGTCTACCACGTCCCCTACCTCAAGCGCGACAAGTACTCGGGGACCAACGTGAGGAGCGGGATCCTCGAGATGAAGGACTGGGAGAAGCTGGTCCCCAAGGAGGTCGCGACGATGGTCAGGCAGGTGCGGGGAGTGGAGAGGGTCAAGAGCATGGTCCAAAAGGACCTCCAGGGCGACTAGACTGAGCTACCCAAGGAAGCGGCTGCTGATGCTCCCTGGGCCGACCAACGTCCCCGAGCGGATAATGGACGCGATGCTAAAGCCGATGATAAACCACCGGTCCGCCGATTTCACCTCCCTCCTCAAGAGCGTCACCGAGAAGAGCAAGTACCTCTTCCAGACAAAAGAGCACACCCTCACGCTCTCAGCCTCGGGGACGGGCGGGGTCGAGGCCGTCGCGTTCGCCCTGGTCAGGCCCGGCGACAGCGTGGTAGTCCCGGTCTTCGGCGAGTTCGGCAACCGTCTATCGGAGGTCGTGGAGCTGGCCGGGGGCAAGGTCGTCCGCGTCAACGCCGAGCTCGGCAAGATCCCCCGGCTCGAAGAGATTCGTGAGGCGATCAGGAAGACCGACCGTCTCAAGGCGGTTTGCCTCGTCCACAACGAGACGAGCACCGGGTGCGCAGTACCCTACACCGAGGAGGTCGCGAAGGCCGCCCACGAAAAGGGGGCGTTCTTCGCAGTCGACGCCGTCTCGAGCCTCGGCGGCTACTCCATCCCGGTGGACAAGTGGGGGGTCGACATCTGCGTGACCGCCAGCCAAAAGTGCCTGGCGGCCCCGCCAGGGCTCGCCCTGCTCTCCCTCAACAGGAAGGTCGCGGAGTATCTCAAAAAGTCCCCTCCCGCGGTGAGGTACTTCGACCTAGGGAGGCAGCTGGAGTTCCTCGAGCGGGGGGAGACGCCGTTCACGCCGGCTATCCCGCTCTACTACGCGCTCGAGGAGGCGCTGAACATGCTCATAGAGGAGACCCTCGAGAGACGGGTCGAGAGGCACGCGAGGTGCGCCTCGCAGCTCTACTCGGTGCTCGACGCGATCGGACTGAAGTGCTTCGCGGACAGGGCCTGCAGGTCGAACACGGTCATCGCCGTGAACTATCCCGCCGGCATCGAAGACGGCCAGTTCAGGAAGAGGATGAGCGAGGACCACGACGTCGTGATAACCGGGGGCTTTAGCAACCTAAAGGGGAAGGTCTTCAGGATAGGCTCGATGGGGGACGTCTCGAACGCCCACGTCCAGAGGACCTCGATCGCGATGGCGGTGACTCTGACCAAGCTGGGCTACCCGGTCGACCTCAACAAGATCACCGGCATGCTCGCGAGCGCGGGGTAGTTGCCCGCCCGCCACCCTGAAAGGATTTAAGCCGACCTAGAACGGCGGTGATGCTCCGACAAGATGCCCTTCGAGAAAGACACGCTGGTCTACGTCAACTTCACCGCGAAGGTGAAGGACACGGGCGAGGCCATAGAGACGACCCTCGAGGACGAGGCCAAGAAGCTCGAGATACACGACCCCGGAAGGAGGTACGAGCCTAGGCTCGTCGCGGTGGGCGAGGAGTGGGTCCTCAAAGGGCTGGACGAGGAGATCGCCAAGATGGAGGTCGGCGAGAAGAAGGTCGCCGAGCTGCCTCCGGAGAAGGCCTGGGGAGACCGGGACCCGTCGCTACTCAGGATGATCCCGATGCGGAAGTTCGGGGAGAAGGCCGACGACATGATGGTGGGCGACGTCGTGGAGATCGACGACAGGCCCGCGGTCGTGAGGTTCATCGGGTCTGGGAGGGCGCAGGTCGACTTCAACCACAGGCTGGCCGGCAAGACGCTCTCCTACGAGGTGGAGGTCACACAGAAGGTCGGGCCAGGGGACGAGACGGTTCGCGCCCTGATCAAGAGGAGGTTCCCCGGAGAAGACAGCAAAGTGCCGTTCTCACAAGAGGGAGGGGACTTGACGATCGACATCCCCGAGGCGGCCTTCCTCGCGGAGGGCCTGCAGATTATCAAGCGCGGGATCTCTAACGACGTGCTAAAATTCGTCCCGGCGGTCAATACGGTGATCTTCCGCGAGGTGTATCCCCGGAAGGAGCCGGCAAAGGCCGAGCCCAAGAAGGCGGCGGAGACGCAGGCCGAAGCCAGCCCCCCAAAGGCTACCTAGATCACGCGCGCCTCTGATGCGAGAGCCCTCGCCCGCTTCCGGTCGAGCTTGGCGCTGGTGAGTATCGTGTACCTGTCAGGCCTGATCGAGGGCGCCTTTACAAGGGCGGTGACGATGTCCTCGTCGCCTATCCCTACCTCTTCCCCGGAGACTGGCGCCCCCACCTCCCTCAATGACCTCCTGACCTTCTCCCATTCGAGGCCGTGCAGGAGCGCCATGATTATCGTCCCCATCCCGCACTGCTCCCCGTGGAGGGCCTTCCCGGGGCAGACAGCGTCAAGCGCGTGGCTGAACAGGTGCTCCGAACCGCTGCAAGGGCGGCTGCTCCCCGCTATCCCGGCGGCGACCCCGGCGCTGATGAGCCCCTCGACTAGGTCCCTGGTGGCCCCCTGGTCGTACTTCCCCATCTTCTTGGAGCGCTCGAGCACCACGTTCGCGCTCATCAGGGCCAGGTTGGCCGCATAGCCGCCGTAGTACTCTCCGGTCTTCTTGTTCGCGAGCTGCCAGTCCTTGACCGCCGTGAGCTTCGAGATGAGGTCGCCGCACCCGGCCGCCTCGAGCCTCCTCGGGGCCGCGGCAATCACGTCGATGTCTGCGAGTATCCCGACCGGGGGCTTCGCCTTGGCAGAGTATCCCTTGCTGCTCCCGCTGATCGAGGCGAAGGGGCTGGAGATCCCGTCGTGCGACGCGCTCGTGGGGACCGAGAACAGAGGCAGGCCGATCTTGTAGGCCGCGAGCTTCCCGACGTCGACGCTCTTCCCACCTCCGAGGCCGATGACGCAGTACGCCCCCGAGGCTGCTTGCATCACCTGCTCGACGTTCTTCATGTCAGAGTCTTCGACCTCCACCCACTTGGCGGGCGAGTCGATGGCGCGCGTTACCCTGTCGCGGACCTTCTCTTGGACGTTGGCGCCCGAAGCGATGACCACCGGCTTCCGACGGCCCGGGGCCTCGATGAACGAGCCGAGGTCCTCGAGGACTCCCTCCCCGACGAGTATCCGTTGGGGGAACTCCATCCTGTGAGAGCCCGCAGATTGCACATTCCTCCCGCCAATGCGGCGGAAAAAAAGCTTCCCAGAGGGAGCTCTACGCGTGGGAAGGATACGAGGGCGGGGCGTCCTGGGGGCCGCTCCCCCAATTCGAGGCGCTCGCCCCTAGGGCGAAGTCGAGGTTGGCGCCGTTCTGGACCGTGCTCCAGGGCAGCCACAGGCTGGTCGTGGGGCTCCCGTTGAGCTGGAGGCTCTGGACGTAGGGGGTGGAGTCTGATGCTCCCGGTGCGTTGATCTGGAGGACACGCCCGTTCTGCAGGTTCAGCGACACCGACGTGAACAAGGGGCTGCCGACGACGAAGCCACCGACCGCGGTAATCTCGGGGTAGAGCCCGATGGTCGCGAAGACGTACCATGATGACATCTCGCCGGCGTCGTCGTTACCTGGGATGCCGCCCGGGGTGTTCGACCAGAGCTGCGTCTCGATGTTCCTGACCACCTGCTGGGTATGGGAGGGAGCTTGAGCGAAGTCATACTCCCACGGGACCTCGACTGAGGGTTCGTTGCCCATGTAGGCGTAGGGGCTGTACCAGCCGTCGTTCTGTCCTGCGCTCAGATTAGAGAAGAACCTATCGAGACGGCTCACCACGGCCGAGTTGCCACCCATCTGCGTGAACAAGCCGGCCAGGTTGAAAGTCACCAACCAAGAGTACTGAGCCGAGTCGCCTTCTTGGAAACCATTGGTGCTGTTGGGGTCGAAGCCTTGGACCCAGCTGCCGTCGGTGTTGCGAGGCTGGACATAGAGGCTCGCGGAATTGAAGATGTTCTGCCAGTCCCCGGAGCGCTGGAGATACGTGTTGTAATCTGCGGAATTGCCGAGAACGTTGGCAAACTGAGCGACTGCGAAGTCGTCGTTTGCGTATTCCAGGGTGATGGAGGCAGAGGAAAGGCCGGGTTGGAGGTCGGCAGGCACGTACCCAAGCTTGGCATAAGACGAAAAGCCTTCGCGCTCTTGCGACTGGCCGTTTACCATCGCTTGGAGTGCGCCGGACGCGTCGAAGTTTGTGGCGCCAAACGCGTATGCCTCGGCTATCATCACGTCGCCGCCGTCGCCGCTCATCCCGTGAGAGTCGGCGTTCGCCTGCTCCCAGCGAGGGAGGGAGCCCCCGTTCTGCTGAGCGTCGTTGACGAGGGACTGGGCCACGTCGCTCGCCACCGATGGGGCCAGGATCGAGAGGAGACGGACCTGGGTTCGGTAGACGTCCCAGCTCGATATGTCCTCGTACTGTATCCTGCCGGGAGAGACCGTGTGGACCTTCCCATCAAAGCCGACGTACTGCCCGTTCGCGTCGCTGAAGATATTCGGGTGGAAGAAGACGTGATAGAGCGCCGAGTAGAATGTGACCGCCTCGTTGGGGGACCCGCCCTGGACCTGGATGGAACTCAGACGGGCATTCCACGCCGCGTCAGCCTGCTTGGCGACCGAGGCGAGGTTGAAGTTGGCGCCCTCTGCAGCCAGGTTCGACTTTGCGTTGGCGATGCTGACGAAGGAGATCCCGACCTGGACGCTGACCACGCGGTCCGAGGTCGTGTCGAAGACGAGGAATGCGCCCGTGTGCTGCCCGATGCTGGACGCTGAGCCTCGGTTGACGGCGTCACCGTTCCATGTCCCGTAGCTGGAAAATGGGCGGTCGAACTGGGCCGCGAAATAGACCACGTACGGGTTGGAGCCGCAGCCCACTACGCTCTGGGCAAAACCCGTCAACTCGTCGTTCGAGGCGAGGACGGTCACGTTGGAGTTCGTGTTCCCGTTAATGCTGCCCCCGGCGTTGACCACCATGGTGGAGAGCCTCGACGCGGGGAAGGTGAACTGCCCGATGCCTGTGCGGGAGGTCACGCTGAGGGTTGCAGTAACGTTCGGGGCGTCGAGGCGGACCTGGTAATAGCCGGGGTGCGCTATCTCGCCGCTGTGCGAGAAGCTGGAATAGTACGTCGAGGCG
>Ga0307477_10001965_pt1 | contig 16321 bp, 22 predicted proteins | sample atmos_gasesECM2C_FD_203316 | JGI IMG/M metagenome (GOLD analysis project Ga0307477, IMG submission 203316) | Hardwood forest soil microbial communities from Morgan-Monroe State Forest, Indiana, United States - atmos_gasesECM2C_515 | ecosystem: Environmental > Terrestrial > Soil > Temperate...
CAGTAGGCGTTTTAGCTCATTACCAGCCGCGCGAGTGTCGCGCCTCGACCCACGTCCCCGACGACGCGGCCGAGGAGCTCGTCCGGCGCATGATCTGCGAGCGCATCTCGCGGAAGCTGATTCGCATGCTGCCGCCGTCTTCCGTTTTTCTCGCGCTGCGCCCCAACCGCCCAGCCTCTTATTCCATGCCCGATCGTCTGCCCTCTGTCGAGCTGCCTGGTGTGAAGTTCAAGCCGCCGGCGAGCGCGCCGATCGAGTCGGCGCGCGAACAATGGGACTGGGCGCGAGAATCCTGGCCCACTGATCTTTTGCAAATTTCCCCGGAGCATCGAAGCCTCCCAGCGGCCGCCGTACTGCCGACACAACTCAGCGCTTCTGGATCATCCGGGGAACTCCCTCTCTGATGCGCCATCCAGAGCAATTCGAGTGCGCCAACTGCTCGACCGTCGGTTCACTCGATGAGCACGGCGGCTGCAGTCACTGTCACAGCCAGGCGGTCATGTCGCTCGAGCGAATTCAGCTCGCGGCCATACACATCACCGTGACCCATGGCGCGCCTCCGGGCGTGGCCAACGGTTTCGGCCATGGCCGCGTTCGGACGATGCCGGCATGAACTTCCAGGTCGAATTCTCGAATCCTTACGTGATCTCTGCTTCCGGGTTCTGGCTGGAGCTGTGGAAACGGGAGCGCCGCGAAGATTGTGGTCAGCGTCGGGACAAAGAGAAATCGGATTTAACGAAAACCGGAGTTGGGACCATCGTCGATCGAGCCGGCCGGGAATTTGAGCTCCTGGCGAAGCAACGAGCCAAGCCATGTTTGAAGACCGCAGCAGCCCAGACGATTTCGCGTCGGGCGAATTCTCCCTGTACGCCATCGAACTGAAGCGTGAGCAACGTGAAGCATCTCGGGATTCGATTGACGGACGAACTGTACGACGAGCTCGTGATCGCCGCGGCCGACTGCGCGGAGCTCGATGAGCGAGAAATGTGCTCGCCGGAAGAGTTCGCCAAGGAGTGCATCGAGTCGGTCCTGGCCTCGCGGCGGCTGGAGCGGATCGTCGCCTAGACGTAAATGAAAGCTGTGCTCTACGCCCGAGTCTCGAAACCCCCGAAAGGCCAGCTCAGCGATCAGCAGAGGCGCGACCAGAACCCCGAAGTGCAGCTGGTCCCCTTGCGCGAGTGGGCCAAGAACAACCGGCACACTATCGTCGAAGAATATGTCGATCGACAAACCGGAAAGAATGCGAACCGGCCGCAGCTGCAGAAGTTGCTACGAGACGTTGACAAGGGGCTGCGCGATGTCGAGGCCGTGGTGGTATGGAAGCTCGATCGCTTCGGCCGCTCCACCCAGGACCTGCACAACCTGGTTGCGGAATTGAAATCGAAGGATGTCTCGTTCATCAGTCTGAAAGAAGGCTTCGATCTCACTACCACCTTGGGCAAGGCCATGTTCGGGATGCTGGCCGTCTTCGCGGAATTTGAGCGTAACGTGATTGCCGAGCGCACCAAGGCGGGCCTCGCACTGGCACGATCGGAAGGCCGGCTGCCGGGACGGAAGATCGATCCCCGCCGCGGGCCCAGCCGCACTACCCTCTGGCGCCAGGCGCAGCGGAAAACCGCCTAATGCGCGTGTTTCATATCGTCCGAAGAGAAACATCAACGACTTAGGTCGCATTTGAAGCCAGTTTCGGGCTTTTCCGGATCCGGAAAAGCATCGCGACACCAAACAGAAAGCTAAATCTCCTTGAAAAAGCAAGAGTTAATTCGCAGCGAGGGACGCAGGCTCGAGCTGATCGGTGCCGCGCAAATCGTTGAGGTGGAACGAAGTCGAAGGGCGCCCGCGATTCCGGTGTTTGCTTATTCCTCCCGAAGCGAAGCTTTTTTTGCTTTTTAAGGGGAGAAAGCAAACCACAGGAAATGGGGAAACGCGGAGGAGATCAGAGCGCGTCTGCGGCGGCGAACGGGAAAAAGAACGGACGGCCGCCCAAACCCAAGATCGAACAGCGCGCTAATAAAGGCATCGCCAGCGAAGTGCTGGCGATGGACGGGCCACCGGATCATTCGCGCAAATGCAAATGCGAAGTATGCGTCGATCACCGCAAGCGCCGCTGCAAATGTGAAAAACCGAAAGACGCAATCCAGTTGGTCGACGCCCGTTGTACGACTTTCGCCGAGCACCGCGTCTGTCACTGCGAAGTCTGCGGCTGGTGGGAAGGTCTGAGCGCAAGCGATAAACGACTGCGCATTGATACGCGCCGCTATCTCACCGATCGGCGCGACGGCAAGCCCGCGCAAGGTGTCTTCATCGGCGACACGCGCGAAGCGGCCATGGATCTAGATTTTGGCGACCTCCTCATGCCAGCTGCCCCGGATCAGTCTGGAACGGCTGGTAAACCCAACTGAGCGACAACGTGATTTTCTTAAAGCGATCGCGGACAAAGATTTCGTCCTCTACGGGGGCGAAGCCGGCGGCGGCAAGAGCTACATCCTGCGCTGGTGGCTCATTCTCTATCTGGTCTGGTGCTGGAAGGTTCTGCATCTGCGCAATGTTGTCGTTGGCTTGTTCTGCGAGGATTACCCCAACCTCTACGATCGCCAGATCTCTAAGCTCGAGCGCGAAGTTCCTGCCTGGCTCGGGCGCATTACTTACCGCAAAACCTGCAACCTCGAGCTGCGCGCCGAATATGGCGGCGGCGCCATCGCGCTGCGCAACCTGGACAAGCTCGAGAAGTACAAGTCGGCCGAGTTCGCGGCCATCGCTGTCGACGAGCTCACGCTCAATCCGCTTCACACCTTCAACTGGCTCCGCTTCCGCTTGCGTTGGCCTGGCATTCAGCGACCGAAGTTTGCCGGCGCCACTAATCCCGGCGGGGTGGGGCACTCCTGGGTCAAAGCGTACTGGGTGGACAAAAAGTTTCCGGACGAACTCCAGGCGATCGCGGACCAGTTCGTCCTGGTGCGAGCCAAATCGAGCGACAATCCGCACGTTACCACCGGATACCATGATCGACTCCTCACCCTCCCTCCTGACATGGCGAGGATGGTCGGGCGTGGCGATTGGAACGTCTACACCGGTCAATGGTTCCCGCAGTTCGAACAGACCAAACACGTCATCCCCGCGGCCGAAGCCGTTAAGCGCATCAAGTCCTGGCACACCACCTGGATCTCGGGCGATTGGGGATTCGAGCACCCGGCTTGTTTTCACGTGCACTCGAAAGACGAGCACAACCGCATCACCACTTTCGGAGAGTTATGGGATCGCCGCGTAGGAGAACAGGAATGGGGCCAGCGCCTCACTCGCACCTGGGGACACCTGAAGCTGAAGTCGTTTCCCTTCTCCTGGGACGCCGGCCGCTTGAGCCCGCGCTCCGCGCCCAAATATCCGAAATCCATCGTGCAATTAGTCTCCGATGCTTTGGGAGCTGGAATTCCCAAGCCGCATCCCGCCGACAGCTCACCAGGATCGCGCATGTCGGGCTATCGCCTGATGTCGCAGCTCCTCGAAGCGGAAGTGGGCGGGCAACCGATGTGGCAGATCGCCGACAACTGCCCCAAGCTGATCGAGTGTTTGCCCACACTGATTCGCGATGAAGACGATCTCGAAAACGTGCTCAAGGTCGATTACGCCGAAGGCGACACCATCGGCGACGATCCCGCGGACTCTGCCCGCATGGGGTTGCAGAACGAATTCGGCAGCGTGGTTCTGCCGGTGAGCGTGGTCGCGGAACGAAAAGTCGCGGTCTACGCCGAGACGATGGGAAAAGACGTGGAAGAACTCGACATCAACACCGTTGCTCAACTGCATCGCCGGGCCTCGGCCCAAGAACAGCGCAGACGCAACCAACGCCGCGGCGGACTAGGCCGCATCTGGCGGCCGCCCACGGGAGGAAACTAAATGCCGAACTATCCCGGCGCCGCCGGCGCCACAGTTCCAGTCCAATCCAACGCTTCTCCGATCGCGCTGCAAAAGGGCGAATCGGTCTATGTCTTCGGCGTGCTGGCCGCAGGTGCCACGCAGCTGCCGGTGAACGATAACAACGTAGCCTTCGAGGCGGCCTCGGCTTTAGCTATCCAACCCTCCATTGCCATTGACCTGCAGCCCAGCGAGACCAACGCGCCGCCCATGGTGTGCGTGGAAGTCCACACCAACGGGACTCCGGGAGCGGCAGAAAGCATCGCCGTGCAAGAGGCGGACACCGATGCCGACGGCTTCTACATCACACCCACCAACGCCGCTTACACCATCGCGGTAGGGGCGAGCGGGTTTGCGCGCTCAGACCTGTCACCCACGGGCGGGAAATTTATGCGTGTCTCACGGACCAAGGGGGCGAATGCGGTGGGGGCGACAGTCAAGATAACGAGGCTGGCATGAAGCGTGCGCTGGTGGTCTGCGGCGTGGTTTTTGTGGCGGTCTGGCTGTGGGCGCAGCAGTCGAATTTCCCCGCCAACGCCACGACCCTGTTGGGCTTCTCCTGGGCGGCGCCGGGCACCATCGGCTCGACCACGCCGTCGACGGGTGCGTTTACTTCTCTGACCGCAACCAGCGTGCCCTCGGCGGGACCGATTGGCGGCACCACGCCTTCAACCGGAGCATTCACCACACTTTCAGCTTCCGGGCAGATTTCGAGCACGCTGGCCACCGGCACCGCGCCTCTATCCGTGGCCTCGACCACGCCCGTGGCCACCATGGTGGTGACGAAACATCCCTTGGTGCAGGCTTGCGGGACCACTTCAACTTGTTCCGCTACGGCTACCCCGGCAACCCAGGTGGTTTTCGGCTCGGCCCCGTTGGTTTCGGGTACGCCGTCGACCGTGAGCATCAGCGGCATCTCGCCCGCGTTCAGTTCAAACACGAGTTACAAATGCATTCTGAACGATCAGACGACGGCTACGAACAATCTGGTCGCGGTGACCAGCTACGTGTCGGGGTCAAGTTTTACGATTACCGGACCGGCCACGAATACCGATGTGATCGCTTACATTTGTGTGGGGAACTGAAATGCTTAAACGTCTTTTCATGCGCTGGGTGCTGAGCGAACTCGAAGCGCGCGTGAAAGATTTGGAGCGGCACTTCGTCACCAAGCGTGACGAGACCGGCAACATTACTGAGACCTTGGCGGACGTGCCCCTGGCGGAACGCAAAGACCGGCAACTCTCGACCCGCGGCTTGAGCTGGGCCCAGCGGCGCGCAATGTTAGAAGCTACGGATGGAGGGCGCCGGCTTGGCTGAGGACCGCATCACATCTGCTCTCCGCGGCCCGCAACCACTGGTGCAACTTAGCGGAGCAGCCACTGCGCAAGACGGCACCGCGGCTTCCGGTTATGCCGATCCCGAGTTGGGGCCTTTTGAGTGCGAGAACTGCACCAAGTTTCAACCGCCCACCCAGTGCCAGGATCCGCGGGTGCAGCAGGATCCCGAAGTCCAGGGCCAGGTCGAACCCGAAGGCTGCTGCAACTTCTTTCAATCGGCGCACAACGAATCGCAAGCGGAAGAACACGGCGAAAGCGAGGAGCAAGAGTAATGGCCAAAACCACACGCGGCGGCGGCGAGCTGGAAGCGATTCTGCGCAGCCACAAGCCTCGCGCCACCCAGTTCACCGATGCGGAATGGAAGGCGGCCATGAAAGAGCGCCGCAAGCGGCGCGGCGGCAAAGGCGAATTCGACAACCGCCGCGACGGACGTCCACATCGCGACTCCGCCAGTCCGGTGCGCGATGCCAAGCGCGGCAAACGTTTTTCGTCCGACGATACAAACGGTTAACCAGGAGACCTACTATGGCAGCACGACACTTTATGAATCCGGCCCACGGCTCCCACTTGCAAGGCAACAAGGGCAAGCCCGCCGGCGACGTCGACGCGGGCTCAGGCCAGCACCACCTGCCCCACATCCACATCCACTCCCACGCCGAAGGCCATACCGTGCACATCATGCATCACGACGGCACCCACACCAAGCATGACCATGAGCACGGCGACGCCGAGGGCATAGCCGCCCACATCCACGAACACCTGGGCGGAGCCGAAGGGCAAGACCACGGTGGCTCGTCGGGTGAGGAGATGGAGAACGAGACCGGCTACGGGCCTGGAGTTTAGTTTTGACTAAAGTTTCACGCGGATCACGCCGCGCGCACTTCAATTCAGCAATCAGCAATCAGGAGACTTGAAAATGAAATCACTCGCTCGCATTCTCGGCGCGCTCACCCTCTTCGCAGCGGCGTGTTTTGCGCAGTTACCCATTCCACAAAACGCTTCCCCGGTTTCCCACCAGGGCGGCACTTACTACGCGGCTGGCTTTGCTACCTGGTCAGGGCGTGTCATCTCCGGCAATAGCACGACCGGATCAGCTTCCATCATCATCGCCGGCAGCGCGGGCGGAGGCGCCGGCGGATTGCAGTTGCAGGATGGCACCACCCTTCCCTTCCAGACAGTCTTCTCTACGTTGACGCCCATCATCGTGGATTTCGGCCAGGGCGCGCAGGAAACGGTGACACCCACAGCCGTTTCAGTAGGAACCTGTCCCGCGGGGAACCTAGGTGTCGGCGGATCCATGCAATGCGCCACGGTCACTGCGACTTTTGCCAACACCCACGGCCAATCAGCAGTGGTGATCGACGGCTCCTTCGGTCTGCAGACGGCCCTCAACTATGCCCAGCAGATTGGCGGTGGAACCATCGTCATCGACGGCGTCTGGTCCACTATGGGTGGCACGACCGCGATGATCACCTCCGCTGTCCCCTTTAGCAATAACGTCATCGAGGATTTGCGCACTATCCAAGCTCAATACTGGATTGCGCGGCCTTCGACCACCACTTTCATGGCAACCCCGGCGACGCTCACCGCGACCACCGTGGGATTCGGACTGAACGGAGCAAATACCACCGGCGGTACCTACACTGGCGCCTCGACCTACTTTGTTTGTGTGGCCTACGTCGATATCGCCGGGAATGAAGGGGCATGTTCGGCGACCTTTAGCGGCTTGACTGCAGGTAGTGGATCCACGAACCAGATCGGTTTTTCGGCGCCGGCGGCTTCGACCGGTGCGGTGGGCTACACGGTTTACATCTCGCTCGCCGGCGGCTCTTACCCGCTGGCTTATCAGGTGCCGCTGACGTCGTCGGTTTGCACCCTGACCAAGCTTGAAACCGTCACACCCGCTTGCGCTCTGGCTAATACCACCTACGGACAAAGTGGATCCGCCGCCATCGTCTCGGCGCTGACGGTTAACACTTCTCCCATCGCGCTGCAGCTCGCCGGCGTCGGCAACCAGCTGGGTACGGGCGTGGTCAACGCCCACACCACCTACGCTTTTGCCCCTGGTTCGCCCGCCGTGCTTTCCGCCAGCCTTCCCTTCACCACGACCGCCGGTCCGTGGGCCTCAGCGACACCGGTTCCCATGGGCACGATCGCTATTCCCGCCGGCTTCATGAACCAGGTGGGGAGAACGATTCGCGTCTGCGGTAAATACACAGTCACGCCCAACGCCGCCGCGACCATCGAGAACCTGCAGATTTACTGGGACGGAGCGGGCAGCGATGCGGCAGGTTCGCCGGTGCAGATCGCCAACATTCAAGGCACGGCGGCCTATACCGCGGTGATCTATAACGGCAGCTTCTGCGAAACCTTCACCACAACCGTATCCGGTGCTGGCGTCACGGCTGGTTCCATCATCGGTGGCTCATCGTTGAGCGCGGTGGGGATTGCTTCCGCCCCCACCAACTTAGTGACGGAACTCGACACCAAGAACGCCGCCACCGCATCGCTGAATCTGGCGGGCGGAGCTGGCTTCACCACACGCTTGCACATCGTGCAGAACCACACCACGGGTGCCGACACCCAAGCCCAGCTGCTCAACGTCACAGTTGAAGTGCTCTGATTCGTGCCCTGGGAGTCTCTCGCGCAGGAGCGATGGGGTCACACGAAGAGCGGCATCCGGGCTCTCGGCGGAAAACCTGCCGTCCGGGAGTGGGATGCCGCGACTTCCCAGAGCACTCTACCGAAACGCAAGCACGTGATTCCACGCCGAAAAAAGAAATGACCGCAGAAGACAAGCGAGCCCGTCGCGCTGCCCGGCGCCAGATGGCGGACCGCATCCGCCCCCTGATCCGAGGGCGCATGGGATTGTACGCGACCAACGCGCAGCTGAAAGCCGCCGAGCGCGAGTTCGTCGACGGCTGCTTCGCCCAACTAAAACGCATGCAAAGGAAGGCCGCGGTGAAGCCTATGTCCGACACGGAACATCTTCCGCTCCCGCACCGGATAGAAACCGTGGATGGCGTGGAAGTCGGGGTTTACGAATGAGCGGCATGCACATTAAAGCCAGCCATCGCGGCCTCTTCACCCGCAAAGCCAAAGCCGCCGGCAAAGGCGTGCAGGAATACGCCCAGGAGAAAGCCCACGCCGGCGGGACGCTCGGGCAGGAAGCGAACTTCGCGCGCATGGCGAAACGGCACTGGCGGCCCTTATTGCCGCGGCGGAAAAAGTAGGATGCAATCGGTCACGTTCTATTCGTGCGGCGCCTGCGGAATCCTGTCGCTGAAGAATTTTCGCGACGACTCATGCCCCGTCTGCAAAACGATCATGAACTGCCAAGCAGTGACACTCTTTGAACACGTGGGCGGCCTGGCTCTCGAGATTCAGCCGGCTCCCCACACTGATACCGCCAGCGAATGAACGAGAACGAACCCAACCTGCTCGACCAGCCCGAAGCCGCCGAAGAAGATCAAGCGGAAGAGCAAGACGGCTCCGAGTCCGATTCCGAGAGTAACGACCCGCTCGAGGGACGCGAAGATCTGCAGAAGGCCCTGCTCGATCTCTACCTCGAGTGCTCGGGCGAAGACCGCTATCCGCGCCTCATCGAAGTCAAAGACGTCAAGCAGGCGGAATTCTACTGGGGCGGCCGGCAGTACATCTGGTGGAGTAACCAGGACAAACAGTGGTCGCTGCCCACCCAAGCGCAGACGGTGAACTACGGCGACCTGAACATCGACGACATGCCGCGCTTCGAGTTTGTGACCAACATCTACCAGGCCCGCGGCTTGACCGTGATCGGAGCGCTCGCGGGAGCGGTGCCGCGCTACCGTTTCTTCCCCGACGACGCCGACGAGGAGAAAGACATCGAGACCGCCGCCGGGCGGACGAAGCTCGCGCGTTTGATTCAGCGTTGGAACCCGCCGCAGCTGCTCATGCAGGACGAAGGCTATCACGCCTGGACCGGCGGCTTCATCGCGGGCTGGACGCGCTACGTGGCCAACGGCGAAAAATACGGCATCGACTCCGTCAATCTGCTCTCCCAAGGGCAGGAAGAGATGGAGTCGACCATTCACTGTCCGGAATGCGGCTGGGAAGCGCCGGCCGCGGAAGCCGAGCCGCCGGTTCCCTGCCCGCAGTGCGGAACCGCGCTGACTCAGGACGACATCAGCGAAGAAGAATCCATTCCCGTGCCCGAAGACGGCGGGACGGCGGAGATCCCCAAAGGGCGGCAGGTGGTTTCGATTTTCGGGGCGCTCAACTGCAAGCGCCCGCAGCACACCAACGAGCAGAGCGAGTGGCACTACTTCGCCATTGAAAAAGAGATCCACTACTCGACCCTGCGCGCGGCCTATCAGGACAAGGCTGAAGAGATCAGGCCAGGCCTGACTTTCGGGGCCGACGACGTGTTCGAACGCAACGCCCGCTTGTCGGTCGCGGAAAACACGAAACTCCTAACTCAGACTGGAGCCAAGCAGGCGAATCTCGTAACCTGGGCCTCGATCTGGTTCCGGCCAACCTCTTTCTGGATGTGCAAGGACAAAGCGCACCGCAAAGAGCTTCTCGAGATGTTCCCGCGCGGGGTGCGGGTGGAGTTCGGCGGGACGACGTACCTAGTTTCCGAAGCACAGTCGATGGACGATGCGATCGTGGCGCGGCACCTGATGCCGGGACGCGGTCAGCACCGCAACGGCATCGGCACCGCCATGCTTTCCATCCAGGACCGGGTCAACACCTTCTCGAATATTTCCGCCGAGACCTACGAGTACGGCATCCCCATCACCTATCGAGCGGCGGATACGTTCTCCTCCGAAGCGGATGACGATCAGCGCGCGGCGCCGGGACTCGAGGTGGAAGTGGCGCTGCAGGCAGGCCAGGATTTGCGCCAGAAGATCATGCAAGTGCGGGCCGATTCGGTGTCGCCCGACATGCAGAAGCACATGATGGATATGTTCGGCCCGATTGCCGACATGGTCTCCGGCACCTATCCCGCGCTCACCGGCTCGGCGCAGGCCGGCGAGCAGCCGGAAACCCTGGGCCAGCAGTCGATGCAGCGCGACCAGGCTATGGGACGCATGGGCGTCTTCTACGTGCCCATCAAACAATTCCACGCCGACCTGATGACCCTTTCCTGCCGCGCTTTCGAAGCCCACACCGATGGCACGGTGAAAATTCCCGTGCTTGGACCGTCGGGCGATTTTGAATCCGAGTCAGTCGACGTCACCGCGCTCGAGGGCGAAGCCGAAGCCTACCCCGAGGGCGACGAGAACTTCCCCGAGCTGTGGAACCAGCAACGCGCCACCATGATGCAAGTCATGGATTCGGCTTTTGGGGCGGAGCTCATCAAGGAACCGGGCAACGCCGAGCTGTTCTCCAAAATGCTGGGCATTCCCGATCTGAAGATTCCCAATATCGACGCCTGGCACAAACAGCTGCGCGAGATCGGCGAGCTGACCGAGATGCCTGAAGGCGACGAGCTGCTCGAAGGCATCGCGCCCCTGGTCGAAGTCGATCCCGAAACCGACGACAATCCGACGGAAGCCAGGTGCTGCCTATGGTGGATGAACTCCGACATCGGCCAGAAGATGAAGCGGGAAAACCCCATGGGTTATCTGGCGGTGAAAGAGCACTGGAAAAAGCACAGCCAGGCCATCAAGCCGCCGGAGCCGCCAACCAAACCGTTGAGCGAAACCTTCACCGCCAACTTCAAAGATTTGCCGCCCGAGGCGCAGATCCAGGCCTTGGCCCAGATGGGCATCCACGTCGACGCGCAGGCCTTCGTGCAACAGGCTTTACTCGAGCAGGCCAAGAAAGCCGCGAAGCCGGCCGCTGTACCCGGACACCCTAGTCCCACCATTCCATCGCCGCAAGGCGCTACACCAGGAGTCCCAGCATGAAATTCTTCCTTCATTGGGTAGTTCAGCATTTCCTATTCGCAGGCACGCTGTTCTTTGCCGCCGGCGCACCGGCGATCACCGATAGCGGGGCAGGTGCAGAGACCACAACTGGCGGCGAGTCTGGTGGTGCAGCCGATCTCGGATACGGTGGCGAGGAAACCACCGAGGAACCGACTACAGAAACCATTGACGCGGCGAAGACCGAGACCACCACCGAGCCACCCGAGACCAAAGAGGAACCCGAGCTCGCCGAGTTCAAAGGCGCGGTCTCGGCCCGCCTGCGCTCGATCGTCAAACAAGCCCCGGAGCTCACTCAGGTCTTCCAGAAATATCCCAAGCTGCAGGAGCAGATCGAGGCCACCTTCCGCCGCGAAGCCGCGCTGCGCGAAGTCTTCCCCACCGTCGCCGAAGCGCGGCAGATGCGGGACCATTTTCCGAATGGGCTGTCGGATGTGCAGCAGCTGCTCGATGACCAGGCCGAAGTCGATCAACTGGACCAGCACTTCTACACCAAAGATCGCGACGGCAACTACGCCGGCCACGCGACCCTGCTGAACAATATGTTCCAGGACGATCGCCAGGCGACGGTCGCCTTATTCCGCAACTTGCCGAAAGAGTGGGCCCGCCTCGACCGCGACAGCTACAACGAAGTCATGGGCAATATCGTGGGCGCCACCCTCGCCCAACGCGGCATTCCCGAGTACATCGCGGGACTGATTGATGTCGCGAAATCGAACGACCAGAAACAGCTGGCCGGCGACCTGGAAAAGCTCCTCGGCTGGGCGCAAGGCTTCACCCGCGAGAAAGCCCGGCCCAGCGCGGAAGAAGAACGGCTGGCGCAAGATCGCAAAGCGCTCGACCGCGAAAAGCACGAACGCTCGCAGCAAGACGGCCAACGCTTCCACAATACTTTCATTGCGCAATCGCGCAAGCTGCAGCTCGACGTTATTCAGAACCACCCCGCCATGAAGCGCTTAGAGAAAGTGCCAGGGATCACGCCCGAGAAGCGGGCGCGCATCGCGGACGACATTCGTGGCCGGATGGAAAAGTTGCTGGGCAAGAGCCCGTCGTTCATGCGCAAGCTGCGTCCCGCTTACGACGGCCGCAATCTGGACGAGACCTTAAAACTGCAGCGCGCCGCCTGGTCGCAGCAGTGGCTTTTGAACAAGATGGTAAGAGAAGTTCTGCGGGTGGAAACGCCCGCGATGGTGCAAAACAATCGGGAGGCTGCGCAACGCCGCGCTGGCACGACAGCCAAGGTAACCCCGAAAGCCGGCGACGCGAAATCTACGCCCAAAGGCCCACGTCAGGTGGGCGGGCGCTGGTATAGGGAAGACGGCCGTCCTTTTACCACCCAGGAAGTCTTGGCCGGCAAGCATCTGTCCGCATAAGTTTTTGAGCACGAGCGAAGCGAACGCAGTTCCCACCGGGCCCCGTTCCCCCGAGTTCTCGTCGACGAAGCGCAATCACAAATTCTGAGAACCCGAAGGGACATCTATGGCACCTCCTACTAATCTGCAATCGGTAGCGCTGCAGTTGGAGAAAGTTCGCAAGAACGTTCCCACTGCCTATGAGCAGGAACACGTCCTGCTCGACATGATCGACAAACGGGGCGACGTGATCGACGCCTCCACCCGAAACATCCGCTTGCCAATGCTCGTCCGTCCAGGCGGAAAAGGCTCGCAAGGCACGGCCGACTTCGACGACATGGGACGCGGCTCGGGCTCGACCTGGGACGTGGGGACCTTGTCCACGCTCCAGTTCCGCTGGGCCTTTGAAGTCTCGAAACTCGCCGAATACGCCACCAAGGGCAACGACAAGGCGGTCGAAGACGTGGCCGTCCGCGAAGTCGCGGAAGCCATGAAGATGTTCAAGCGGTTTCTCGACTGCGTCTATCAGACCCCGGGTAACGGTCAGCTGGACGCGATCACTTCGATCTCTGGCGCCACGATCGGCGTCACCAACCCGAACATCTTCTACTTCAACCAGGATGTGCAGGTCTATCCCACGGGCCTGGCGTCCGCGGCGCGCGGCCTTGCCACCGTCACGCAGGTCGACCCGCTCTTGAAGACCATCACCCTGAACGCCCTGCCGGCAGGCACCATCGTCGGCGATGCGCTGGTGATCAACATCTCGCAAGGCGCGGGCGGCGCCAACCCGGTGTCGCTCGAAGGCTTGCTTTATAACCACGTGGACTCGGCCTCGGGATCGTGGAACAACATGGCCCGTTCCACCTATCCGGAAGTGCTAAAGACTCCGCACGTCGCGGCCGGCGGAGCGACCATCACTCCGGCGCTGCGTCGCCTAGGCGAAAACAAGCTGCGGCGCGTGCTGGGCGTAGACTTCGACGAGCCGTTGGTCGCGTTCATGAACGTGGACCAGGAGGCGGCTTGGGAGAACGTCGGCATCACGGTGACGACCAACATCCAGGCGCAAATCGCGGGCGACGCTTCTCAGGACATGCTGAAGCGGCGTCCGCCGAAGACGTTTGGTGGATTGCCCATCAAGACCTCCATCCACGCGACGATCCAGCGGATCGACGTTCTAGCTCTCAAACATTGGGGCCGGGGCGTGACCAAGGAAGTCGATCTGTTCGAGGAAGGCGGTCAGACCGTGTTCCAGCTCTACGGACAGTCAGGCGGACTCTTGGCGGGGTACATCTCGTACTTCGACACCGTGTTCAACGTGTTCATGGACTGCCCGCGTTTTGGGTTCTTCTTCGACGGCCTGGCTCTGCCAGTCGGCGGATACTGAGGTTAACTTTCCCGGCTGCGAACCCTCAGCCTCCAACACGTTTTCGGTGGTGTACGTGGGGAATTACACCACCACACTTTTCTTAGGAGAACTCTCATGCACGTCACCACCAAAGAAGTAGACCAGAACGGCACCCACATCCTCACCTCTGTCGTCGAAGGCGACGGGCCGAACCCGATCGCTTCGGCTAACGCAAAACTTAACGCCAAAGTGATCTCGCTGCAGCGGACAGAGTCGGGCGGGGTGCAGGTGCAGACCGCTCTGACTATCGATGAGCCGACCAGCGCACCTGTGGTCACACTCGCGCCGGCGGACGAAGCCGTCGCCTACCTGGTCGCGAAAGGCATCGCCGAAGCTGAAGCCAAGGAAGACGTGGCGACGTTCGGCGTCGATCGCGTTCTCGCCGCCCGAGCCAAGGACGCGGCCGAAGCGCAGGCCAAACTCGACGAGCAGCTGGCCGACAAGCTCGCGGGCCGCTAGGTGAAGTCGTCCGCAGAAGCGGTCGAGCACTTCAAGTGCCCGGCCCACGTCGCTCGTGAACTCGAGCTCGCCGGCGGCACGAATCCCTACGGCGAGCCCATGTTCCGCTGCGTATGGGGCTACGATCGCATTGTCCCCATCACCGGCGAGTGGCAGGAGTTTGAGCAGTTTGCGGCCACGCTGACCGACAAGCTTACCGGCTACTCCGAGGTGCGGCATTTCACCAAGCTCAAGCGCTCGGTGATCGAGACCCGCCTCGTTCCGAAATATTTGCCGGGCAACTGCTGGCATCTAGAAATGTGGCGGCCGGCGGAAGAGTACGGCTCTCCGGAAGAGTGGAAGAAGCTGGGCGAGGAAGTTCTCGAAGGCATGACCCTCGACACCTCCGGACCCTATCCCGAACGCGGCGAATACGAACTGTGCTATCCCCTGACCCACGATGGCACCAGCCACGGCGATCCGATCCCGTTGGTGGGCGAGGTGGTAGCGGAGATTGTGGCCATGATCCGGGCGGGGCGGGAGAAGTTCACTTTCCAGCAGCGCCGCGCCGCCATTGAACAGCGAGAAGCCAGAAAAGAAGAAGGACTCCTGCGGCGGACCAAGGACATGTTGAAAGACGGTCTGCGGCCGTTTGCGGGGGAAGAATTTGTCACCGTACTAGAAACCAACGAGCCTTAAAGGAGGCTGGGAACCATGAGCCAAGCGCGAATCATCATCAACGTCAGCGATCAAGAGCAACCGCATTCGAACGGCCTGTCCGGAACCTGGATTGTGCCGGCGAAAAAAGCCAACGAAGAGTTCACCGTCCTGGTCGTCTATCCCACGGCGGAGATTCAGGACATCGGCGACAACCGCAGGATCCGGCACTGGCTGAAAGCCTCACCCCTGGCGCACGACATTGTGGGCTTGCGCTCGGACGCGGCCTCGACCGGACCGGGATCTCCGGGCACCAAAGAGAAGTGGGGGATTCTCCTCTGCGAAGCCGAGCCTGACCTGCCGCGCGAACTACTTAAGGCTATGGAAGACGAAATCGACTTCCTGAATGAGAACCCGCCCGACGTGAAGATGCGCAAGGACGGCAAATCCGGCGCGGTCGTGGCCGTCAATATCGAGCCGGAAAGCGTGGCGGCACGGAAGGCGGAACTGTCTGCGAAAGTGCAGGAGCTCCGCGAAGAGTTTGAGGCCGAGTGCCGCAAGCTGGTCGGGAAAGCAGAAATTCTCAGAGCGAAAAAGAACCTCACTCTGGAAGATCAGCGCATGGTGGCCGAAGGCGATCGCATGTGGGCGCGCCCGGTGGAGCAGCAGAACATCAACGAGACCCACCGCCGATCGTGTGCGAGATTGGGCCAGGAGCGGCCGTGGTGCTACGTGCCGCAGCAACTGGTAGATTGTCCGGGCTGTGGGGCGAAGATCAAAGAAAACGTTCTCTCCTGCTCGCACTGCGCAGGATGGCTCGATGAAGGCATCGCAGAGCTAATGAAAATGCCGCCGAAACAGCGGGCGCAGAAGATGTATCCCGAGCGCTACGCGGAGCCGGTCGCAGCCGGTACCGGCAAACCGGCGCGCACTTAAGATTTTCTTAAGTCTTCCGGAGTATCTCTTCGACATAATCGGCGACCGACTGGTTGAAAATCTCTTTCAATTTATCCATGGAAATTCCCGTTCCAGTGATGGCGCCGACGCGTGCCGTCTCTTTGGCCAGGTTCGCCTGATAGACCTTGTGGAAGCCTGCGATGATCTCAGCGCGCTTCATGGGCAAATCCTAACATGCCAGTCTTAGCTTCCTCAGCTTACAACACCGCCGAAGACGTGCTCATCCGCATGCGCACCATCCTGAACGACTCCGAAGTCGCGGGTGGCGACGTCATCACCGACACGGCGCCGTTCGCTTTCGATTTACTGAACGCCGGCTTTGAGCGGGTGCAGCTCGAGCTGGCCAAAGTC
>Ga0307477_10001966_pt1 | contig 16319 bp, 15 predicted proteins | sample atmos_gasesECM2C_FD_203316 | JGI IMG/M metagenome (GOLD analysis project Ga0307477, IMG submission 203316) | Hardwood forest soil microbial communities from Morgan-Monroe State Forest, Indiana, United States - atmos_gasesECM2C_515 | ecosystem: Environmental > Terrestrial > Soil > Temperate...
TCCGATCCCCGTCGATGCACCCGTTACCAGCACCGCCGCGTCGGACATGGCCGGACAGCTTATCCGACAATGCGCCGGCGCCGGACGACGGGCGCCCGCTCCATGCCAGAGTTGCCAAGCCAATGAGCCGAAAGCCCATCGCCGACTACGCACTGGTCTCTGACTGCCGATCTGCCGCGCTGGTTTCCCGCGACGGCTCAATCGACTGGTTCTGCGCGCCGCGATTCGACAGTCCGTCACTTTGCGCTCGTCTGCTCGATGACCGCGGTGGTCACTGGCGCCTCGGCGCCGCCGGCGAACACCGTGCATCGCGCCGCTACATCGACCTGACCATGGTGCTGGAGACGACCATCGAGACCGCCACAGGCACCGCAACAGTTGTCGACGCTCTCGCACTCGGTCCCGATGAGCGCGGCCACGAGCTCGGTACACGGTCGCCGGGCATCGTCGTCCGGCGCGTCACGGTCACGCGCGGAACCGTGGATATGGAACTCGACTACCAGCCGCGTCCCGAGTACGGGCTCATCCGGCCGCTCATGTCGGGGGTGGACCGTGGCGTGGTCGGCCGCGGCGGCGCCGATGTGCTCGTGCTGTCGTCCACCGTTCCATTGCACGTGGAGGGAGCAGCCGCCACCGGCCATTTCTCGCTCTCCGATGCGGAGTCGGCGTTCTTTGCGCTCTCGCATTCGACCGGTTGGGAGCCGGTCCCGGCGCCGTTGACCGCCGCCGAGATGCACCGGCTCCTTGATCAGACGATCGCATCGTGGAAGAGCTGGTCCGAGCTGCACCAGCACTACGAAGGACCGTGGCGAGACCTCGTGCACCACAGTGGTCGCGTGCTGCAGGCACTGACGTTCCAGCCCACCGGCGCCATCGTGGCAGCTCCGACGACGTCGCTCCCCGAAACGCCCGGCGGTGCGCGCAACTGGGATTACCGCTACACATGGGTCCGCGACGCCAGCCTCACGATGGACGCGCTCTGGGTGGCCGCGTGCCCCGATGAGGCGTATCGGTTCTTTGAATGGATGGCGATCGCCGTGGCGTCACACGTGGCCCTGGGAGAGGATCTGCAGATCATGTACGGCGTCGGCGGCGAACGTGATCTCAGCGAGCGCGAGCTCCCACACCTGTCCGGGTGGCGCGACAGCCGGCCCGTGCGCATCGGCAACGGTGCGTGGAAGCAGCGGCAGATCGACGTGTACGGTGAGCTCATCGGTGCGGCGCGTGCGCTGCAGCGATACCTTGGCGATGTCGACGATACGGTGAAGCGCTTCCTCATCGGCGCCGCTGACGCCGCAGCGAGGATATGGAAGGAAAAGGACCAGGGGATTTGGGAGATTCGTGGAAAGCCTCGCCATTTCCTCTATTCCAAGCTCATGTGCTGGGTGGCGCTCGACGCAGCGATCGAGCTCGCGCCGCTGCTGGACTCCGGCGAGCGAATCGGCACATGGACAGCGACGCGTGATCAGATCCGGCAAGCGATCCTGGATCAGGGATGGAGCGAGCGAGCGAACGCCTTCACGCAGTCGTTCGGTAGCAGCGACCTCGACGCGTCGAGTCTGATGCTACCCATCGTCGGGTTTCTTCCCGCGACCGACGCGCGAGTGCGCGCTACCGTCAGTGCGATCGCTGAGCGGCTCACCGATGCGCGCGGGCTCGTCTACCGCTACCGCGCGCAGGACGGGCTCGAGGGCGACGAGGGAACGTTCCTCTTGTGCACGTTCTGGCTGGCGCAAGCGCAGGCGATCATCGGCGACGTCGACCGCGCCACCGCGACGATGGAGGCCGCGATCGCCCACGCCAATGACGTGGGGCTGCTCGCCGAAGAGGTCGATCCCGCCAGCGGCGAGCTGCTCGGCAACTTTCCACAGGCGTTCAGCCACATCGGCCTGATCAACGCCGCGTGGGCGATATCGCGAGCCGGCACGGGGGAGGCCGCAACCGACACGCCGCAGGACGTGTTCTGATGTGGGCCGCGTGACCGAGGTCATTCGCCTTCACCTGGCGGAGCTCTCCGTCCTGGAGACACCCTGGCCCGTGCACGGGTTTGTCATCCTCCATCCACAGCTCGGCGCCGTCCTCGTTGACACGGGCTGCGGCGGGCCAGAGGCGCTGCTGCGCGAGTTTCGCGTCGTCAACAGGTCGATTGCGGAAGCCCTCGCCGAGCATGACCTTTCCCCAGCCGATGTGCGCGTGGTCATCAACACGCATCTCCACTTCGATCACTGTGGGCAGAATCCGGCGTTCGCTCACGCTCGCCTGTACACGCAGCGAACCGAGCTCGACCGGGTGCGCCGCGAGGAACCCGACGTCCACGAATGGCTCGAACACGCCGGAGTCCGGTTCGAGCTGCTCGACGGCGACACGACCCTGGCCGACGACATCACGATCGTAATCACCCCAGGACATACGCTCGGACATCAATCCGTGATTGCGCGAACCGAACGCGGCACCGAGATCTTCGTGGGCGACGCAGCGTACACGCGCCGCATATGGGAGACGCGCGGCGACGTGAGAACGCTGCCGCCGGGACAGGCGGCGGACATCGAGGCGTGGCGCGCGTCGCTGCGAGATCTGCGCGATCGAGATCCCGCACATCTTCATTTCTGCCACGACACGTAGGCGCTGTGTCGTGGGGCCGGCGGCCCACTCGCTATGCTCCGCTACATGGAGTTCGACGTCGTGGTCGAGGTGCCGCGCGGCAGCCGCAACAAGTACGAGACGGATCACGAGCACGGATACATCAGGCTCGACCGCCAGCTCTTCACCGCGACGCGTTATCCAGCCGACTACGGATTCATCCCCGAAACGCTCGCGCAGGACGGCGACCCGCTCGACGCCCTGGTGATGCTCGAGGAGCCGACGTTTCCCGGGTGTCACATCACCTGCCGACCCATCGGCGTGCTGCTCATGAGGGACGAGCACGGGCCCGACTCGAAGATTCTCAGCGTGCCCGCCAGCGACCCGCGCTCGGAGTGGCAGGACATCGACGATGTGCCGGATCATCTCCTGCGCGAGATACGTCATTTCTTCGACATCTACAAGGATCTCGAACCCTACAAGTCCGCCGAAGCGATTCGATGGGATCCGCGTGACTCCGCCGAGCGCGAAATCGAGGAATGCAGGAGGCGCTACTCGCTGCGGGCCTCCGGCTCGTAGTCGTCGTACGCGAGCTCCTCGGCGAGCGGACCGCGTCCAAGCCGTTCGCACATCGACGCGTACACCTTCTGCGCGACCTCCGACCGCCGCGAGAAGTCCATGCCGCTGACCACGCGTCCCATGAGCTCGAGGTCCTCAGCGGCGGGCTCGATGAGCACCACGCGCGCACCACGACGCCGCACGGTCGCCGCCTCGCGCCTCAGTAGCACGCGACACGCGGCTCGAAATGCGCTGTCGGGCGAGAGCCGCAGCGCACGAGGATCCGCGGTCATGGGCGAGCTGACGATGACGAGGTCGAGTTCCATCCCTGCCACGAGGTCGGCATTCGACGGCGAGTGCACGCCGCCGTCGACGTAACGATGCCCGTCGATGCGCACCGGACTGAAGTAGCCGGGGATGGCGCACGACGCCGCCACCGCCTGGCCGACGGTTGCGGGAGCCGAATCATCGCGCCCGAACACGACGCGCTCGCCGTCGTCGAGCCGGACGGCGCAGATCCAGAGCGCGTCCGGCGGCCATGCTCCCGTGTAGAGCCTGTTGATGCCCTCTTCGAGCGAGCTCGTCGACCGCCTGCCCTCCGGCATGAACGCGGCGAAGATGCTGCCCGGCGACGCAGCCCACGGACGCCGGGCGGCGGCGATCAACCGCGCCGTCGACGCCGGCCGCCAGCGCGGCGACTCGGCCGGCGCTTCCGGCGGGCTCCACATGGGAACGTCTGCCAGCAGGTCGGTGCCCTCCGGCGTCAGCGGCTGATCGGTGACGCGCGCGAGCACGTCTCGCGGGGCGAGCCCTGCGCGCAGCAGCGCAGCGTCGACGGAGCCGGCGCTGGTTCCGACGATCACGTCAGCATCACGACCATCGACACCGGCGACGGTGTCGAGCGCGGCGACGACACCCGCATGGAACGCGCGTCCGACGGCTCCCCCGGCCCCGAGCACGAGCCCGAAGCGCGGACTCACGGCGCGATACGCTCGTTCCATCGCCGGATCACGGTCCAGTCGTGCTCGTAGCCGAGCACGGACGGCGATGCGGTGGACAGATAGAAGCGCTGTCCCGATACTGGCGCCATCTCGAGCCAGCGCGCGGTGAGCACGCGCAGCAGATGCCCGTGCGAGAACAGCAGCACGTTGCCGTCGACGGCGCGCACACGGGTCAGGACATGGTCGGCTCGCGCCGCGACCCGATCGACGGTTTCGCCACCGGCCGGTCCGTCGCGCCACAGATCCCAACCCGGACGAGACCGCCGGATCTCGTCGGCGGTCAGACCGTCGTACTCACCGTAGTCCCACTCGCGCAGATCGTCGAGCACATCAGCACGCTCACCGAAGCCCGCGAGCGCGCACGTCTCACGCGATCGAGACATCGGGCTCGTGAAGACGGCGGCAAAAAGCCATCCGGACAGCGGCCTCCGCAAACGCACAGCTGCCGCCTTGCCCTCCTCGGTGAGCGGGATGTCGCTGCGACCCGTGTGACGGCCGTCGCGACTCCATTCCGTCTCCCCATGCCGTATCAGGACGATCCGCTGCGCCGTGTCAGTCCTCCCCGCGCATGGCGGCGGGAAACGGTAGCACGGCAAAGGACATGGCGGCGCCGTGGGCGGCGTGGCAGACTGCCGCCATGCCTGACACGCTGACCGTCCGAGACAACCGCACCGGGAAAAGCATCGAGATCCCCATCGAGCACGGCGCCATTCGCGCCACAGCATTCGAGCAGCTGACGCGTGGCGACAACGACCACGGGCTCATGGTGTATGACCCCGCCTTCATGAACACCGCGTCGTGCACCAGCACGATCACGTTCATCGACGGCGACAAGGGCATCCTGCTGTATCGCGGGTACCCCATCGAGCAGCTGGCGGAGCAGAGCACGTATCTCGAAACCGCGTACCTGCTGGTGCATGGAGAGCTGCCCGATGCGCAGCAGGAAGCGGAGTGGCGCCACGACATCACCATCCACACGCTGGTGCACGAGAACGTGAAGAAGTTCATCGACGGCTTCCATCACGACGCACATCCCATGGGGATCCTCCTCTCCACCGTTGGAGCGCTCTCGACCTTCTACCCGGACGCCACCCACATCTACGATGAGGAGCAGCGGCGCATCTCGATATACCGGCTCATCGCCAAGATGCCGACGCTGGCCGCACTCGCATACCGGCACTCGATCGGGCTGCCCTTCAACTACCCGGACAACGATCTGTCGTTCGCGGGGAACTTCTTGAACATGATGTTCAGGATGGTGGAGCCGCGGTATCAACCCGTGCCAGAGATCGAGCACGCCCTCGACGTGCTGTTCATCCTCCACGCCGACCACGAACAGAACTGCTCGACGAACGCGATGCGCTCAGTTGGCTCATCGCACCCGGACCCGTACTCCGCGACAGCGGCGGCGGTCGCGGCCCTGTACGGCCCGATGCACGGTGGGGCGAACGAAGCGGTGGTGCGCATGATGGAGCGGATCGGCTCGGTCGACCGCATACCCGAGTTCATCGCCGGCGTGAAGGCGGGCAAGGAGCGCCTGATGGGATTCGGCCACCGCGTGTACAAGAACTACGACCCGCGTGCCAAGGTGATCAAGAAGATGGCGGACCAGGTGCTCGGCGTCACGGGCACGTCGCCGCTGCTCGAGATAGCGCGTGAGCTCGAAAGAATCGCGCTCGAGGACGAGTACTTCGTGTCGCGGAGGCTGTACCCCAACGTGGACTTCTACAGCGGGTTCATCTACAAGGCCCTGGGCATCCCGGTCGACATGTTCTCCGTGCTCTTCGCCATCCCGCGGGTCGCAGGCTGGCTGTCGCAATGGGAGGAGTCGCTGCTCGACAAGGAGCAGAAGATCGCACGCCCGCGCCAGGTCTACCTAGGCAGCGGGCCGCGTGACTACGTACCGCTCGACCGGCGCTGAGGGAGGCTCACGCCTTCTTGTCCGGTTTGTCCTGGGGGCGGCCCACCTTCCACAGACGCCGCGCGATCTCGGCAGCGACCGCGTTGGCGTCCTGCTCGTTGTGGTCGAGCCAGTAGCTGCAATGCAACACCATCGCCTCGCCATCGAGCTGCGGGCGGATTGCCGGTGTGGGTTGCTTCGCAAGCGACTCCACCGACTCCAGGACGTCGCGTGCTTCGCGTATCGCCACCTCGAGATCGGCGTCGGCAGGCAGCCGCACGCTCACCGTGTCCTGGATGAGGTTGTATGTGCTCGAGTTCACCACTGGGTTGCTGAACGCGGTCAGATTGGGGAGCACAGCGAGCCGGCCGTCGCCGGTGCGCAGCGTGGTCGTACGCAGCGTGATGTCTTGCACCACACCTGAGTAGTCGGCCACGGTGATGTTGTCGCCGAGACGAAACGAACGCTCGAGCAGCAGCCAGATCCCGGCAAATAGGTTGCGCAGCACATCCTGGAACGCCAGCCCGATCGCCACCGTGCCCACACCGGCCGCCGTGATCAGCACGGCGAAGTTCACGCCGGCCACGACCAGCGCGCTCAGGGTGGCGGCCACGTAGGTCACCACCGTGACCACGTTGTGAATCAATGTGCGCACCTGGCGATCGGCCACGCCCCGGTTCGCGGCCACGTCGCTGACGCGACGCACCAAACGGCCGACCAGATAGATGATCAGGAACAGGCCAACCGAATCGATGATGCGCTGGGTGACCGGGCCGGCCAGGTGGGTCGGGTCGTGGCCGCTGATCGCGCGGCACACTGGTTCGAACGGCAGGTTCGTGGCGCAGGAGAAGTCCGCGAGCATCAGCGCATGCTAGCGACGCGCGGCCGGGCTACTCCTCGGACGAAGCTGCGTCGCCGCCGGCCTCGGGGGCGCCCTCCTCGGCTGCCTCGGCCTCCTCCGCCGCCGCCTCGGCGGCAGCCTCCTCCTCCTCTTCCTCCGCCGTGACCCGCACCGCGGCGACCTTGACCACGAGCTCGTCGGGGTTGACGCCCTGCGCCAGCGACACACCTTGTGGCAGCGGGACGTCGCGCACGTGCACGCCGTCGTCGATCGCGATCAAGCCGCTGATGTCGACCGTGAGCTGCGCCGGTATGTCACCCGGAAGGCACTCGACCTTCAGGGTGCCCATGATCTGCTGCAGCACACCGATCTTGTCGACCGAAACGGCCGGCGACTCGCCGACGGGCACAACCGGGATATCGACCGTGAGCTTTTCGCGAAGGTTCACGGCAAACAGGTCCACGTGCACGAGGCGGGTGGTGCGCGGACTGACCTGCAGCTCGCGGATGAGCACCTTGCGCGGGCGGCCGCCGTCGAGGGCCAGATCGATCAGGTGGCTGTGGCCGGCGCGCCGCCACACCCGCTCGAGCATGTGCGCGTCGATCGCGAGCGCCACCGCCGGCGTGTTGTACCCGTAGAGGATCGCAGGCACCTGTCCGCGCCGGCGCAGCGCGTGCACGTGCCGGCCGCGCTCGTCGCGCGTCTTCGCGGTCAGATCGAGTGTGGTCGCCATAGCCAGCGGGCTACTTTACCGGCTGTCCGGAGTGCACCGCCTCAGACGCCGGCCTTGGCTCCGAAACGCTCCTTGACGTATCGCACCGCGTCGTCGAGCGACGTGCCCGGCGTGAACACCTCGTCGACGCCCATCTTCTCCAGCGCCGCCACGTCGGAGTCGGGGATGATCCCGCCGCCGAAGACCACGATGTCATCGGCGCCGCGCTCCCTGAGCAGGCGAAGTATCTCCGGGAAGAGCGTCATGTGCGCGCCGCTGAGGAGGCTGATGCCGATGCCGTCGACGTCCTCCTGGATCGCTGCCTCGACGACCATCTCCGGCGTCTGGTGGAGACCGGTGTAGATCACCTCGACCCCGGCGTCGCGCAGCGCGCGCGAGATCACCTTGATACCCCGATCGTGGCCATCGAGTCCCACCTTGGCCGTGAGGATGCGAATCTTGCGCCCGGTTGGCGCGTCTGCCACCACAGACGTGATCTTAGCCTGTGGGCTGCGACGCCTCGAGAACAGGCAGCAGTTGATGGGCGCGCTCAGCGAGCATGCGTGCAATCCCGAGTGCGCGCTCACCGTGGGGGAGCTCGGCGGGGTTGACGCCGTCGAGCGCGGCCCCTCCACCGCTCGCCCCGGCGAGCGCACCCGCGAGGCTCAACGCGGCCGCGGGCCCGCCGCGAGCGGCTGCGACGACGTCAGGAATCGATCGGGCGCGAGCCAGCGCGGTGATCGCGCCCTGGAGCGCGACCCCCGGATCGGGGTCGGAGCTGAGCTCGGCCGATGCCGCCAGCGGGGAAAGGCGCTGCAGGAGTGCAGCGGGCGCATCCTCGAGCAGCGACTGACGCACACGGACCAGGGCGACGTCGAGGTCGAAGCGCGTCAGGTCGGCGATGAGGATCGCAGCGGCCACCGCGGTGACCGCCGTCCCCTCGTCCGCGCCGGCGAGGGCAACACACCGGTACGCATTTCGCCGAAGGCGCGGTCGATCGAACGGCGTCAGCAGCCCGAACGGGAGCGCGCGCAGCACAAGACCTGCGTTGCCGCTCCGAGATGGGCGTTGCAAACCTCGGTGGCGAAGGTCTTCCTCGACGAAGCCGCCGCACGCGGCCGCCGACTCAGCGACGCCAAGTAGATCGGCGGCTCCAGCGGCGCTGCCCGCGGCCGCCTCGCCTGCAAGGGAGCCGAGACACGCCGCTTCGATGCGCCCGCCGAGGTCGTCGATGCTTCGCGCCACAGAGAGCAACGCTATCCTTTCTCGCGATGGCGGCGGTGGTGCGCAGGAACCCTGGGCGGACGGCGGCCGCGGTGCGAGCGCTGGTCGAGCTCGGTCGCGAGATGCTGCGGCGGCAGGCCGCGGATCGAGCCCTCAGGCCGCGGGAGGCGCTGGCGACGATCCTGGGCCGGCGGCATCCCCTGTCGCCGGCCGCCATCCGAGTGGAGCGCAGCCGCGTGCGCGACGAACGCGGAAGCGGGGATCAGACCGCGTTGACGGTGTGGTTCGGCGATCCGCCGCAGCTGCCCGGGCCGGCGGCTCCCGCCATGAACGGCGGTCTGTCGGTCCGCACGCTCCTGGGAGGCGCGCTCGGCATCGCCGGCATGGTCGCGCTGGGCGCCCTCGGCGTCATCGCCAATCAGCGCGAGACCCAGCGCCTTGCAGAGCCGCGTACCGTGCCTCGCCTCGGTCACTAGCGAGCGCTCGCCTCACTCCTGAAGCCAGGGCATCACCACCGCGTTCGCTCGCGGACGCCGGCGCGGCAGGGCTCGCAGAGCGGTTCCGTCGGTCACGAGCACCTCGTGCGAGCAGGGATTCATCGCCTCACGCCACTCGCGCAGCACCCGTCGGGGAAAGCGTTCCGCCGATGGCAGCGCCGCCGGCTGGGCGAGCGCCACGGCGCGGTCTGGCACCGCGAGGAGCACGTCACCACCTGCGCGCTCTGCCAGCGCACCCAGCACGTGCGGTGCAACGAGGATGCTCGACTGGAACAGCGGGTCGCCGGCCATGCGCCAGCCGTCGCCAGGGATCCGGTCGGCATGGCGTACGCGCTCGACCAGCGCCGCGAAGCGCGCGGTGACGTGTTCCCCGGCGGCGGCGCGTACGTCATCGTCGGTCAGGCCGGCGTCCGCCCACTCCTGACGTGGCACACCACGCATGATCGACGCCGGAAGCTCCTCGGCTACGAAGCTGATTATGTCAGGGCTGACGTCAACCACCAGAAGCTCCTGAGCGCGTGCGATGCCCTCCAGATAGCGCCTGCTGCGCACGCACCAGAGGACACGACTGAGCGCGAATGCTCCCGGCGGCCGGGGGGTCAGCTGAGCTTCGACAGATGCCACGTAATTTGCGATCAACACAGCGGTTCGGTGCGGTTCACGGACGCACCCGTGATGCAGGGGCGCGAGCGGCAGGGTCGTGTCGACGCCTGGAGCGGACACGTGAAGGGCGAAGCGGTCGGGTTCGACCGTGACGCTCGCACCTGGGTATCGCGATGCCAGCTGCGTACGGATCCGCCCGGCGAACGCCTGTCGGTCTTCGATCTGCGACCCGTCGCCCACGTCAGCAGTGCGTCGCCACCGCGACCCGGCGGCGCAGCGAGCCCACGGCGCCGACGCTACCCGGCCGGAGCGACATCAGGCGGCGCGGCGCTTCGACGTGACGTAGTCGACGAGGACGTAGTCACCCAGGCGGTCGGGGCTGATGAAGAACGTCCGGCCCCGGTTGAGCCGGGTCATGTGGTTGACGAACTGCACGAGATGGTGGTTGGACTCGAGCATGAACGTGTTGATCACGATGTGCTCGCGCGTGCAGCGCTTGACCTCGAGCAGTGTCTTTTGAAACGTCTCCGGAAGCGGCGGATAAAAGAACACCGGCCGTCCGTTCTCGATGTGCGCGGTGGGCTCGCCGTCGCTGACGATGATGATCTGCTTGTTCTCGCCGGGGTCTCGCGCGAGGAGGCGGCGCGCCAGCATCAGCCCGTGCTGCATGTTGGTCCCGTACACGTACTCGTTGACCGACAGATGTGGAAGGGCCGAGGGGCTGATCTCCCGGGCGAGGTCACTGAACCCGATGATATGCAGGGTGTCGCGCGGATAGCTGCTGCGGATCAGCGAGTCGAGGGCGAGCGCCACCTTCTTGGCGGCATAGAAATAGCCGCGAAGCGGCATGCTGCGGCTCATGTCGAGCATGAGCACGGTCGCCGACCGGGTGAGAGTGTCGCTGCGGTGGACGACAAAATCGTCCGGCGAGAGTCGCGGTACAGCGCGACGCTGAACCGGTGCTTCGGCACCGCCCGCGGACGCGGACTCGCGCTGCACCGCGTTCATCAGCGTCTCGCGTACGTCGAGGTCGAAGACGTCACCGAACTCGTAGGACTTCGTCTCCTCTGCGCGCTCGCCACCCTGCCCCCGCCGGGAAACCTCGTGGTCGCCGAAGCGGTCGCGGCGCAACCGTGCGAACAGATCGCCGAGCGCCTTCTGGCCGATGCGGCGCATGCCGCGCGCCGACAGCCGCATGCCCTCGCCGTCGGCTTCGACCAAGCCGCGACGCTCCAGCTCCTCGGTCATGCGCTGCAGACGGTCGAGCTCGCGGGTCGACTCGTCGCCGAGCATCTCTGTCAGGGCTTCACGGCTGCCTTCGTCGAGCTGCTCCCCGCGATACACGCCGCGCACCGCGCGCTCGAGGTCCTCGATTGACTGGAGCCGATCCATCACGCGCATCGCCTCGTCGAGCGGCAGTTGCTCTCCGCCGAAGAACGAGTAGTGCTGCCCGAGCCGGCCTCGGTCCGACAGCAGCTCGAGGCCGCCCATCAGCTCCGCGAGCTGTGCCTGCAGCTCCGGGTCGCCGAAGGTCGCGGCTGCGAGCTCGCTGAGTTGACGGCGCATCTCGGGCGAGAGTGACTGCATCAATGAGTCCATGCGTGCCATCTGACGTGACAGCTGCTCCAAGAACTCGTCGAACGTCGGCGGTGCGTTGGGAAAGAGCTGTCCCCACTTCTTCAGAAACTGCTCGTAGTTGTGCTGCAGCTGCGTCTCGGGAACGCCCTCGAGCTTCTGCCGCACCAGTGCGTTCAAGTCACTGACCATCGCACGAAGCATCGCCATGTCCTGACCGGACATCTGCTGCAGCTGCTGCGTCATCTCATTGAAGTAGGTGTCGACGACCCCCTGCTTGATCTCCTCCAACAGTCGCTGGAATGCCTGCTCGGCGCGCTGGTCCATGAACTCGTATCCCTGCAGTTCGTGGATCGCACCGGCGGCATCGCGCGGGAGCGCGTCGAGCTGCTCGCGCCGCTTGGCTGCGACGCGTTCGAGGATCCTGCGCGCCGACCCCTCGGGGGCCGCCTGCAGGCGCTCCTCGATGCCGCCGCGCTCCTGGCGGAGCACCGAGTCGAGCTTTTCTTCGATGTCCTTGAAGACGGAGTCGAGGTTGTAGCGCTCGAGCTGCTGCTGCCGGCGCCGGCGCAGCTGCTCCATCATCTCCTCGAGCCCGTTGAAGCGATGACCCTGCGGGTCGCGCCATCCCTGGCTGAGCAGCCGGCGCAGCGCGGTCTCGAAGTCCCACCCGTGGAAGACGTCCTCGCTGAGACGATCGAAGAGGGCGTCTGCGTCGTCGCCGAGCGGGTCCTGCGTCCCATCCCACACGCTGAAGCGGTGCCGCCTCGCGGCGCGAGGGTTCAGCGGGTGCTCATCCGCCATAGATCGCGGTGCCGTCGAGCGCCGTTTTGTTCAGACGCTTGCCGAGGTGCAGACCCTCGAGCACGAACTCGAGAACCGCGACACGCATGGCTTCGGAGTCCGGCTCACCCAGCTTCTGTCTCGCGCGATCGACGCCGGGGAGCTCGCCCAGAGCCTGCGTGTACGCGGAGCCGGGGAGATGATCGCCGACCTCAACCGTGAACCCGCCGCGGTCGAAGCGCTGCACCAGGTCGGCGAACTCCTGCACCGTGAAATGGCGCCGGAACACGTTGTTGCACGCTGTCTTCATCAGCTTGTCGAGCACCGACGCATCGTCGGAGTCCTCCCACGTCTCCAGCTCGATCTTGCCCGCGGTCGACGCCATGAGCGACGGCAGATCACTGACGCGCGCGACCGCTTCGCGCTCGCCGGTGCGCAGCGCTCGGCGCAGCGCGTTGCTCACCAGGTTCTCGTAGTTCGATGTGCTGACACGCACCGAAACACCGCTGCGTTGATTCACCTGTCCATGCCGCCGCGCCACGTGGGAGAGCTCGGCGACGATCTCCTTCATGAACTCCGGCACCGCCACGGGCACCGGCATGTCATCGAACGTCGTGCGCTCCTGCTCCGCGATGGCGATCTCGTCTTCAAGCGTGCGCGGATAGTGCGTGCGCACCTGCGCGCCGAACCGGTCCTTGAGCGGCGTGATGATGCGACCGCGATTGGTGTAGTCCTCCGGGTTCGCGGTGGCAACCACGACGACGTCAAGCGGCAGCCGCAGGCGGTAGCCGCGGATCTGCACGTCGCGCTCCTCGATGATGTTGAGCAATCCGACCTGAATGCGCTCAGCGAGATCGGGTAGCTCGTTGATGGCGAAGATGCCGCGGTTGGTGCGCGGGATGAGTCCGTAGTGGATGGTCAGCTCGTCGCTGAGGTAGCGCCCCTCCGCGACCCGGATCGGATCGACCTCACCGATGAGATCTGCGATCGATGTATCGGGTGTGGCCAGCTTCTCGCTGTAACGCTGCGCCGGCGTGATCCACGTGAGCGGCGTTGCGTCACCCAGCTCACCGATGAGATCGCGGCAGCGTCGGCAGATGGGCTCGTATGGATTGTCGTTGATCTCGCACCCGGCGACAGCCGGTATGGCGTCGTCGAACAGCGACGTCAGTGCGCGGATCAAGCGTGACTTCGCCTGGCCGCGTTCGCCGAGGAGAATGAGGTCCTGCCCGGCGAGGATCGCGTTCTCGATCTGAGGGATGACCGAGTCGTCGTAGCCGAGAATGCCCGGAAACAGCTCGTCGCCGCTCGACAGCTTGCGGATCAGGTTGCGGCGGAGCTCTGCCCGAATAGGTCGTACAAGGTATTCGGAGCGGCGCAGCTCACCCAGGGTCGCCGAGAATTCGGGCATCGGCCTCCCAGCCTACACCGCGGCCCGCAGGCCGCCGTCGCTTTGCTCAGGCGAGCGCGGCAGGCGTCCCCGCCAGCTCGGCGGAATCGTCCAGGCCGTGCCGCGTTTCCGCTGCCGCACGCGCGGCCTCGACGATGCGGCGCGCCAATCCTGGGTCCTGCCCGAAGTGCAGATGGATGAACGACGCGACGAGGTTGCGCCACGCCCAACCTTCGCAGCCGAGCGGCTCGCCATCGCCGTCGTGCATCGTGTATGCAGGGCTCAGCGCTTGCGTGCCCGACAGCAAGCGGCTGAAGTGGAACTCGTGGCCGCGGAGGCGAGCACCAGCCGCACCGAGCATGCTGGTCGACGCCACGCGCAGGTCGCGATAGCCCGACTGAAGCGTGCGCGCCTCCAGGGCGATGTCGACCGGCACGATGCCTGCCATCGCGTGCGCCGACCCGTCACTCGTCTGCACCGAGCGAGCGCAGTACAGGAGGCCGCCGCACTCAGCGTAGATCGGCACGCCCTGCGCGTGCGCGTGTCGAAATGAGTTGAGGAATGGCTGGCTCCCGGCGAGGCGGGGGATGTACATCTCCGAGACGCCGCCGCCGAGGTAGAGCGCGTCGAGGTTCCGAGGAAGCGCGCGATCTTCGAGTGGTGAGAACGTGACGATCTCCGCCCCGGCTTCCTCCAGCAGCTCGAGATTCTCCGCGTAGTAGAAGCAGAACGCGTCGTCGAATGCGACCCCGACGCGGACGCGGACAGGCGACGCGCTCACGCGCTTCAACGCCGGCAGTCGCAGTACCGGGGCGCGAGCCATGAGGCGTTCGATGAGCTGCAGGTCGCAATCGCGGGCCACCGCGCGGCCGAGGTGGTCGATCGCCTCGTCGACGTGCGGGTTCTGGGTCAGCGGCAGCAGCCCGCTGCGCAGCTCGGGTATGCGCACCGCGTCGATGCGGGGGAGTGCACCGAGCACCGGAAGGCGCGCCAGCGACCACACGGCGTCTTCGACGAGACGCCGGCGATACTCGCTCGGCACGTTGTTGAGGATGACGCCGACCACGTTGCCGCTGAGGTCGAGCTGCTTCACGCCGAGGGCGGCGGCTGCCGCCGTCTCACTCATCGCCTCCGCGTCGAGCACGAGCACGATGGGCGATTGGATCAGCCGTGCAACCTCCGCGGTGCTACCAGGAAATCGACCGTCGCCCGTGGGACCAAGGCCGTCGGTGCGCATGCCGTGACCGTCGTAGATGCCCATCACACCTTCGATGACGGCGCAGTCGGCGCCCATCACTCCGTGCGCGAGCGAGCGGCGCACACCGTCGTCGCCGAGCATCCACGAGTCGAGGTTGCGGCACGGCCTGCGGCTCGCGTGCGCGAGGTACGCGCAGTCGATGAAATCAGGACCGACCTTGAACGTCTGCACCGTTCGCCCCTGCGCACGCAGGGCTGCGACCAACCCGAGGGCGATCGACGTCTTGCCCGCACCGGAGCTGAGGCCGGCGACGACGAGTCGCGGGATACCGACTTCCTCGAGCATGGGGAGCCTCCGCAAACCCTGCGCGACCGCCAGAGCGAAGGGCGTGTGGGTGACGGGTTCGGCCCGCCGCGGCGCCACCGCTCGTCCGCCGCGACCGGGCCTGTGCCGACGCTAGCACCGCCCGGGACGCGCCGCAAGACTCAGTTGTTGGGAACGAACTGTCGCTGCGCCGCCTCAGACGGCGGCAGCGAGCACGGCACGTCCGGCTGGGCGAAGGTCGCGCAAGCGCGCTTGCACGCGATCCTGGCCCTGCCACGAGCTCATCTCGAGGGAGAAGCACGCGTCGACGAGGCGCCCGCGAGGCAGGTGCTCTGCCAGGTTCGGCTTGTGGAACGCGGTGGCCTCGAGGACGCCGCTCTCGCCGCCGAGGACGACGCGGACGTGCTGCCCTTCAGCGCCAAAGGGGCGCGCGCCGAGCACGCGCACGCCGCGCAGGGCGAGCAGCGGCGCGGGATTGCCGAGCCCGCACGGCTCGAGCGCAGCGAGCTCACCGCAGAGCGCCGGCGTCGCCTCTGACGCGCCGATCTCGCAGTCGATGGCGAAAACACGCTCGGGCGTTGCATCTGTTAGTTGCTCCGCAACCGCCGCGCTGATCAGCGACCGAAACTCGTCGAGGCGGCTCGCGTCGAGGCTGAACCCGGCCGCGGCCGCGTGGCCGCCGTAGCGCAACAGCGCCGGCGCCGCGCGGTCGAGCGCTCGCACGATGTGTACGCCGGAAACCGACCTGGCGGATCCCTTGGATTCGGTGGGGTCGAGACACACGATGAATGCCGGCCGCGCGTACCGCTCCGCCAACCTGCCGGCCACCAAACCGACGATGCCCATGGGCCAACCCGGGTCGCCCAAGACGATCGCGGCCGCCCCGTCCGGGAGCTCCGCCACGCGCGCCTCCGCGTCCAGCAGCGCAGCCGCGACCGCCGCCTGGCGTTCACGGTTCCGCGAGTCGAGCTGCAGCGCGAGGTCGTGCGCCGCACCGGCGTCGTCCGCCAAGCAGAGCTCGAGCGCGAGACGCGCGTCCTCCATGCGGCCGGCGGCGTTGATGCGCGGACCGATGGCGAAGGCGACGTCAGTGGCTCGGAGCGGCGGTGCCACCCCCGCCACGTCACACAGAG
>Ga0307477_10001967_pt1 | contig 16312 bp, 17 predicted proteins | sample atmos_gasesECM2C_FD_203316 | JGI IMG/M metagenome (GOLD analysis project Ga0307477, IMG submission 203316) | Hardwood forest soil microbial communities from Morgan-Monroe State Forest, Indiana, United States - atmos_gasesECM2C_515 | ecosystem: Environmental > Terrestrial > Soil > Temperate...
ACACCGCACTCTCGCCGGTCGCGGCGAGGACGATGAACTCATGACTGAGATCGCCGCCGATCGGACCGCTGTCGGCGCGCATCGGGATCGCCTTAAGCCCCATCCGCGCAAACGTGCGCAGATAGGCAACGAACATCTTGTTGTAAGAGTGCTTCGCCCCGGCAGCGTCGATATCGAAGCTGTAGTTGTCCTTCATCAGGAACTCGCGCCCACGCATCACCCCGAAACGCGGCCGCACCTCATCGCGGAACTTCCATTGTATGTGGTAAAGGTTTTTTGGCAGGTCGCGGTAGCTCTTGATCGAGGCACGGACAATGTCGGTGATCTGCTCCTCGTTGGTCGGTCCATAGAGCATCTCGCGGTCGTGACGATCGCGGATGCGCAGCATTTCGTCGCCGTAATCGTCGTAGCGCCCGCTCTCCCGCCACAGCTCGGCCGGCTGGATCGTCGGCATCAGGATCTCATGGGCGCCGGCGCGATCCTGCTCCTCGCGGACGATCCGCTCGACCTTCTTGAGGACGCGCAGACCGAGCGGTAGCCACGAATAGATCCCGGCGCTCGACTGCCGGATCATCCCGGCGCGCAGCATCAGCCGGTGCGAGACGATCTGGGCCTCACTCGGGTTCTCGCGCAACAAGGGCAGAAAGTATTCAGAAAGCCGCATCGAACCTAACCCGGGGATAGGGCGGCGCACTCTAGGCAAGACACGATCACCTGTCCATCGAGGCCGCCGGCGGTGATCCCACTATGGTTAAATTTTGCGTGACCGCAGATCCGCGGGCGCGTAAGATCGCATCGCTACGAGATCGCGCGAGCGACACGTAGGCCCAAGTTTAGGGAGTCTCGAACGCCGCGGAGAAGGCGGGGCGTCGCCCCGCCTTCTCTAGTTTCCGGACGGCACAGCCGAGACATCTCGCGATAACCCGATTATGTTTCGCGCTTGCCCAGTGGAAGCGGGCCGGACGCGGGTCGGACGCCGGCCGGCATACAGCAGAGTTGAAACCGGAGAGCGTGCATGTCGGTCAGTCGCGGATCCCATTTCTTTATCAATCCCGGTCCGACCAACATCCCCGACCGCGTCTTGCGGGCGATGGATCGAGGGGCGATCGACTTTACTGGCGCCCAATTCCGCGCCATCGCCGAAGAGTGCTTTGTCGGCCTCAAGCGGGTGTTCAAGACCGACCAGACGATCCTCGCCTATGCCGCATCCGGGCACGGTGCGTGGGAGGCGGCACTCGTCAACCTGTTCTCGCCCGGCGACAAGCTGCTGGTCGTCGAGAGCGGCTTTTTCTCGCTCAATTGGGGCATGCGCGGCGAGGCCTTCGGGCTCGAGGTCGAGACCTTGTCCAACGACTGGCGGAGCGCCGCTGATCCGGGCAAGCTCGAGAGCCGCTTGCGCGAGGATCGCACACACGCGATCAAGGCCGTGCTGGTGGTGCACAACGAGACCTCGACCGGGGTCGTCAACGACATCGCCGCTTTGCGCGGCGCGATCGATGCCGCCCGGCACCCGGCGCTGTTTCTCGTCGATACGATCTCGTCCCTCGCGTCGATGGATTTTCGCATGGACGAATGGGGCGTCGATGTCGTCGTCGCCGGCTCGCAAAAAGGATTGATGTTGCCGACCGGCATGGCGTTTACCGGGATCAGCGCGGGCGCGATCGCCGCCACCGCCAAAGCGAAGCTGCCGCGCGTCTATTGGGATTGGCGGCGGTTGCTCGGCGGGTCGTCGCAATCGGTGTGGAACGGCACCGCGCCGGTACACTTTTTCTACGGGCTGCAAGAAGCCTTGCGCATGCTCGAGGAGGAGGGTCTCGACGCGGTCTTCGCGCGTCATCATCGCCTCGCGGAGGCGACGCGGCGCGCCGTGCGCGCTTGGCGCCAGAACGACGGACCGGAGATCTACGCTATCGACCCCGGTGCCCAATCCGATTCGATTACCGCCGTCCAGCTTCCTGACGGCTATGACGCGGATCGGACGCGTCAGGTGTGCCTCGACCAATTCAATGTCTCGCTCGGCGGCGGACTCGACCGGTTGCGTGGCCGGATCATCCGCATCGGCCATCTCGGCGATCTGAATGAGCCGATGATCCTCGGTGCCATTGCGGCCGTCGAAATGGCGCTGGAGCTGACCGGCGTACCGCACGGCCGGGGCGGGGTGCAGGCGGCAATGGATTACCTCGTTTCGGGGGATTGACGAGAGCCGGATATCGCTGCCTCGTGTCGTTCCGGGTGGTGCGGAGAACCGGCGTTGTTGAGCGGAGCGATGACGGATCGCGTGGACCCGGCGAGATGCGACGACCGCGCCGCGGCGCAAGAGCTTGCCCGCGCGATTGTGCATGATGCAGCACGCCGTTATGTGGCGAGCCGCCGCCCTCGCGTCGACATCTTCATCGGCCGCCATTTCACCCTCGCCGGCAGTCTCGCACTGCATCGTCATGCCTTGGGTTGGGATCTGGTGCGGGCGCCGCTCAACCTCTTTCTGACGATACCGGCGCTCGCCGCCAAGCTCGCAAGCCGAGCCGCGCAGCACGCGGGCCGTGAGCGGCTGGCGGCGTGGCTCGCCGGCCGCCGTCTGCTGTTCGAAACCGATCTGGCGCGCGAGATCGAGTGGTTGCTGGCGACCGAACTGTTCGAGATCCCGTGCCGTCAGCGCGCCCGCACCTCGTCTCGCGATGCGCTCGAGGAGACGGTTCTCGCCGATCCGAGGGTCGCCGGTCGTCTTGCCGCGCCGGATGGCAGCGAACGCGAATTCCAGGGCCGGCTCGTCGCGGCGATCCAGAACTACATCGGCTCGCGCGCGGCGACGACCGAGATCACGACCGCGGTCGCCGCGACCGGCCTTGGCGGGCTCACGGTTAAGCAGGCCACACCCGGTCTGATGACATTGGGCTCGGCTCTTGCCGTGGCAATCGCGCAGCAGAATGCGATCGCCGCTTTCCCGCTCGGCGCTGGGCTGGGCGGGCTGTGGTACGGCTGGTTCCCGGTCGCTGCGAGCCCTAGCTTGCTCGCCGCCACGACGGGCGGAGTCGTCATCGGCGGCGCGGTGTTGGCGGCCTTTTCGGGAATCCTGACCGATCCGCTGAAATCCCTTCTCGGTTTGCACCGGCGGCGGCTGCTGCGCCTCCTCGGCGAGCTTGAACGCGCGCTGTGCGACGAGGACGGCGGCCGCGTTGCGATGCGCGACCACTATGTCGCTCGGCTGATCGATCTCCTCGATCTCGTCGCCGGCGCGTGGCGGGTCTCCCGCAGCTGAGATTGCGCGAGCGGCGGCGCACTGGTATAAGCGCGCCCGCTTTTGAGGGCGGTACGATGAAAGAAGGCATTCACCCGGAATATCACGAAATCACGGTCGTGATGACCGACGGGAGCTCGTACAAGACACGTTCGACCTACGGCAAGGCCGGCGACACGTTGCGCCTCGACATCGACCCGAAGTCGCACCCGGCGTGGACCGGGGGGCAGCAGCGGCTGATTGACTCCGGCGGCCAGCTCGCCCGCTTCAACAAGCGCTTCCAGGGCTTCGGCATCAAGTCCTGAGGCTCCGCCTGCCTACCCCTTGACCCTCACCTGACGCTCACCATCTAAATCTCGTGCGGTCGCCATCCTGGGACCGCACGCGTTGAAAACGGCACTCGGCTACTACAGCGGGTGCCAGATCCATATTGCTCAAAGGAGGATGTGGTCATGGATCGTTTCGATTTCTCTCCCCTGTTCCGCTCGACGATCGGCTTCGATCGTCTGACGCGATTGGTCGATGCGGCGGCCCGTGTCGACAGCAACGCTCTCGCCTACCCCCCGTACAACATCGAAAAGACCGGTGACGAGGCCTATCGGCTGACGATGGCGGTTGCCGGGTTCTCGCCCGACGAGATCGATGTCACCGTGCACGAGAACTCGCTACTCGTGACCGGCAAGGCGAAAAAGGAAGACGAGAACGGCCGCTATCTGCATCGCGGCATTGCCAGGCGCGCATTCGAGCGCCGCTTCAGCCTCGCCGACCATATCAAGGTCGTCGGCGCGAGCCTCGTCAACGGCATGCTGCATGTCGATCTCGTCCACGAGGTGCCCGAGGCGATGAAGCCGCGCAAGATCACGATCGGCACCGGACAGCCCGAGCAACTCGAGGTGGCCGAAAAGCAAGCCGCCTGACCGATCTGGTCGTCGGTAAATCGAAACGCCCCCGAACCCTCGGGGGCGTTTTCGTGTGTGGCCGCTGTGCGCGACTCAAAGCCCGCCTTGCGTGACAATGAAATCGACGATCCGGTCGAGCCCTTCACCGGTCTTCAGGTTGGTGAGAACGAAGGGCCGCTCGCCGCGCATGCGCTTTGCGTCACGCCGCATGGTCTCGAGGCTGGCGCCGACCAGCGGCGCCAGATCGATCTTGTTTATCACGAGAAGGTCCGAGCGGGTGATGCCGGGCCCGCCCTTGCGCGGGATCTTGTCGCCGGCCGCGACATCGATCACGTAAATCGTCAGATCGGCGAGTTCGGGCGAGAAGGTGGCGGCGAGGTTGTCGCCGCCCGATTCGATCAGCACCAGGTCGAGATGCGGAAACAGCCGGTTCATCTCGGCCACCGCGGCGAGGTTGATGGAGGCGTCCTCGCGGATCGCGGTGTGCGGGCAGCCGCCAGTCTCGACGCCGCGGATCCGCTCGGGCGGCAGTGCCCCGCTTATGGTCAAGAATTCGGCATCCTCACGGGTATAGATGTCGTTGGTGATCGCCGCGATCTCCCAGCGGCTGCGCATCCGCTTGCACAACCGATCCATCAGCGCAGTCTTGCCGGATCCGACCGGGCCGCCGATCCCGATGCGCAGCGGATCGCTCATGAGCGAAACAGCCGCGTGTATTGGGTTTCGTGCGCCATCGAGGCGAGCTCGACGGCTAGGGCAGCGCCGCCGAAAGCGGCGGGGTCGCGATTGAGGGCGCTCGCCACGGCGCTGCCGACAACCGGCTCGAGCGCGGCGAGGATGCGCTGCCCGTCGGTCTGGCCGACGATCCCAAGGCGCAGACCGGCGGAAACCAGGTTGGCAGCCATTGCCTGCAGATACGCGGTCACAGCGCAACCGAGAGGAGTGTCGGCACGCGCAGTAGCGGCGCCGACGGCAGCAGCATGGCACACCCCCTCACCGGCTGCGCTGAGCATGGCGCCCCACCGCTCGAGAACGGGGTCGGGCCACGCGGCGCGACAAGTTGCGAGAAACGCCGCGCCTTGAGACGTGGTCTCGAGCGCCATTTCAGAGGTAGCACGGAAGGCAAGGCCGCGCCGATTGGCGGCGGTCAATGCTTCGAGATCCTGGGCAGAGGCTGCGCGATGCGCATCGCGCAGCGTGTCCGCATCCATCCGGCCGGCGCCCTGGGTAAGGATCGCCGCGATCCAGCGCTGAAGGGTCTCCCGATCGTGCACCCCGCCGCTCGCGGCGGCTGTTTCGAGACCATGCGAATAGCTGAAGGCGCCGATCGGAAAGCCGGGCGAGAACCAAGTAAGGACTCGATAGAGTTGGCCATTAAAGCCCCTCTCCCGCACCGCGGGAGAGGGTGCCTCGCGCAGCGAGGCGGGTGAGGGTAGATCCGGCGAAGAAGATGAACTCTCACCCTCCCAGCCGTTCGGGCCGGGCCCCTCCCTCTCCCGCGGTGCGGGAGAAGGGCCTTCGCGGTCATTCATGCTCATGATGGCCATGCGCGGCACCGGCGTAGGCGCCGAATTCGGGGTCGAAGGGTGCCTCGAACCGGGTGATCCGGCCGCCGAGCCCCGACACCATTTCGGCAATCACGTGATCCTCGCGAACGCGCAGACGATCGTCGACGACCTGCAACGGCAGATGGCGGTTGCCGAGGTGCCAAGCGATTCGCAACAGGCTCGCCCGATCGGCGGCCTCGATCTCCAGAACCGGCTCCGCCGCGGCGCATACCCGGAGATAGCCGCCGGTGTCGAGCTCCAATCCGTCGCCCTCGGCGAGATGCTGGGCGTGCGGCAGGTCGAGCAGAAAGGCTGCGCCCGAATCGCTGACGAGGCGGATGCGGCGGCGGTGCCGGTCGAGGTGAGCCAAGGTCACCGTATCGACCATTCGGTTTTCCGGCCACCGGCCGCGGAGATAGACAGCGATCGCCCGGCGCATCCCTCGGCTCAGTATAAAAAATAGCGCTGCGCCAGCGGCAGCACCGTCGCCGGCTCGCAGGTCAAATGCACCCCGTCGGCACGTACCTCATAGGTCTCCGGATCGACCTCGATATGCGGCGTCGCCGCGTTGTGAATCATCCGCGCCTTGTCGATCGCACGGATGCCGCGGGCGGGCAGCACCAAGCGCTGCAGACCGAGCCGAGCGGGCACCTCGTGCTCGATCGCCAGGCTCGGCAGAAAGGTCACGGACGAAGCCGACAGCGCGCGGCCGAAGGCGCCGAACATCGGCCGATAATGGACCGGCTGCGGGGTCGGGATCGAGGCGTTGGGGTCGCCCATCAAGGCCGCGGCGATCGTCCCGCATTTCAGCACCAGATCCGGCTTGACCCCAAAAAACGCCGGCGACCACAGCACGAGATCAGCGAGCTTGCCGATCTCGACCGAGCCGACGTGCTCGGCGAGCCCGTGGGTCAGCGCCGGGTTGATCGTGTATTTCGCGACATAGCGCTTGACCCGGAAATTATCTGCCCCATTCGAGCTATTGGCGCCGTCCTCGGGAAGCCGGCCGCGCTGCCGCTTCATCTTGTCGGCCGTCTGCCAGGTGCGGATGATCACTTCGCCGACCCGACCCATCGCTTGGCTATCCGACGACATCATGCTGAAGGCGCCGAGATCGTGCAGGATGTCTTCGGCGGCGATCGTCTCGCGGCGGATCCGGCTCTCGGCAAAGGCTACGTCCTCGGGGATGCGCGGGTCGAGGTGATGGCACACCATCAGCATGTCGAGATGTTCGTCGACGGTGTTGACCGTGAACGGCCGGGTCGGGTTGGTCGACGACGGCAACACATTCGGCAACCCGCACAGCTTGATGATGTCGGGAGCATGGCCGCCCCCTGCCCCTTCGGTGTGAAAGGCGTGGATGTTGCGCCCCTTGAAGGCGGCGATCGTGTCCTCGACAAATCCCGATTCGTTGAGTGTGTCGGTGTGGATCGCGACCGCGATGTCGAATTGCTCGGCGACACCGAGACAAGTGTCGATCGCCGCCGGGGTCGTGCCCCAATCCTCGTGCAGTTTGAGGCCGCAGGCGCCGCCCTCGACCATCTCGACCAGAGCTCGCGGGTCCGAGGCGTTGCCCTTGCCAAAGAAGCCGAGATTGACGGGCAGTCCCTCCGCTGCCTGCAATATGCGTCCCAAATGCCACGGCCCCGGCGTGCAGGTCGTCGCGGCGGTGCCGGCGGCCGGCCCGGTACCGCCGCCGAGCATCGTCGTGATGCCGCTGTAGAGCGCATCTTGGACCAGCTGCGGGCAGATGAAATGGATGTGCGAATCGATGCCGCCGGCGGTGACGATACGGCCTTCGCCGGCGATCGCCTCGGTTCCGGGTCCGATCACGATGTCGACCCCGGGCTGAATGTCGGGGTTGCCGGCCTTGCCGATGCCGCTGATGCGGCCGTCGCGGATGCCGATATCGGCCTTGACGATGCCCCAATGGTCGAGGATCACGGCGTTGGTGATGACCGTATCGACCGCACCCTCGGAGCGCGTCGCCTGGCTCTGACCCATGCCGTCGCGGATCACCTTGCCGCCGCCGAACTTGACTTCCTCGCCGTAGATCGTGCGGTCGCTCTCGATCTCGATGATGAGCTCGGTATCGGCGAGCCGCACCCGATCCCCGGTCGTCGGTCCGAACATTGCGGCATAGGCGGCGCGAGGAATGTTCATCGGCATCGGGCGATCACAGCTTGCCGTTGATCTTGCCGTTGAAGCCGACGACGCGACGCTCGCCGGCGTAGGCGACGAGCCTGACCTCGCGGCTCTGCCCCGGCTCGAACCGCGTCGCCGTGCCAGCCGGGATATCGAGCCGGAACCCCCGCGCCTGTTCCCGATCAAAGGCGAGTGCCGCGTTGGTTTCGTAGAAATGGTAATGCGAACCCACCTGGATCGGGCGGTCGCCGGTATTGGCGACCGTCAGGGTTACCGTCGGTCGGCCGGTATTGATCGCGATGTCGCCCGCCGCGGTGAAGAGCTCTCCCGGGATCACCGCAGCCTCGCTGGGTCGGGCCATGGGCGACCGAAGCGCGTGTCGGCAGGGGAAAAACCCGTTTCAGCGCTCGAAAAACACCCTCGCCGAATTAAAAATCTTAGGTATATCAAAATCTTGCGTACAAAGGAGTGTCTCCACCGGCAGCGGAATTCCGTGCGGTCGGCAGCGGATTGGCAGTGGAATTTGGCAGAGGGCTGAAATCTTGCTTCATATGCATGGCATGACCATTCTACTATTCACAATTATTATTGGCCAATGATACCATATTATTTCCATTATGTCAACATTATCGGATCGGCTCGTGGACAGTCACGAGCTTGGTCCCATCCGGAAAGGTCGCCTCGACCTGGATCTCGCGGATCATCTCCGGCACCCCCTCCATGACCTGCTCGCGCCCGATGACCGTGGCACCGTCGCGCATCAGCTCGGCCACACTCCTGCCGTCGCGCGCCCCTTCGAGCACATAGTCGGTGATCAGCGCCACCGCCTCGGGATAGTTGAGCTTGACGCCGCGCTTCAGCCGCCGTTCGGCGACCATCGCCGCGACCGATACCAACAGCTTGTCCTTTTCGCGAGGGGTCAGGTTCATCGCAGTCGCCACGCAGCATGAAGCATGCCAAGTCCACCACGCGACGTTATAAGCCCGATCGCATCGGGATGTCTCCGCCGCGAACGGTGATCGGCGGCTGTGACGAGACTCGACAATCGACCTGCTATCGGATACATTTGCATACGTTTGCAAATGTATCCGATAGAGGCGCGATGACCGTTCAAATGCAGACTGTGTCGGCGCGCCTGCGATGTCGAGAATTATCCCAACCGCGGAGCTCTTTCTTCTTATGAATGAGATCGACCGTATGCAAGTGGGTCAAGTTGTGCGAGTAAAGGCAGGGCGCCGCTCCACCTGTTATTAAAGTCATCCCATTTATTTGCAGGACTCAAAAAACCACCCATTGCCATGACCGGTGCACCATGGCTGTCGGCTTCATCAATGTAGGCGGTCCAGATCATCTGCCCGCTGATATGGGCGGTTGCGGAAGCTACGGCAACGCTGCACTTAATCAAGCCGCTATCCGAGTCACCTTTATATTGCTAGATTCCGTTGAAAGGAGTCCAAAAATAGGCCAGTATCGAGTCCACTTTCATCGTCCCGAGGGTCGTGAAAGCCGCAGAAAAGCCGGGGTCGGGTTTTAGACCCGTGGGCCTTCAGCCCACGGACTAGATCCGTGGGGAAGGCCGGGATCCATATTTCGACATGGGCGCCGGCCTTCGCCGGTGTGACACGATTTTTGATGGCTTGGCACAATAACGCATCATCAAGTTCGATATTGGTGCGCATCGCAGTGGCCGTTGCGATGTGTATGGGCTCGTCATGACATACACATCCAAATTGTCAGTGCCAGCCGGCTCACTTCCTTCGTATTCCCATGCTCACCGGCAGGTCGAGGATCTTCCCAGCAATGTGTTACTCGTCCTCGGGATCGGGGTATTGGGCGGGCGCCTTCCCGGCCGAGATCAGCAACCTGGGAAGCTTGACCTGCGGCTCCTTTGGCTTTCGTTTGACGAGCTCAACCAGAAATTCCCATTCGTCGCCGTAGTCGAAGAGGAATCGCATCTTGGTCCCGACCGACGGAAAGGCCTTGATGATACGCGTCCGCTTAACGCTCCGTGAGTCACCCTCGCCCTCTCCGATATCGACAAAGAGCTCATACCGGACGGGAGAATCGTAAATGTTTCCCTTGAGCTTGCTGTAGAAGCCGAACGGGTGGTCGAAGTCGAAATCGAAGGAGCGGACAATCGCCTGCGCGAGGGTATAGAGGCTGCCTGCACCTGCGATCTCGATGTCCCGATAGATTTTCGGCCTGAGCGAAGCGCGAAAAACTAGGGTCTCGGACTCAGCCATTCGGGGCCCTTCTCAACTGCCTCGGCAACATGCCAAAAACCTAGACCACCCAGTTTTCCATGGACAGACCCGGAATGTCGCGAAAATCCGCCTTGTTGTTGGTCACGAGGATGGAGTCGCTGCTGATCGCATGGGCGGCGATCATCCGATCGTAATCGCGCCCGCGTACCCAACCGCATTGGGCAATGATGCGGCCATAGGCCAGGGCGGCTAGGGCGTCGAACGGTAGCACTGGCAGACCGCGCAACAAAACCTCCAATCGAGCCTGCCGTATAGCCGTAAGGTCAGGATCCCGGTAGACACCCCGCTGCAGCTCGGCAAGGCTCAAGGCCGACAGCAACACCTCACCGTCATGCTCTGCCAGTTTGAGAAGAATTGCGTCGGTGCCATCGCGGGCATGAATGGCGATATTGGTGTCGATAAGGTAAGCCAAAATCGCGCCACACCCTCAATCCCGCCGTCGCAAAGGAACTTCGATCGGTTGCCTCTTTTCAACGCGAGGGGGCTTTGGCATGCGGCGCAGGACGGAAACCGCATCCCTCAAACTATTGCGAGCGGGGACAATTGTGATGACGTCGCCGCGTCTTGTGATTTCAAGATCGATGTTGGTATCCGCATAGGCCAGCTCGGCCGGAATGCGAACGGCTTGGCTATTGCCGGATTTGAACACACGGGTCCGAGGCATCGGCATCTCTTCCCGAAATAAGTGAGCTCATTGCGCCTAAAGATATTTCCAGCCACCAACATGTCAATTCCTGTATATACGGGGCAAACCCGAGCGAAACGGGCAGGCCACGTCCATCGCCCGGCGTTATAAACCCGATCGCATCGGGATTCTTCGCCGCGAACGATGATCGGATCGGCCCTTTTGGCGGGCCCCGTCGCGTCGGTGATCAGGCTCGCCGGCGTGGACCCGGCGCAGCGCCCGCAAAGCGTCAATCGCGGACGGTCGAGCAGTTTCTCCGTCGTGAGATGGCGCGGATGGCGGCTTTGCGGCGGCACGTCGGTCCGCCGATCGCCAGAAACTCGGGTTTGACCGCTTGTGCTAGCCGGTGATCTGGCGCGGCTGCCGCTTTTCCAACAGCGCGAACGGATCGGCGGCCTGCACCTGCGGATTGCTGGTCAGGATCTCGTTGATCACGTCGGAGCCGGAGCTCGAAGCGCGCTTGATGGCGTCGGCCGCTTGCAGGTTCGCGGCGGCCTGCTTGTGCGCGCCGGCTGCAGCGTTGCGCATCGCGCCGAGGGCGACGCCGAGCGAGTCGCTGGCGCGGCTGATGTCGGAAAGCTCTTTCTGGCGGTCGAGCGTGCGCTGCGCCAGCTGCCGCTCCTGCTCGGCGCGCCGCATATCGCGCTGCGCATCGGCGAGGTTGCGGCGCGCGTCGGCGAGGCGTTGCGCGGCTTCGTCCAGAGCCTTCGTGACCTCGCCGAGCCAAGCGCCGGCGGTCGCCATGCTCTCTTCGTCGTGACCGAGATCCGTGTCGAGGGTCTGGATCTCGTGCGCCACGAGCTGGGCCTTCGTGATGATGTCGCTCTTGGCTCGGTCGTCCGCGGCGACATCGGCCTGCCCCTTGAGCACGCTCAAAGCCGCCAATGCCCGGCCGCGGTTGGTTTCGAGCTGGTCGTGATGGGTGTGCAGCTGCTTCAGATCATCGGCGGCCTCGACCTTGAGCTTGGCGACTTTTTCGACCTCGGCGCCGAGCAATTGGATGTCGGCTTCGCCGGCCGTCTTCGGATCGAAGCGAACGAGGGCGCCGGTGAACGCGTTGAGGGCGTTCTTCGCCTCGGCGATGCCGAAAGCGGCCAGAAAGTTGAGCTTGGGCATGCGTATGCTTCCTCTGCTGGGCGCCGCTCAGGCGCTGGGGGGTACGACCCGCAGGTCGCCGGGTTCGAGGGCGAGGCCGGCATAAAGCTGGACCATCGCGCGATCGGGATATTCGCTGACCTGCAGCCAGACCAGCTCGTCGGGCAGCGGCGTCCCCGGCGGCAGCGTCTCCGGACGCGGCAGCGCGCGGCCATAGAGCATGGCTTGGTGCATCACGACCACGGTGTCGGACCCGAACGGGTCGGCGTTCAGTCGTTCTTCCAGGGTAATCGGCGCCACCTGATCAGGGCCGCCTTGCGGCCACATGCGCGCGTAGCTCGCCTGCGGGCGCGAAGCGTCGGCGGCGTCCGGCACATCGAGCTGCCGGTAGCCGACGAGGTAGCGCTCGCTCGGATCGTCAGGATTGGCCGGCAGCCACACCGACCATTCCTCCGGTGTCGCCGGCATGATCTCCCGGAACAGCCGGAACAGCCGCAGCTCGCCGGCGATCGGCTGCCCGTCGGGGCCGGTGATGGCCTGCAGAAAAAGCTCCTCGCCGCCGTCGGCCTCGAGATAGCAGCGGTGGATCGTATTGCCGTCGGCCGGCATCCGCCCGTAGGCGGCAATCTTGGCGACGCCGCCGGCTGGTTTGCGGACCTGATGCCCAACGCCGGCGGCGATGATGAACGGGACCTCGTTCTCGAACAGCACCGAGCCGCCGATGCGCAGATCGTAGGGCAGGTTCTCGTCGATGCGCGGCCCTGGCCGGGGCCGAAATGCCGCGGCCAGCTTTGCCGCCTGCGCCGCGGCAAAAGCGCGATAGAAGCCGGCCATCACTGCAGCCCCGCATTGGCCCGTTCGAGGTCGGGCTCGGTGAACTGCCAGGCGGTCAAAAACAGATCCTCGGCGGTGCGGCCATTGTCCCGCACCCAATCCCCCGAAACGACGACGATAGCGGGCACGCACAAGGTCCGCACCGAACCGGCGCCGAGCAGCTTCGGATAGAGCCCGCCTTCCAGCGCACATTCGTGATAGACGAAATTGCCGTCGCGGTCGGTCACCTTGGCAAAGCTCGGGTCGCCGCTCACCGACACGAGGCGCACCCGGTCACCGAACTCGCGGTCCACGTTGGACATGAATTCGGAACGGCCGGGCATCATGGCGAGCATGACGGCCTCGGGATTTTTCGCGACTGCCTGGATGGCCTCGGGATAGGGGGCGTTTTCGATTCTGACGCCCTCGTACTGCGCGTTGTGCGCCTGGAACAAGACCCAGGAGCGCTTGGAGGCATGGTGCGCCAGGTTTTCGTAAGAGACCTCGGCGCCGGAGCCGGCAGGCCCGACATAGAGCGTGGTGCCCGGCTTCAAATCGCTGACACTGCGGATCGTGGACGCGTTGTTGACCAAGAGGAACATTGCCTCGCTGTACGCAGTCAGTTGATAGCGGCCGAAGGTTTTCGGTCCGTTACCGCCGGCCGAGCGGGCGCGCAATGCCCAATCGATGACGTCGGCGGTGGCGAAGATCGCCTGGTCCTTTCTGGCGAGGTAGTCCATGACGTTTTCCCGGCTGCCGGCGGTGCCGCGGCAATCGATCTCGAGGGTCGCCGCGGCGTTTGCTTTCAGCTTGTCGCAAAGCCTCATATAGGTGCTGCCGGGGGTGCCGGTGGCGAAGGCCAGCTTTGGTGCGGTGACGCCGGTTACGACTCCGGCCGCCAGCGCGACGTCGGGCTTGACGCCCGACGGCAGGTAGTTCGGATCGCGTGGCTCCTGCTTTTCCTTCATCGCCGCGACATCGCGGTCCATCGCGACGAGCTTGGCCCGCAGGTCGGCGTTGTCCTGGGCGAGGCGATCGGCGTCACGGCGCCAGGCCTCGTAGGCCGGGTCGTCCTGATGATGATAGGCCCAGTCGTGATGCAGATCGAGGATCGACCACAGGAATAGCGCGTCCCAGATCCCGTAGGAGGGCGCGCCATAATGCACGTAAACCGGCGGCTGCCACCCGACCGAGCCGTAGTAATGGTCGCGCGCGGCGTAATAGACGCCCGGCGTCGGCCGCGCGCCGGCGCCCTCGACGCTTTGCCTTGCCCAGGCGGCTGTTGCGGCCGGCGTCTCCAATTTTGGCGGCGGCGCTTTGAACGCGGCCTGCTGTTCGTGCATCTTGGTGAGAGACGCGGCCGCCTGCTGACTGGTGATGGCGCGGTCGAAACCGGTCGTCGCCGCCGGCCCCTTCGGCGCCGCCGCGGTGACAGCGCTGCCGGCGCCTGGTTTCGCGAAACCGCCGCTCGCAGCCGGTGCCGAAGTCGTGGAGCCGGTTTGGGATGATGGCTTCGCGAAACCGCCGCTGGTCTCGTGTGGTGCCGCCATGGGCGGCGGCGAAGCGGTCGGCGATGCGGAGCCGGGCTTGGTGAAACCGCCGCTGGACGGGGAACTCGGGGAAGAGGGGAAGGTGGCCCTTCCCCATTCGGAGCCGCTGCTGTGGCTCGACATGAACCGGCCGTAAGAGTTTGGCGCTAGTCCGATTCCGGTGATCAGGACGGCGGCGGCCGCGATGCGGCAGAGATGGCCGAGTCTCACGATGATCCCCTTGAGCCGACATTCCCCCGATCCCGAGGGCGGGGACCAGGATCGCCCCTGTGGGCGTCTTGGGCAACGGTGCATCGCGCATCGCTGCCGGCGCCGCGGAAGCGGCGTCTCGGTCGGTAGCCTATGGCCCAACTATTGCCAAGGCGTCACCGACGCAGAAGGAGTTCGATCATCGCCGGTCCCACTCGCCGAACCGTCGCCATGGGCATCGCGCTTGCTGCCGGATGGGGCGGCGCCGCTCGTGTCCATGCCGCGGACACGGTGTTCCGCATCGCCTACCAGAAGGGCGCCGTCAACCTGGTCCTGCTCAAGGAGCGCGGAACCATCGAGGAGGCGTTGAAGCCGCGAGGCTGGTCGGCACCTGGGCCGAGTTTCCGGCCGGCCCGCAGCTTCTGGAGTTGTGCTGCTACTCGACGAGGGGTTTGGCGGCTCGACGCATTGACCCGCATGAGATGCACGGATTGCTGATCGGCATCTGGCAAACCCATCGCTTTACGATCAATCTCATTACCCGTGATATAACCGAAGCGGTAAGCCTCGCCTGGCTGAGCCCGGGCGGGCTATGTCGCTGCCGCGGTCAATCATCTGGTAAGAATGTCGGCGACCTGCCAGCATCGCCCGTCAGGACGCCGCACGCACGTTGACCGGCGCTGCGGCCGGCGCCTTAGCGGTAAGCGCGCTGTCGATCTCGTCGATCGTGCGGCCGCGTGTCTCGATGCCGAAGAACAAGACCCCCAAGAGGCCGATGAAAGACCAGACGGCAAAGTAGTTCATGGCCGGGATCAGGGCGTCGAGCGTCGCCTGCGGGCTGACGTAATTGGACGAGCCGGCGATCAGCGCCAGGCCGGCCGGACCGATGAACTTGCCGAGATTGCCGACGCCGTAGACCACTCCCATTCCGCTGGTGCGCAGTCGTGACGGCCAGATCTCCGCCATGTAGGGTCCGATAATCGAATAGGTGCCGCTGCCGAAGAATTGCTGAATCACGACCATCAGATAGAAGGCCGAAAGGCCGCCGAGGAAGACGTCGTGCAGATACCCGGCGAGCGACATCGTGATCCCGGCGATCCCACAAGTCAGCGCGATCGAAGCGCGCCGGCCCATCGCGTCGGCAATCCAGGAGCAGAAGAAGCGGCCGACGATCTGTCCGAGACTGGCCCAGATGACCAGACCCGAAGCTTCAGCCGGGGTGATATGGAGCACCATGACGAACAGCGTGACTTGCCACAGCACGAACCCGCCGATGCCGGTTTGGGTCAGCCCGGTCAGACAGCCGACGGCGAGGCTGCGGGGATATTTGAACAGCTCGCGCCAGGGCTGCGGCGGCCGTGCCTCGACTGTCTTTGGCAGGTCGATCCGCTGGGGATCGATCATCAAGGCCCAGGCGAGCGACCGGCGCGCCTCCTCGACCCTTCCCTTGGAGAGCAGCCAGTGCGGCGATTCGGGGACCCACGCGCGGAACAGCAGGCTCAACCCGGCCGGCAGCAATCCGACCGCGAACATGCCGCGCCAGCCGATGTAGGCCGCGAGGTATTTGCCGAGCAGCGCCCCGAGGAGGAGCCCCGCCGGCAGCATCGTCGTCGTAACCCCGGTGATCCAGCCGCGCTTGGAGGCAGGCACGTACTCCTGCACCATTGCGATGTCGACGGTGTAGAGGCCGGTGACGCCGAAGCCGACAAAGAAGCGACAGATGGCTAGGAACACCCACCCATGCTCCGGGCTCAGCGCCGCCAAGCCGGTGGGGATCGAGAAATTGAGCACGGTCAGGATCATGACCTTACGGCGACCGATGCGGTCGGCGACCCAGCCCCAGAACATTGAGCCAAACGGGGCACTGATTCCCGCCGACAGCAAGATCGC
>Ga0307477_10001968_pt1 | contig 16300 bp, 8 predicted proteins | sample atmos_gasesECM2C_FD_203316 | JGI IMG/M metagenome (GOLD analysis project Ga0307477, IMG submission 203316) | Hardwood forest soil microbial communities from Morgan-Monroe State Forest, Indiana, United States - atmos_gasesECM2C_515 | ecosystem: Environmental > Terrestrial > Soil > Temperate...
GGTTGTCTTACTTGGTCGCCGAAAATTGAAGCTCGTTACCGGCGACGGTTAGGGCAGGCTTGAGAAATGTCCGCGCTGCACGGGTGAACGTGCTGAATCAACCGCCGACCGGACGATAGTTTAAGAATCGGCGGTGATGGCCCCGCTCGGCCGCCCCGGCGTTCACAGTGGAATTTATGTACCTTCGCTATCGTGAACCTGTATGGGATGCGGCTGAGGCCGCTGAGCCGTCTGTACCGCCGCGCCGGCCGATCAACGGGAATGGAGGCCGTCGGCACGATAATGGGTCCGGCTCCCACGCACTTTTGCGATCCCCGGCTCCGGCCAGAAGCCTGCCCGCGATCCATTTGGATGGCGTGAAACTTCATGCCGTTACTGAGGCTCAGGTCATCACCCACATTCTGGACGAGTTGGATCACGGCCACGGCGGGGTTGTGGTGACGCCCAACCTTGACCACCTTCGTCGCTATTGCCGCGATCTGAGTTTCGGGGCCCTGATTGCCGAGGCGGATCTCATCGTCGCTGACGGCATGCCGCTGGTATGGGCCAGCCGCCTTCAGGCAACGCCGCTGCCTCAGCGCGTGGCTGGGTCGAACTTAATCTTGTCCCTCTCGGCTGCCGCCGGAACGCGAGGGCGATCGGTTTTCCTGCTCGGCGGCGATCCCGACACGGCCCGTGATGCCGCCGTCAGGCTGAAGGAAACCTATCCATCCTGTATTGTTGCCGGCACTCACTTCCCTCCCTTTGGGTTCCAGAACGATCAACGGGAGATGAGCGCGATCATCCAGGTGCTCTCCGATGCCAAGCCGGACATCGTGTACGTCGCTCTCGGATCACCCAAGCAGGAGAAGCTGATCGCACGGCTTCGGCCGATCCTGCCCAACGCCTGGTGGATGGGCGTTGGCAACAGCTTCAGCTTCCTGGCCGGACGCGTCAGGCGCGCCCCCTTGTGGATGCAGCGGATCGGGCTGGAATGGCTTCATCGGCTGTTTCAGGAGCCGCGGCGGTTGTTCAAGCGATATGTCGTCGTCGGCGTGCCCTTCGCCGCCTCACTGCTGACACGATCTCTGTGGAAGGGAATTCCCAATCGGCTGCGCCGACGACCCCGGCCATCTGCCTCGCCCGAGATTTTGCCCACCACGGTAGTCCAATCGCCTGCTGTGGACCCCGTTGCGGCGGCCGTCACGCCGGCGCCGATCATTGAGCTTCTTCCAACTCCAGTCACGGCGCCGACAGCGGTCAGCCCCTCGGCTTCCACTCAGCCCAAGGCATTGTCAAGACTGCGGGCCCTGGTCTTGCTGGGCGGGTCGGTGCGGGCCAGCGAGCTGATTTCGGCGATCCAGCGCTCCGTACTTGATCTGCCGCTGGACGAAAACGGGTCGGTGTTGAATCACTGGCTGGCGCATGCCGACGAAGTTGCACGGTGGGCATCGCTTGAACGCCTGCCGGTCCGGGTGATGGTGAACCAGAGCGCCCTGGAGCCGCGAAGCGCCGACGTTCGGTTTTACGGGCGTTTCCGCGTCGAGCGAGACCTGTCGGATTATCGAGGCACCGGCGGCGTGCTGCGGGACTTGGCCGCCGATTATGACGACGACGACCTGATCCTGATGGCCAACGCCGCCCAGGTTCTGTTGGACCCGCTCCCGAGCCTCGCGGCGGCGCTGCACCGCAAGGGCGGCGAGGTGGCCGTCGTGTCCCACGAAGACGGCACCCCCAGCGGCGTGATGCTGCTGAGCTGCAAGGCCCTGCGGCTGATTCCCCCGCGTGGATTCGTTGACATGAAGGAGCAGGCGCTGCCTCTGATCGCCTCGAAGTATGACGTCCGCGTGATGCACCGAAGGCGGCCGACTGGCCTGCCGATTCGCTCGCTGGCCGACTACGTTCAGGCGCTGCGGTTCCATCATCGCCGCAAGGGAGGACGGCCGGCCGCCACTGACCCGTTGGCCGAGGACTGGAGCCCGACTTTCTCCCTGGCCGAACAAGGCGCCTCGGTCGACCATTCGGCGCGCGTCCACGATTCGGTCGTGCTGCGCGGCGCACGGGTTGACGCCGGTGCGGTGCTGGTTCGCTCCGTTGTCTGCCCTGGCGCCATCGTTTCCCGTGATCGGACGGCGGTAGACCAGTTGGTCATCGCCCTCCCCGCTGATTCAAGGAAGTCTCGCGCCTGTCAGCCTGCCCTGGCGGAAGCGCGATAACGACTATGGATGGGACCTGTCCACATTCGGGCTTGGCCCGGCGTGATATCGCCGTTGAACTGTCGCGGGTGGGAGCGATTCCGCGATCCAGGCGGATCGCGCGCAGCGACCGCTGGACCGGGTACCACCTCATCGCAGCCGTCGCGATGGGCACGCTGGCCGTGCTGGCAACCCTCGACGCGTGGTCCGACATCTTCCTGATCGCCCGAAAAAATGAGGAATACAGCCACATTTTCCTCGTCCCCTTTGTGGCCGCGGCGATGATCTACGTGCGGCGGTCGCGAATCCGCTATTGCAAGCCCACCGGAACGGCCATCGGTTTCGCGATTGCCGGCCTCGGCTGGTGTGTTCACATTTTCGGCTTCTACAACAACATCCAATACCTCTGGCACGCCGGCGCGGCGCTGGTACTGCTCGGCTGCGTCCTGTCGGTGTTCGGAAAGCACGCCCTGTTTCGCTTCTTCCCGGCGATTGCGGTGCTGGTATTCCTGGTTCCCGTACCGGGAATGCTTCGTCTGAAGATCGCCGCCCCGATGGAGACCTGGACGGCGCAGATCTCCGAACTGCTGCTCAACGCGGGCGGCGTTGCCGTCACCCGCAACGGGAATCAACTTCTCGTCGGCGACCAGGCCGTCAACATCGCCGAGGCCTGCAACGGCCTGCGGATGGTCTTCGCCCTTATCCTGGTCTGCTATTTCTTCTGCTTTGCCCTGCCGCTGAGAAACCCGGTGCGGCTTGTCATTCTCGCAGCCAGTCCGTTTGCGGCAATTCTTTGTAACGTGGTACGCATTTTGCCGACAGTTTGGCTCTACGGTCATTCACAACAGGCCGGCGCGTTGTTCCATGATTACAGTGGTTGGCTCATGCTGCCGATCTCGTTTCTCATACTTTTGGGAGTGATCGCTGCCCTTCGCTGGGCCATGGTTCCGGTCATGCGATACACCCTTGCTTCGTAGGTCCGATAACGACCCGTGGGACGCACGAAACTTTCCATCCTCGCCTCTCCACTGCTTTGCCTGGCGCTGCTGGGCGGCATTATGGCCGAAGATCGCACCCATCTGACGCCGTCGGACGTGGAGCCTTACCACGCCCGTGCCCGTGCGGTCATCGAGGAGTGGCCCAAGACGATCGCCGATGGCCAATGGACGACCAGCGCCGACGAAAACCTCCCCCCCTCGGCCGAGCAACTGCTTCATCCCAACTGCGTGATTGACCGCCGCTACACCAGCGGCACGCTGCCCCCGGTCAACGCTCAGCCGGTCCAGGCCAGCCTGTTGATCGTCCAGTGCAAGGATTCGCGCGACATGGCCGGGCATTATCCGCCGATCTGTTATCCCGCGGCCGGCGCCACCGAGCTGTCGGCCGATCATTTCACGTTCAATCTCCAGGGCGTCACGATTCGCGGTATCGAATACCACTTTTTGCGAAGGACGCTTCCGGTCTTCCGCCAGTGCGTGTACGACTTTTTCATCGTCCCCGGCAAAGGAACGAAACGGGATGTGGCCGGCGTGCAGGAGGCGGCGAAGGACTACCAGCGGCGTTATTACGGCGCCGCCCAGTTCCAGGTGGTCATGGACGCGGATTACCCACAGGAGCTGCGAGAGCGCATTTTCCGGACGATTATCGGGGCCAACATCGAAGCATTGTCCGTCCTCAATACGGTAGAAATCCCATGAGCCAGGAAATTCAACTCGCGAATCAGACGCTGCCCCTCCAGCCGGCCGTCCTGCCGACGATGCTGGCCCCCGCCGGACCCATCGACGCGACGCCGCTCATGCGCATGCACCGCCTGCTGCGCGGCCGCTATGGTCTTGCCGTCGTGCTCGCGCTGATCGGCGCCGCGTGCGGCGTCGCCGCCGGCATCATGCTTCCCAAGCCCGCCTGGGAGAGCGTCGGGCTCGTCCGCGTCAATCCCGCGGTTCCTTCGCCGCATGAAATGGATCCCGTCACACCCCTTCACGATCAGATCATTGCCAACGTCATGGTCGAGTTGAAAGCCGAGAGGACGATTCGACAGGCGATGACCAATGCAGACTGGAAGGCACACCGGCCTTTCCCCGGCGACATGCCGCCTCCGGAACAGGTCATCGAGTTCACCAAGAACCTGACCGTCAAGCAGGTGGCCAATGCCCCGCAGATGATCCAGGTCACCTACGACGACAGCCGCAAGGACGGCAAGGACGTCGCCCAGATCGCTGTCTCGGCGGTGATCAACGCCTATCACGATCTCTGGGGCACGCATGAATTCTCCGATGAACTGCAACGTAAAATTGATTTGGCGCGGAAGGACATGAACAACGCCGACCTCCTGCTTGGCGCTGCTCAAGCGAAGCTGGATGCATTGACGCAGGAGGTGGGTGACAGTGAGGGAGCGGTTCTGGGCGTCCGCGAGGGAAACAAGCTCTCCCTTCAACACAGCCTTGCCGAGGCGCAGCACCTGATGACTCAATCGCAGCAGGACATGGAACGTCATCAGGCAGGGATGAAAGCAGGGCATGGCTATACGGCCGAGGACATCGCCACGGTCGATACCATGATGGCGGCGCGGCTGACCGGGCTAATCACCGCCAAAATTGAACTGGAAATGGCCGCCGCGAACGAGGGCGAGCGAAACCGAGACTACGTGACCAAGCGCAGCAATTTTGAACTGCGTCAAGCCGACATTAACCGGGAGGTCGACCGATTCAATGAGACGTATTTCATCGAGACGCGAACGGACGGAAGCGCGCCCTTCAAGGTTCCAAAAGATTTCAACAAGCTTCGCCAGTTGGTCGCGCAGCTCACTGCGGAAATCAAAAAGGAAGACGACAACATCCAGGAGCTCCATACCCGCTTTGCCACGATCAACCACCTCAAGGCGGATGCAGACCGCCTGCGGGCCGAGCGGGATGAGAACCAGCGCCTAATCCACGAGCTCGAGTTCCAGAAGGCCATGGGTGGGCAATTCCAGGTGATCGACGAAGGCAGCATTCCACAGCCTGCCAGCGACCGCCGGCCCGTCTTCGCGGCCCTGGGGTTCCTCGGCGGGGCCGCCGTGCCGATCGGTTTACTGATGCTGCTCGGACTGGCCAATCCGCGTTACCGCTTCTCGGATGAAGCCAGCACCGATACCTCCGGCCTGAACCTTCTGGGAATTCTGCCTGACCTGCCCGACCGGCTCAGCGACCCGGAGCAGGCGTCCATTGCAGCCCATTGCGTGCACCAGATCCGCACGATGCTTCAAATCAGCGGCGGCCCGGAAGAACGGCGCGTATTCGCCGTCACCAGCGCCGCGCCGGGCGATGGCAAGACCAGCCTGACGCTGGCCCTGGGCCTGTCCTACGCCGCGTGCGGCACGCGGACTCTTCTGATCGACTGTGACCTCGTCGGCGCCGGTCTGACGGCGCGAATGAACGTCAGCTCCCCGGAGGGCGTGCTCGAGGCGATCGCCAATCGGTCGCTCGCCGAGTACGTGCGCGGAACTGACGTGGCGGACGTGTCGATCCTCCCGGTCGGCGCGGCGCAAACCCTGCACGCCAGCACGCTCTCGCCGGCGGCCCTGCGCCGGCTGATCGACGAAGCCCGCAAGCAATATGACACCATTCTGATCGATACCGGCCCGATCCTGGGAAGCATCGAAGCGTCGCTCGTGTGTGCCGCCGCCGATGCGGTCGTCCTTACCGTCGCCCGCGGACAGCAGCGGCCGCTGGTGGAAAGGGCCATCAACCACCTCACCGGCATCGGCGCCAAGGTCGCCGGCGTCGTGTTCAACCGCGCCCAGTCCAACGACTTTGACCGGTCGATCAGCGGCGTGTCGTCGCTGCGGTCGGTCTCGTCAGGCAACGGCCACAACGGTCACGAGGGACCGCGGTACGGCACGCTCGGCCGGGCGGTCCATTCCAACAGCAGGCGTGCCGATATCAATGAGGGCTGAGCTGTCAAATTACGCGCCGGTTACGCAGGCGGATCCCGAGACTGCGACAACCGTTCATCTCCAGCCCGCCCGCGTGGCTCTGGGCGGCCGGGCCGTCCGGCCGCAATCGCTGCCGCGAACGGTCTGGGGCCTCGACCCGCAGCAATTGCACACCCGTTTCTGGGCCGCGCACGGCGTACAGGTGGTTCGCCAAGGCGAGCCTTCCGAAATCATCAAACACGCCGAGCTCTACCTGCTCACTGACTCGGGCTCGCTGACTCTTTTCTCCCTCACGCCCCTGATGAACGCGCTCAACTGGATCAAGCCGCAGGTGCTGTTCGTGCGGCTGCATGACGGCCACGAACGCGGCTACCGGGAGAACGTGGTGACCGACGAGTCTGAACGGTTTTTGCGCTTCCACCGCGTCTACGACGCTTCCAACCACATGGCCCGCGTGGCGCTCACTCCCGACCGGGAAGTCGCGCAGCTCTGGCAGTCGGCGCCCGACCCATTGAGCGGATGGAGACGGCTGCGGCGTTTTGTCCCTCGCCACGACCGTGCTACGCAGAACATCGAAGGCGCCGTCTACGATGCCGCCGCCGAGCGCGAGATCGCCTATTTCCTTCAGGACATGTTACAGCTTTGGAAACGGCCCGACAGCATTGTCCCCCGCATCAAGCGCGCCGGCGGCGAAGTCTGGCACGACCAGACCGCCGCCATCGATCCCGCCGCCAAGTTCATCGGTCCGGTCTGGGTCGGCGCCGGGCGTACCGTGTCCGCGGGAGCAACCGTCATCGGCCCGGCTGTCATCTGGGACGATCCCGCGCATCGTCCAGCTTCTGAAGAGATTCAATGGCTCGACATCGAGCCGACCGAGCCTCCCGCCCAGCCCAAGCCCCGCGCCGGAACGGTAGTGGATCGCACCAGCAAGCGTATCTTCGATCTCGTCTTCGCGACGCTGGCGGTGATTTTTACGCTGCCGCTTTACCCGTTTATCATGCTGGCGATCTGGATTGAAGATGGCCGGCCGTTCTTCTTTGCCCACCGCCGCGAGACGCTGGGCGGTCACGAGTTCCCTTGCGTGAAGTTCCGCTCCATGCGCAAGGACGCCGAGCGAATGAAAGCCCTGCTGGGCGATCGCAACCAGGCTGATGGCCCGCAGTTCTTCCTCGAGATCGAGGACGACCCGCGGCTCACCCGCGTCGGTCGCTTCCTTCGCCGCTATAACCTCGACGAGCTGCCACAGTTTTTCAATGTGCTGGCGGGCCACATGTCGGTCGTGGGCCCGCGTCCCAGTCCTCACAACGAGAATCAGTATTGCCCGCCGTGGCGCGACGCCCGCCTGAGCGTGCGCCCGGGGATTACCGGCCTTTGGCAGATCAAGCGCACCCGCCGCCGCGGCAGCGATTTCCAGGAGTGGATCAAATACGACATCGAATATGTCGAGAAACGCTCCTTCCTTTTCGATATGACCATTATCGCCAAGACCTTTTCCATCATGCTCGGCAAGGTCAGCCGGTCATAACCATGCACATTCGCGCCAAGACCGTACGCCGATTGCTGGTGCTTTTCCTGGCGGTCGCCGTCGTGAGCGGCGCCATCGCCATTTGGTTGTCTCTGAGCATTCGCCGCCAGCGCCTCCAATCCGCTCGCTTGCGTCAGGATGCATTCGCCGCCTATCAGGCGCACGATTACGAGAAGGCCGTCTCGCTTTTCAGCCAATACCTCACCCTCAGCCACAGCCAGGACACGGATCCGGAGGCCGTGTTCGCCTATGGCGATTCGCGGATGAACGCCCCGATGGAGGGAGGCCGGCACGTCTACGATGCAATCAACATCTTCGAGCATTACCTGCGGCTGGCAAGCGACGGTCCGCACGATGCCCGCCATCTGCTGCTCAAACTGTACGTGCAGGCCCACGATAATCGCGAGGCCCGCGACCTGTCCGCGGGCCTGCTGACAAAAAACCCGAGCGACGCCGAGGCATTGCGCGGCGCGGTCGATGCGAGTGAAGCCGATCGCCATTACGCGGAGGCGTTGGCCGATTGCCAGCGGCTCAACATTCTGGCGCCGTTCGATCTGACATGGCAGCGCCGCGAGCTCAATCTGATGGCGGAACTGAACCAGCCCGCGGCGCAGGTGCTAGAGCACGCCCGCAATCTCCTGGCCGCGCATCCGAACGACCCGCGATTCCAGGTCCTTTGCGCGCTGGCCTATCGATATGCCGGCGATCAGGCGAACTTCGCCAAATCACTCGAGGCGGCAGCCAAGCTGCCGCCGGCCGGGGCCGATGTCGTCCTCCAGATCGTCGATCTTCTCGACGTCAACCAGCAGTTCGATCTTTCCGCAAGCCTGCTGGCCCGCGCCGCCGCCAACGACAAAGACCCCCAACTGCTTCGGCCCGTGGTGCAGCGGATGTGGGAGCAGCGGCGCTCGCCTCAGATCCTCGAAACGCTCGGCAATATCCCGATCGATTCCGCCAAAGGCGATCCCGGAATTCTGGGTTTCCGTGCCCTGGCTCTGTTTGATGCCAAGCGTCGCGACGAGGCTAAAGCCGTCAGTGATATCCTGGCCGCCCGCAAGGACGATGCGGCCCGCGGCTGGGCCATCGCACTGCGCACGCGATTCGACGATTCGCTTACCACAGCCACGACTATCCGTCAGTATGCCGACGCCGTCAGGCACGATCCCTCCAACGCCGTGTGCCATTTCCTCCTGGGTGAAGCTTACGCGGGCGTCGGCGAAACCGATCGGGCGATCCGCCAATGGTTGTTCGCGGCCGAGTGCAGCCGCTCGTGGGCCGGACCCTACTGTCTGGTCAGTCGGGTTTTGTCCGCTACCGGCCGGCACGCCGAGGCGCTTCGTTATGCCCAGGCCGCTTGGCTCCGCGCCCCCAATACCGTAATGGTCGAGGTCCCCTACGCCATTGCACTTTACGGCCTCGACGCGCAGTCAAACTCCGCCGACGCCAATTCGCCTAAAACGACCGAGCTTTTCAATCTGGTCGAGGCGATTCACAAGTCAGTCCAGAACGAGCCAAGTACGCTGCCGATCTACGTGTCACTGCTGGCCCGCCGCGGCCAGCGCGATCAAGCTGCAAAAGTGGTAAACGACGCCATTGCCGCCCAACCCCCGTTGGCAGTCGATACGCTCGCGAACCTCGCCGCGGCCAGCGATCAGGAACATCTCGGCCTCGAATCCGCCATCCTCGATCGCGCCGAGAAGCTGTACGGCCTGGTTCCCTCTGTCGCGATGGCACGGGCACTGGCGCTCGCGCACTCGGGCAAGCCGGAGGACGGTCGGCGCCTCATCGAAGACCAGTGCCGCAGCCATCCTGAGAATATTGAATGGGAACTGACCCGAGCCCGCTTCGACGAAATGGTCGGCAGCCCTGATGCGCTGGCCCGATGGAAGGAACTTGGTGATTCCCATCCCGCGGACGTGCGGGTGCAATACCTGATTCTCGCGTCCGCGATGCGCGAGCGGGACCGCGCGTTCTGGCGGCGGAGCATCGATCGCGTCAAGGCGATCACCGGACCCGACGGCCAGCTCTGGCAACTCGAGGACGCTCGCTGGCAACTCGCCGGCCAGCCTTCCGACAAGGAATTGGCGGCAATCATCGCGTCGCTGAATCAGATCGTTCACGATTCGCCCACGCTGGCCGAGCCTCACCGCCTGCTGGGCGAGGCGCTGATCCGAACCGGCCGGCCTGACGACCTGGCGACCGCCACCGCCGAGCTGACCGCGGCCCACGACCTGCGGGACGGCGATCTCGACACGACCGCGCGCCTCGCCGAAATCCTTGCCGCGCAGGGAATGCTCCCCAAAGCTCTCGAGCTGGTCGATTCGCTGGCGCAAGACCCGCACCTCGGGCATGACGCGCGCCTGTGGGCTTCGAGCATGTACGACCGCCTCGGCTACACGGACGCGGCCCTCAAGCTTCTTACCGCAAATCCGGTCAATGACGACGATCCGGCCGCCACCGCGCTGCTGGCCGGCCTGTACCGCCGGACCGGCCGTCTGGCCGACGCAGAACGGCTCTACGCCAGGCTCCTCGAACAACCTGCGGCAACCCCCGATGAGTTGATCGGCGCCGCCGAGTTCTTTGCCGCCGGGCATCAGCCGCAGCGCGTCCAACAATACATCGACCGGCTTGCCAAAGCGCCGCTGGCGGCGGGCGCGATCGATATCGCTCGCGCGCGTCTGGAGGAAGTCGCAGGGAATCCACGAGAAGCGCTGGGCATACTTCAGGGTGCCGTCAAGTCGCGTCCCCAGGTCGAATCGCTTTGGCAGGAATTGGCCGGATCGTACCTGCGACTCGGCAAGCTGGACGACGCGGATCGTGCCGCGTCGGAAGGTCTCGCGGCCGTCCCTTCATCACCCGTCCTGACCGCGATGCGAACGCAGATCGCACGGCTGCGCTCGCTCACGCCACAGGACGTTGGCCCGCTCCTCGAGGTGGTTTCGCATGACCCGCATCAGCCAATCGCGGACCAGGCCCTGGCGGCCCTGGTGGACGCCAAAACCCGCAACGACCCGACCGACCGAATCGCCTCCGTCCTTCGTCAACTGGCCGACCAGCACCCCGCTTTCCTTCCGCTTCAGGAACTGCTCGTGCAACGATATGCGTTGATGGGACGGTTCAAGGACGCGGCCGACATCGCTTCGCGTGCCGGCGAGATCGCGCCCAACGATCCCGAGCCGCCGCGGATGCTGTGCGCCGTGCAATCCGCCGCGGGCAACTGGATCGCGGCCCGCCAGGCCGCCGCCCGCTGGCGGCAGCGTGCCGCCGCCGACCCGATCGGCCCCGACTGCGCCATCGCCGTCACGTATCTCCAGCAGCCGGCGCCCGATCCCCAGGCCGCTCTCAAGCAGCTCGCCCCTTATGTCGCCGCCGACGTGACCCAGGCTCACAAGCGCGCGGCGACAGAGATTTACTGCCACGCCCTGATCGCCGCCGGACGCGGCGATGACGCCGCGGCGATGCTTCATCCCCTGCTTTCGGACCCGCACTGGCGGCTGATCTGGTTTGCGCTCGCGGTCGCCCATCATGATGCCGACGCGGCGTCCAAATGGCTCCGCGACGCGATCCCCTCGATCCCCGCCGATTCCGTGTCCGACCAGCTTGCCCTGGCGGACGCGTGGGAGCGGATCGGATCGCACTTCGACTCGGCGACAGCGCACGAAGCCGCGCGGGACACCTTGCTGCCGATCATCGCCCGCTCGCCCGACCGTACGGCCTGGTCGCAGTGGGCCACGGTGAATCAATCGCTGGGCAACCTGCCCGAAGCCGAGCGCGCCTGGCGTGAGTGTCTCAAAACCGCTGACAACGACGCTCAGGTGCGGAACAACCTCGCCTACATCCTGCTTCTGGAAAGCGGCTCGGGCAATCTCGCCGAGGCCGAACGGCTGGCTCGCTCCGCGATCGCCTCCGACCCCAATGTCGCCACGTTTTACGACACGCTGGCCCGCATCGAGCTACGCACGGCCCGGGCGGACGCCGCGGTCACCGACTTCCGCGCCGCCCTCGACCGCAACCCTTCCAGCATCGAGGCGATGATCGGCCTGGCGGACGTGCTGCAAACTCGCCCTTCCGACCGCGACGAGGCCAAGGCGCTGCTCCTGCGGATCGACGCCGCCCTCCAGCAGCGGCCTCTGCCGGCCACGCTCAAGTCTCAACTCGACCGTGTGAAGACCGCGCTGAGCTCGTCGATGTAGCGATGGCACGCTCGCCGCTTTTGTCACGCATTTCCCCCTCTCCCGCCGGGAGAGGGCCGCGGTGAGAGGAGGCCGATGCCGACCTTCGATGCGCCGATGACGTTCCCTCTACTCGGTATTGGGTCGCGACGGCGCCAACGACCAAAGCAAGATGTCCCAGATCCTCGGAAGGTACAGAAACAGCTCGATTTCCGGGTCGCTCCGGAGCCGCTTCTGAATCGCGCCGAGCGCGATCCGGTTTTGCCGAAGGTCATGGAAGACCCGTCGCAGCCACGGCACCCAATTCTTATCATTGATGTTCCGCGGATACCACGAGCTTACTTTTTTGTCCCAAATCGCCCCCACGTTCGGGCGCAACCGGTGGAAGAGTTTTGATGATCTAACGCCGCCTTTCCAAAATCGGATGTCCTCGACCCCACGGAACCAACCAGCAATTTTGGAAATCTCCGAGGCAAGGAGTTTGTCGCTCAAACTTTCTATAGGCTGTTTCGTTATGCCGGCTGTCACCGCCTCCACGCGCTTGCGCTTCACCCAAAGCTCAGCCATGGCAGACGTTGGATTGCTCCCGACGAATGCATTCAGCGCATTCAAGGAAAGCAAATCGATTGGCTCCAGTTGATCGTGAGGACCTGTATTCGTCCGATCAAACAAAGCAACCACCATCCGTTCGTAGCATTTGATCTGTTCATAGGCCTGGTCCAGCGGAATCTTTCGGCGATCCGGTAGAACCAACTTCAGATTACCCTCGAACGTGCCGTTCACATGACACCGCCTCGATGATCAAGCGAAAGCAGCTTCAGGTCACTTGAGAGTATTCCCGCCAATCGTAACTTCCACCGTCTCACCCGCCTTGACGCTCATGTCTTCTGCAAACCTGATCTCAACCGATTGCCCGCTGATCCCGTGTTCGCACGTGACGGCATTTCCCGCGACGGTCACGCCGACCCGTGTCACATTCAACCCTTGTGGCACTTCAAACCGCAGCCGGGCAAGCCTCAATCGGCCCCACTTGACTTCGATGACGTCCGTCTGCCGCGTATTGGTCCGCTTCTGCTGGAACGTGCCCCAGCCCTGCGCGGTCGTGAACGCGGCGCGGAAATCGTCCGGAGTGATGCGCGGGGCAAAGGCGAGGTAGCCGCCGGGGCCGTGGTGCTCGTAGCCGCACAGGGCGAGGAATACGCCGTAGCTGGCCATCGAGCGGGCGTAGTGATCGCCGCACTCGACTTCATTCCACGGGTTTCGCTTCGACGCGGCGTAGCGGTCGTGCAGGGCGCGGGTGATCGCCAGGCCCTCGGTCAGCATCCCTTCCCAGATCATGTGGCCGGCCGCCTGATACTCGAACCCGTTCATACACTCGTTGAGGTAGGCGGCGAAGCCGGGGTTGACCTTGCCCCTGGATTGTGCGTACCCGCCGTGCGGCCAGGTACACATCAGCAGGCCCGCCTCGCCCGGCATGGCGTACCATCGGCCGGGCTTGTACTTGGCGCGATACGGGCCGACATCGGTCGCGAAGTTGTACTTCCACAATGCCGCCAGGGCCGAGAGCGTCTTGTCCCGCGGGAGCACGCGGCCAAGCCCGACCTGCCAGGCCCAACTCTGGCCGAAGACCTGATCGATGAAGCTGCCCTGGCCGGTCTTCATCGCGTCGGGGTGATTGGGATCAGGAATCTGGATGAAATACTCGCCGTTCCAGAGCGTATCGCATATGCGTTTTGTGCCGTGCTCGGCGATTTCGGTGAGATGCGCCGCGAATTCGAGATCGGCCACCTCGCTGGCCATTCGTGCCGCGGCGTGAAGGCTGGCGACGTACAGCGAGCTGATCATCGCATTGGGACCAAAGTATGAGGTGTCCAGCGTATTGGGCTGGCGGCCGTCGATGGTCCCCTCGTCTTTGGGGTCCTGGCGGAGAAGAAATTCGACGGCTTTTTTGATCCGCGGCCAGTTGCGGTTGAGGAAATCATCGTCCGCCGACATCTGGTGCTCGCGGTAGATGCGGAGGATGGTACCGGTCTGGCCGTCGGTGGCGCTGAGCCGCTCGAACTCGCCGCGCATGCCGATGCTGCCGCTGATTGGATCGAAGCCGGTGTCGAGGTCCTGGATTTCGCGGGTCGATCGCTCAAGTTCCGGGAACAGTCGCGCGACGGCCTGCGCGTAATGCCAGACGTGCGTGCAGGTGCCGATGCAGCATCCGACGCCCTCCCAGCACCAGAACCGCCCGTTTCGCCAGCGGCGGCACGTGGCGGTGGCGAGGATCGAGGTATTGAGGAATGTGCGATCCAGCGCCCAATACGGAAGCGTCGAGTCGTACCAGGTGTCGTGCCACAGGCGCGTCTCGCGAGCGAGCCGATCAAAGTTGTCGGCAACGTATTGTGCAACGGCCTCGGCATCCGCAAAGTTTTTGGCGTAGTAGTTCCCCGCGGTCATGTTCGCATCGGCCGGATGGGAAAAATTGGGGAAGCACCAGGTGAGGAGGAATGAAACGGTCTCCTCACGTCCGGCCTCAATCGTCATCTTTTGGCCGATCGCGCCGCGGTACATGGGAGCAGTGGTTCCGGTCGTCGAGACGGCCTTGACCCTGTTCATCTCCTTCAACACGCCGTCCTCGAACATCGCTCTCGCGGCCTCACCCGCTGGCAGCGTCGGACTGAAGAGAAAGTCATCGTGCGGACCCAGAATGGCCAGCGCCATCGTCCCGTAGTCGGGCTGGCGATTCATCGGCCGGCTGGCGACGGGCACGTCGCCGAACTGGATCTGGTCGATCTCGATGTGTCCCCAGCCGCCGCTCTCGGCGTCGACGATCTCAATGCGGGCATCTTTGCCGGCAAGATCATCGACATGCCAATTGTCCCAGAACATCTGGTCGGAATTGCGCCCGGTTGAGGTGCGAACGACTTTTTCATCGACCACGAGATTGATGCACGTCTTGCCGGGATGATTTCCGCCGCCGATGATGAAGCTAATGTACGGCCGCTCGATCTTGAACGTGGGAGACGTGAGCTTGCCCTGCGGGGGATCGAAATGGGCGAACGAATTGGCAAAGCCGTTACCCTTGAAACCGGAAAGCCGCTGATCCCCGACACCGCCGTGGGCTGGGCCGGTGCCGAAGGCGGTTCCCTCGACCTTCCAGTCGCCCCAGTCCTCGCCTTCGAAGTCGGCAAAAACGATCGGCTCGCGCGGGGCTTGGGCGGGCTTGATCTCTTCAGCCCGGCAGACTAGCACGTCTCCCCCGCCCCCAAGCGAGCGCACCTCACTGCGGCGGATTCCAGCCAGTTGTGAGCCGGTGTGCAGGCAGACCGCATTCTGAATCCACCCGACCAGTTCGACTTCGACCTTTTGTGCTGTGTGATTGCGGACGGTGTAACTCATCACCGTCGCCGGCAGCGACGAATCGTGCGTATTCAGCGGGATGAACGGCGAGAACGCTTCGAGCGAAACCGTGACCGGACAGTCTGGATCGGCATAGTTGACGTAGCCGATCGGGTATTCCCCGGTGAAGGTGATGTCCGAAAAACCGGACTTGTCCAGCGTGCGGATCTGCGAGCCAGCGCCGGACGTGATGCGGAGGGCAAATCCCTGCTCGATCGGGTGATCGGGATCAGGGGGGTGAGCGTAGTGTTCGTCGCCGGTGCCGATGTGCTGGTTGAAGATATCCCAGTGCCACAGCTTTCCATCGCCGCCCAGGTAGAGCTGTCCGGCACAGATGCCGCCGACAGGCATGCCGATCTTGGCCAGGTCTTTTCCGCGGTAGACCGCGCGCTCTCCCCGCACGGTGAGCGAGGCAAGCCACGCCGGGTCCAGATGTTTGTCGATCGGAACGAGGCCGATGGTCGATTCATCCGGATCGCCCGATTGGCCATCCGCCGGCGCGGCCGCCAGGACGGTCAGGGCAGTCAGGCCCGAGAGTTTGAGAAACTCGCGACGTTGAAGCGGCACACTACATCCGCACGGCTGGTTGGGGTCGTTGCAGGGCATGGGTAACTGCTTGCATACCGGCTAACCCGCCACGCGGCAAGCGGCGCGGGAATATGCTACGATGTTGAACAGTTAACCATTTCAGGTGCCGTTATGGGAAGGCTTCTTCGAATCGCGCTCCTGGCGGCCGCCGCCATCGTGCTGGTCGGCGGCATTTGGGCCAATCACATTCTTCCCCATCGCGTTAACCCGGTCCTGGCGTTGCTGATGCCGGCGGATGTCGACGCGTCCGCGCTTCGGCTGGAGCAATGTGAGACGGCCGCGGGACTGGGGCGAATCGTCGCCGATCTGGAGGCGGCACATCGGCCGGTGCCTCTGTATCTCAAGTTGCTCGACGAGGAATTCGGCAATGGTCCGAGGCAGAAGGCCACCTTCACCGTCTCCTGCAACTGGGAAGGCGAACGCGATCTGGGAAAAGTGGATGGCGTCCTGGCCAGCCGGATCGGAAGCATGGGGAAGGACGAGATCGTCGAGGTGGAATACGACCCGCGGCTGGTCAGCCTGGACACGCTGCTGGGAAAGA
>Ga0307477_10001969_pt1 | contig 16290 bp, 12 predicted proteins | sample atmos_gasesECM2C_FD_203316 | JGI IMG/M metagenome (GOLD analysis project Ga0307477, IMG submission 203316) | Hardwood forest soil microbial communities from Morgan-Monroe State Forest, Indiana, United States - atmos_gasesECM2C_515 | ecosystem: Environmental > Terrestrial > Soil > Temperate...
GGCGTCTTCGGCCATATAAACGCACACTGACTCCCCGCAAGAATTGACAGAAGTAAGTATTGCGAATACCAGCGGATTGTCCAGATGAATCCGACGCCCTACAGGTAGGCGGCGGTCTGCCAGGGCGCAATCGGTGATCGGGTTGGTGGTGTCGGTCTGGCGAATTGCAACGCGTTGTACGCGTTGTCACAAATCGATTGCGACGACTTCGTGATCCAGGATCGAGTCCACGGTCAGACTCACGGTTCCGTCAGTCTGCTGGAACGCCGGCGTCCGATCGGCGGCCAGCAGCCGCACCGCTCGGGCTGACTTGCCTTGCGGCAGGCGAACCTTGACCTGCTGCCGCGGCGAGGCAATCAGCTCCCGGTAGGGGGCCTTAAACATCATGGGATTCATCAGATTCACCAGGTGGACGGTCATCGAATCTGCCTGCCGCCACACGGACACATCCAGCATTCCCTGGCCCTCGACGCTCACCGGCGGCGGCTCGTTGGCCGCCCACTCGATCGCGTTTCGCAACAGTTTGCCGTGGTCGCTCGCCAGGACTTCCCAGAAAGTCCGGTCGATGTCGCCGGGGAAATAAACGACCCGGCCCGGCCCCATCTCGCGCAGATAGACTTCGGGAACGTCCGTCCTCGCCACCCGCGGATAAACCTCCTCCATCGGCAGATCGGGATAAGACGGGATGCGCGTGAGCGGCGGGTTTGCCATCAGCACAACCGCCCTGACATCCACCCGCTGCACCGTGTTGATGATCCGCCCCGCGTCCTCCAGCCCGCGGATGATCGGATGCCTGCTCTCGGTTTCGATCCGCATGTAGGAATTGCGGATGTCGCGCTCGACCTTTCCGCCAAAGCTGACCCCGAACAGATCGCCCAGGCCAAAGTCCGCCCGGCGTTTGCCCCACGCGTCGTAGAGCGAGGTCTCGAACGTCGCCAGCAAACTGCCGCCCCGTTTGACAAACTGGCGAAGCTGCTCGCACTGCTCATCCGACAACGCCGCGATGTTCGGCAGAATCAGCAGCTTGAAGCGGTCGATCTGATCGGCATCCAGCATCCGGTCGTGAACCATCTCGAACGGAATGCGCGCCTCCACCAGCGCCTGGTACATCCCCAGCTCGTGGTCTTCCACCTTGCGATGCTTTTGCTCGCCGCCGTAATAGGTGCCGGTCTGCTGCGAATAGACCATCGCAACCCGCGCCAGGTTCTCCTGGTTTCGCAGATATTTCTCGTTGCGCCAGTGCCAGTTGTAGAGCTTTTCGACGACGCCGGTCCAGCGGCGGTCGTACAGCGTCCCCGAGAACTTGCACACCCACGGCCGCAAGCCGTTGGCGATGCCATCCGCCAGCCAGATGCGCAATTCCGCTTCGCTGTTGACCGAATCCTTCCAGCGGTGCTCGTCGTCGATGCCGACGCTGGCGATGCCGACGATCGGCTTGCGGCCGAAGGTGGCGCGGAACTCCTTGCCGTTTTTGCCGTTGGCCCACGGCGGCATCAGCCCGTGCCGCGACTGCCGGTCGGCAAACAGCGTCGGGGCAAGCTGGCTGATCGTCTTCATGTCCAGCGTGGTCATCGACCCGCCGCCTGAGTTGGCGATAAACCGGGCCTGCGGGTTGATCTTGCGGATCTCGCCGTCCCACAGCCGCCACAGCTCAAACAATCGCCCGTCGCTCCATTCGATCCAGTTGCGATCCGCCGGGTCCTGCGGGTCGAAACTGTGCGGCAGCTCCATCCCGCAGAATTTCCGGAAATTCGTGCGGCACGAATCGCAGTAACACATGCCGCTTCCCTGCCAGCGGTTGGAGAAGATTCCATCGACGCCGTACTTGCGGACGATCTCCCGCGTCACTTCCGTCATGAACTCGAAGTTGTAAGGCCCCAGTGCGCAGGTGACCCACCGTCCTGGCGTAGCCCAGTGCCGCCTCTTGTTCCCCCGCGCATCCACCGCGAGCCACTCCGGATGCGCCGCCGCGGCGTCCTCCCGCACCGAATGCGGGTCAGTCCGCGCGACCACCACCATCCCCATCTTGCGGCATCCCGCCACAAGCTGCCCGAACGGATCATCCCCGTCTTTCATCCACGCGCTGCGATGGTGGAACTTGATCTCGGTGGGGTAATACGCCACGCACCCGCCCGCGCTGAGGCACGCCGCGTCCGCGTGGACACGCTTGAAGTAATCCAGCCACCACGCGGCGTCGTACTGCCCGGGATCGTTCTCCACCAGCACAAGCTGCATCCATCGCATCGGGCGGTCGAAGAGGCCTTCATCCGCCTCACGAGGACCATCCGCGACGGCATCCACCCCAAGGTCCAGCGTCGCGCCCGCCGCCGCAAATCCCGCCGCCGCCATGAATTCCCGCCGATTCAGGGTCGCATTCTGATTCATGTAACACCTGCCTGAGTGGTCTCCGTTTAAAGAAGAGGTCAGAATAGGACAAAAATGCGAGCTTTGCACACTGGCGCGAGAACCCGATTCGCGTGTTCCGCAAGCATCGCGGGCTCACCCAGGAGCAGCTTGCCGACGCGGCCAAGATTTCGCGCCCCTACCTGGCGGAGTTGGAGGCCGACAAAAAACGGTTCCGTCGCCGTGCTCAAGAGCATCGCGCACGCGCTGACGCTGGAATTGGATGACATCGCCGCGACCGCGGGCGATTAAGGGCGTTGTCGCCATTCATGGCTTGAGCCGGCTACGGGGACGGGAATGTTTTCGTGTTTCCCAGTGACGTGAAGCGGAGCCACGCAGAAGGATTCGCACCACGGGGAAAACCTGAGTGCCTCCGTCAGCGAAGCACCGAGTGGTTGAATGTAGTACAAGCGTAATCAACCTGGTCGGACCGAATGATGTCGATGCCTACCGCCGCTGATTTCGAGGTTTTTCGTCAGAGCCTAACGTGCGAAGAGCGAGAGGCGATCGAGAAGTGGCAAGGTAGTTGGGACAAGATCATTCGCTCGTATCAGATCGAGGGAGAATTGCCGGACCCGTCCATTGCAAGCGAAGAGGCCGTCACCGACTTGGTTAGGAATTTCACGCAAGCGATCGGAAAAGCTCTTGTCTGCCGTGGCCCAGTCTTTCGCGGCCTCTCCGCCTCCCGCTATTGCCCTAAATGCATAAGTTACCTCCGTTTTCTCATTGCAGGCCCCGATGAACTGAGCTTTCCCAGTCACGACAGTGCGAGCGTGGATGAGCAAATTGCGCGCGGTTTTTGCATGACAGAAGTCGATGACATGGAGAAACACCTTGCGGTACTTCTTCGCATCGATTCTCTTACCTCTCGATTCCTTAAACCCTTCGTCCACAAGCACAAGGATGAAGGCGAGGTCGTTCTGCTCAAGGGCGCGAAGTACCGAAAGGTAAAGACTCGTCGAAGTCCTGATCCCAAGAATGGGCTGGAGTATTGGGAAGTTGATCTTGTGGAACAACCGGTTCGCGACGTCACAACTGTCTGACGAGTCGAAACAACCAACTCCACTTCCTACTCGCGGTAGGCTTAAGGCCGAGCAAGCGGCGCCACTCTTCCTCGGACTCGCGATCTCTTTCCCGCTCGCGCGCGGCCATCTCCTGCACGCCGCGTTCCCACAGGGGCTTGATGAGGCCGAACGGATCTCGATGACTAGCGGGCTCCCCCAATTCGTCGACCAGCCGCATTCTGTCAGTCTTCAAAAGCGTTTGGACATTTGTGTATCCAACGTCGCGGTAGCTCAGCGCGATCGGTCTCTCCCTCAGCCATGCCCACACGATCGAGGCGACATTAAAGCCGGGACAACCTCGCCTACCCCGCGACGTGTCGTACTCGACGTACGGAACTCGGTGCAGGACGTCGTACTCGACTGCGTAGGCGTAAAGCTCCAGCAGCAGACGTCGATTGTCTTTACCCTTTCGGTAAAGCTTACGGAGGCAAATTAGGAGATGTTGGTAAGCCGCAGGAACAGGCATGGCTTGACGGCACACGATTGCTGCTTCGTTATACCGTTGTTCCCGTTTCAGTCGGACCACCGCGTCGGCCCAAAATTCGCTGTCGGCCTGAAGACGGCGCAGGAGATCAATTTCATCTCGCCAGAACCTCTCAGTCTCGCGCTTCCCGGACCGCTGAGCATCAGCAAGGGCTCGCTGTGGCGTGACGCGCCAGATCTTTCCCTCTGCCTCAAGCTGCGCGAGCTGAGCATCGGACACGCGCGCCAGTTCCCCGGGTTCTAACGCCATGTTGGCCTCGTGATTGTCGTGGTGGTCGAAGAACTGGACCTGGTATCGCCAGTGACGCGCGTTTGCACACCACCCATCAAGATTCTGGGATTTAGTAGACAACCTTTGGCGCCGGATCGCTCATGAGGCCTGACGGGCGCGGCGCTAGGCACGGGCCTCGTGCTTTTCCTGCTCGAGCAGGTTGCCTAGTTGGTCGTCGATCAGGCCGCTTTCCAGAAACCGCTGATAGATGGGTCCGCTGATCTCTTCAAGCGAAAGCGGCTTGTGGGTGCTCTGTTCCACAATTACGGAGACGTAGCCCGCCATGTCGGTTCCGCTTGCCGCGGCGCGCTCTGCAAGCTTTCTCTGAGCCTGCTCGGAGAGCCGCAACGTAAGGGGAAGCTCGACGGCTTTGCCGGGCGTAGCCATTGGCCGAATTATAGCATGAATTTTGCGGATTGATGAGTTGGCAAAATCACGACCATCCCGCTCTCCCGGTTGCGGTGATCGCAACTTGCGTTCTTTCAGCGGGGATCCCAGTTCACCGATGCTCGTACTTCCGCCAGGCCGCGACCGCGCCTGCGGCGGGAGGGCCGTCCGTGTTCAGCGTTTGCAACCTCCGCGTCCCCCCGCGATGGAAACGAATCACACCCACCGCCGAGGAGGCGGAGGAACGCGGAGGTTGAAATAAAATGCGAGTATCGGACGTAGTAGAATGCCGGCATGAAGTACGGGAGCGCGATGGTTCAAGAAGATCAGGACAATCGGTGTGACGAGTGCGGTGCCGCAGTACCTTCGGAATTTGCAAGCTGCAAGGCCGTCTTCGAGGGAGTCTGCTCACTGGAGTACGGCGATCCCGCGTACGGCGCCGTGCATCTTTTGACCGTGGATGCGTATACGCTACAGCACTCGCGCGAGCGCGGCCCGCGCTCCAATGCGTTCCACTTGATGCGTTTGTGCCGGTTGATCGAACATGGCGACAACCCGGCCATCGGTCAGCGTCCACCTCGCGAAGTCGGAAAAGCCTTTGAGCGGGATTATCGCGGGTTCCCGTACCTGGCGCCGCCGCGGCAGCCTGGGGCGCTGACCATCATGCATGTTCACGATGCGGTCGGCCCGGAAGATCACGTCCAGCGCGTCAGACAGTACGCCAAAGCTGTCTGGGACGCGTGGACGGAGCACCACGCCTGGGCGCGTCAATGGGCCAATCGCACGCCGTCCGTATGAAGTTTCATTAGCGGTCGACCGACTTGAGAAACAGCGGGTTGGTTACGTTCACGTCCTGTCTTTCAGGTTGCGCAAGTCTCGACGATTTTTGCCGGACTGCGCGTGCCGAGAAAGATTCCGAGCAACGTCGCGGCCGGAACCAGCAGCAATGTCGCCACGGCGAAATATAACGGATGGGGCAGCGATGCCAGATTGGCCACCGACGCAGCGAACAGAAGTCCGCCGGCAGTGCCGCCGGCCCAGAATTTGAACTTGCGCGAGCGCCAGGCGGCGACGAACGAGGCGACAAGGGCTGCCAAAGTCTGGCCGCAAAGCACGCAGATCAACGCTCCTTTGGGAACGCGGCCCGCGGCCATCGCTTGGCGCAATTGTGCCTCATTCGAGGGATTGACGTCCGCCGGCAGCGGAAAAAGCTTGATGCTCAGCATATCGGACAGAAACACGCACAGCACGCCGAGCACAAGGCCAGTGAGAATACAGAGAATTGTTCTGACCAACCGCCAACTCGCTGTCGTGTGAAAAGCAACACAGACAATACCGCGGGGTCGGGGCCTGTCAATGAAGGTACGGCTGTGACGCACTGCGTCATGCCCGGTGTCTGCCGCGTTTCGAATGGTGCACGTGAACCGTCTTGATCGGCCGGTGCTTGGAGGCGCGGTGCGCCGGCTTGGGGGCGCGGATCTTGATCGGGGTAACGGTCAACTGCAAAGCATACTTGGTCGCGGCGGTGTCGTTGAGGATCGCCATGATGAAGTAGGTGCCGGCGGCCAGTTGCTTGATAGTAATGACCTGGTTCTGGTGCCGCTTGCGGTTGGAGATGGCAAGGATGTTGCCGCTGGCATCCATCAGCTCGAGCTGGCAATGACGCCGGAGGTTCTGGAGGCGGATGGTTACCTTGGAAAGCGCGGTGAGGGTGAAGGAATAGGTCGCTTCGGGGCTGGCCGGGGTAAGAGTGCCGCGGAAGTGGTGGGTTCCGCGAATGACGGCGCCAAACGTCCCGGTCAATTGTTGCCCGACGGTACCGCCGCCGGCCACCACGGTGACGATGGAGCTGTAGGCAGACAAGCCGCTCGAGTTTTCCGCCCGCACGCGATACTGATAGACGGCGCCGGGCGTAAGGCCGGTGTCGGTAAAGGTGTTGTTGGTGACGCCGCTGGCGATCTCGATAAAGGCCATGTCATTGGGGCCGAGCCGCTCGATGTGGTAATCGGTAGCGCCGGGTGACGGGGTCCAGTTCAGCGTGATGGTCGTCGGAGACGAGCTGATAGCCGTCAGGTTCGTCGGGGCCGGCAGGGTGTTGGAGTTCGCGCCGCTGCTGAGCGCGATGGCGTTGGCGGTCGCCGGGATCGATTGATTGCCGTTGGACAGATCGACCGCGATCACGCGGTAATACGAGGTCGTGCCGGGCGTGGCGGACGTGTCGTTGAATGCGGTTTGTGACAACGAGCTGGCGTCGAGTTTCACGAACGGGCCGGACGGCGAGCCGGCGCGATAGACGTCATAGCCGATCGAGCCGTTGTATGAGACCGGCGCCCATTGCAGGCCCACGCCGCCGGCGGGGTTGCCGAACGCCTGAAGATCGCTGGGGGTGGGCGGCAGGTTTGCCGGCCTCATGTTGGTGACGACGTAAGCCAGGTCCTGGTAATCGTAATTGTCAAACGGGCCGTTCTGGTAATCCATCACCATCAGCCAGGCGTTGGGAATCACGCCGCCGCTCTGGTCGCGCAGCGGGTAGAAGCGGACCGCGTGGCCGGAGCGGTGATAGACAGTTATGTCGGTGGTGTTGAGATTGTCCTGGCTGTATTCGCCGTCGAGGTCCCAGCCGAAGCTGCCGGAGGGCTTGAAGCTGGCCTGAGCAAGATTGTTGGTTCCCTTAATATGCGGCAAGAGGGTCTGTCCTTCATCGGGATTGACCTGGAAAAGCGTTTGAAGACTGAGGCTGTTGCTGGCGGGATACCACGACGTTGTCGATTGGTTTCCCTGGTTGTGGAAGGAATCAAGCATCTGAACGCTCACCGGCAGGGTGGGATCGGCCGCCTGCCAAAGCCCGGAGGCGACCTCCTGCCCGTAATAAACTGGGGTTGAGCCTTGGGTCAGATCGGGCTGCACGCCGCTGGCGATCGTGATGTTGTATCCGGCCAGCAGGTTGACGATCGTCTGAAGGCTCGGTTCGTTTTCATGCTCGGTCTGATATTGCCAATACCCGGCAAGCGTTACCACCCGGGTAGGATTGTTGGGGTCGTTGCTGGCGATGGTGAGGGTTGCGGTTGTGACGCCTCCCGCGGCATTTGTGGAAATGCCATTGGTGGTGGCGGTGTCGTTGGTCTGGTTGCCGGAGTGCGGCGGATCGCTCTGAGCGATGAACTTGATCGTGATGTTCCTCGACCCGCCGGCCGGGATGGTAAACGGCACCTGGGGCGGATTGACCAATTGCCAGTCGGCCGTGTCTGAAAGGCTCAAGGCGGAAATCACCAGCGGTGCCTGGCCCGAGTTGTCGATTTGCAGCATGCCGGTGTCGTCCACCGTGTCGCCCAGCGTCGGGTTGGTAATCTGGATGCGGTTGAAGATCATGCGGTCGGTGAAGGGCAGGCCGTCGAGGTTTTGCAGCCCGAGCACCGGCGCGCCGCTGGCGCCGGGAGCGGCCTTTACATTGCGGATGATGCCCACGAAATTGATGAAGCTGTTGAACTGCGGCGAGTTGAAATCCTCGGCCGCGACGACGAACGCATTGGGCACGACGCTGCCGTCCGCATTCTCCAGCGGGAAGAATCGGAATTTTTGCGGGTGGGAAGGGTCGAGTGTGTTGAACGAGCTCTCGCTGTAGTGAATGTCGGGTTGGCCGTTGGGTGTGCTGACACCCGGGAAAATGCCGTACAGGCCGAACGGGGCATTGCCGGGGTCGAAGCTGGTGGCGCCCAGGGCGTTGGGATTCACGGTTTGCGCATCGCCCTGGGCGATGGTGAACAACTCGGTCTTATCGTTGATATCGCCCGGCGTGTAATACCCGAAGCGCAGCACCGGCGCGCTGGAGGCGTCGAAGCTGGCCAGCGGCGTGATGGTAACCGGCCCGGTCCCGGCCTTCTCCAGCCGCGGCATCGACACTTCCTGGCTTGATGGGTCGGGAGTCTCGGGATACTGGCTGCTGGCGTTGCCGTTGGCGTCGTTGGGTCCGTCGCCAACGATGGTGGGGATGTCATAAGCGCGCAGTATCTGCACCAGCGACGGCTCGTTGACGCCAAACTGTCCCGGCGTGCCGATCCCGTGCAACTGTACCGTCTGGGTCGGATTGCTGGGGTCGTTGGTCTTGATCTGAAGCAGCGCCCCGTGAAGACCGGTACTGCTGGCGGTAAAGTCGATATTAACGCCGGTCGATTGCCCCGCCCCCAACGTTGCAGGGATGCTGGAGCGATTGGTGATGGTAAATGCGCCGACGTCCGCCGCGGAGTATCCGCTTTCCGTGACGATGCTGAATGCGCCGGAGCCGAGATTGAGCGGGAGAGTTCCGGTATTGGTAATGGTCAGCGTGTCAGTCCGGCTGGGTCCGCTGCCTGCAAATCCTTGCGCGACCGCATTGAACACGAGCACCGACTGATTCACCGTGGCCGTCGGGTGCGGCGTAATTGGAACCAGCAGCGTAATTCGCTTGGCGCCCAACTCGGATACATAAATGTATCCGTTGGCGGGGTCCTCGACGAGGTTGACCGGATTATCAAACCCGCTGAGGCCGGCGATGTGGCGCTGTTCCGATGTGATCGTGCCGTTGGCGCCCGGCGTCAATACGACGATATCGCCGCCGGCGCTGTATTCGTCTACCAGGATCTTTCCGTTGAGCGCGCCGTTAAAGACGTTGCCGCTGTATTGGATGACGCCATCGGGAGATCGGTGGAGTCCGAAATCGAAGACGGGGAACTGGTAGCTCGGATCGGGCTGGGTACCGACAGGATAGGCGGTGATCTCGGCCGGATCGGCGCCGGAAGTCGGGTTGCCGCCGTCGAGAACGAATTGATTGCGAGCAGGATCGGGGTGGCCGTAATAACCGCCTTGGACGATGTTATAGAGATAGTCGCTCTCGACCTGGGGGACCGCGTTAAGTCCGGGAACGCCGGGCCCGGCGGGCGTGTTGCCGCCGGCCGACGCGCCATTGGTGGGCGCCAGCAGATGGCCGTCCTGTGTCCATATCAGTTGAAATGCGTTGCGAACACCGGTGGCGTAGATCGTCAGCGGCGCACCGGCTGCACTGGGGTTGTAGGTGCCGCCGGCATCGGGTGTGAGAACATTGAGCGGATGACCTAGTGCCAGCGCCGCGCCGGTATTCAACCGCAGGATCGCGGCACTGAGCAGGTGTTCCGGCCGCATTCCCCAAACCGTGTCCGGGGCGCCCATCGAGTTTTCGGCGGCCTGGCAGAAGTACAACGCTCCATCGGGTCCGAAGACCGGCTGATCGACCAGGTGATCGCTGACCGACCGCGGCAGATCGATGACCACATCCTGCACGCTCGTCAGGCCCGACCCGCTCATCCGGGTGATCTTGCTGCTGAAATCGGGGGCATTGGTGAACGTGTAGGCGCCGTTGCTGACCCAGAGGATCGGGTTGGAAGCGGTGGAAGCCGGGTCAAAGGCGAACCCGGTCAACAGACGCGGCCCGCCGTTGGCCGTCTGGAGGGTCGTGATGATTTGCGGGCTTCCGAGCGTCCCGTCGGCGTTGACCGGGTATCGGTAAATGCTGCCGTCTTCCGCCCCGGCCCAGAGGTCTCCGTCCGGCCCCATCCTCAGCGTTGTGAACGGCACGCCTTGGGCGGTCGGCAGCGTGACTTGTTGGAATGCCAGACTCGAATCGACGGTGGCCCCGCCGGTGCCGGTGGTAAAGGTTTCGGTGAACGGCACGACGGCGGCGCCGGTGTTGTCGTGGACGCCGCTGGTGATCTGAAACGTGTAATTCGTGTTGGCGTCCAGCAGTTCCGAGGGCTGAAGGATGATCGCGTCGTCGCCGCCGGTGGTATTGACCACCGCCGGGATCGCGGCGTGGTCGCTGGTGCGGAACAGCACGACCGTACCGGTAGTAACGGTGTTGAAATCAAGGGCGCCGTTGGGGAAGAAAAAGTCCGCGGTTACCGCCGCGTCCCGCGAGACGTTGGTTGCCCCGTTGGCGGGTGCGATCGTGGTTACCGAGGCATTTCCCGAAAGCAGGCAGCGTTGCTCCAACTGCTCAACGACGGCCCGGCTGGCGCGACTGGTACGACGGGTTGGTCTTCGTTGCATATTTCTTCCTGATGCCGTCAGGCGGCCCAAACGGCTGCATGGCAGCCCCTGCAAAACTGCGACCGCCGACACCCACGGCACATTGTCATATCCGCAGATCGGTCTTTGCGCCTAGTGGGCTTTTGGGCATCAATGGCGAAAAAAATGTGGCAGGGGGTTGGGATGGCAGGAGAATTGGCGATTATCTGGCGCGGAGTTCTCTATAATTACCACAAAGTGAATAGGGGGGGGAGCACTTCTGCAACGGCGCAATCGAGACAAGTATCCATTTGGGGAACATCTACTACGGCTTTTGAGGCGGTGGTGAATCGCGGAGGATCACCGGAAAGCCCGGCGATGGCTCTTGTGACTCCCGATGCACAATGCGTCGCTGCCATCGGTGAAGCGCTGCCAAGCACACGACGGCTCCGATGACGAAGGCAACGTGCGCGATCGCCAGAATGACAAGGGCCCGTCACTTGCTCCGCCACTTCTTCGGCTTGACTTCTCGCGCCTCCAGATGCTTCATATCCGGCAATTTCGCCTTGAGTCGGACAATATACACCAAGATTAAGCGGGGAGCCGTCTGTTTTTGGTCGATGCCGGCTGATGAGCCGCATTTCCGTCATTCTGTCATGGCGAGGTGTAATGAATTGTCGCAGGGACCGCGCAAGACAGGTTAGGGTATATTTGCGACATGGCTTTAGGTTTGGAGCGATATTCGCGCAAGGCAGACTTGCCGATGCGGCGAGCCGAGATCGAGCGGCTGGAAGAGCGGCGGCTGCTCAGCGCGTTTTCCGTGGCGATTAACTTTCAGCCTGCCGATTCATCCGTCCCCAATGGGTATCTGGTGGATTCCGGTGCGGTCTTTGGGGATCGCGGCAATGGGCTTTCCTACGGATGGAACGAGCCGCGGCCGGCGCAAGTGGTGGAACATCATGCCCGCAAGCCCTCCGATGGGCCGGATCAGCGCTACGACACCTTCGCGGTGATGCACGGCCGCGGACGGGGGAGCTTGTGGAAGATCGCCGTGCAGGATGGAACCTATCAGGTGAGCATCACGGCCGGCGATCCGCGGGCATTTTCGGGGCGTTATCGCATTCTGGTGGACGGGGTGATGACCGTGGACGGCAAGGCCAGCCGGGCACAGAGGTGGGTCACGGGTGCGGAACAATTGACGGTCTCGAACGGCTTTTTGGTGGTCACGGCGCCGCGGGGAACTTTGGCGAAAATCGATTTCATTGACATCTCGCAGGTTGACCAAGTGACCACGCCTCCACCGACACCAGTGCCGCCGCCACCCTCAGGGTTCACCCAGCCGCTCGTCTGGCAGAGCGAGGCGAACGCCCCGCAGGGTCTGGCCGAGGCGCAATCGGTCGTATTGAATGGGAAGTTATATGTTTTCGGCGGATACAACGTCACCACGCCGGACTACCAGCCGACGGCCCAATCGGAGGCATTCGATCCTTCCACCAACACGTGGAGCACACTCGCGCCGATGCCCACCGCGGAAACTCACATGGGCGTAGCGACCGACGGGCGATACATCTACGTGGCCGGCGGCTACACATTCGATCCCAAGACCACCTTTCAAACCTTCTCCACTGCCAACGTCTTCCGTTACGACCCCGCGGCCAACACCTGGAGTACGTTCACCTCTCTGCCGGCCCCGCGCGGAGCGGGCGCGCTGGTCTATCTCGACGGGCAACTGCACTTCATGGATGGCGTCGATCTTACCCGCAACGGCCAAACCGAGCATTGGATCTTGAACCTGGCGGACGCCAATCCGCAATGGACCGATTCGACCTTTCTTCCGCAGTCGGCCAATCACACCGCGGCGGTAGTCCTGAATGGGAAGATTTACATTGTCGGCGGCCAAACCACCAGCGACGACTCGACGACGATCACCAACGTGTGGATGTGGGACCCGGCTAATCCCTCGATCTGGACGGCAGTGGCCCCGATGCCGATTCGCCGCTCGCACGCCGTGGTGGCGACGATCGACGACCGCATCGTGGTCGCCGGGGGGACCACTGCCAACGATGTTCCTTTGAACAGCGTAATTGTATACGACCCCAACACCAATTTGTGGTCAACCCAGACCTCGCTTCCAGGCCCGCGGCTTGCCCCGGTGGGAGGCGTAATTGGCAATCAGATCATCGTTGCCACGGGATTCGGAAATGGATTGAGCACGCAAACGTGGGTGGCGATCGTTTCCTAAGCCGTGCCAGCGCCGACTCTGCGACGAGGCGCTCATTTGTCCGGCATGCGTTCCAGCGTGGCCGGCTGCGTCGCGGCCCGGACGGCACGGAGACGACGCTCCCGTTCGAGCCGCCGCAGGCGGTCTTCGGCGGTTTCCTGCGCCGCAGGCGCCGGGTGGGTCGTCGGACAGAGGGTCGCGAGCGGCCCGATGGACCTCAGCGTGGTTGTCACATCGGTCTTATCCCACAAGACGCCGACGGTGTCTTCCACTTCCCGCCGGGTATATCTCTCGCGGCGAACGGTGCGGCCGCGGTCGTCAGTTACCGTCACGGTAAACTGGTCCGAATCCGGGTTGGCGCGGTCGCAGTCGAGCTCCATGCTCACCTTGCCGGCCGACAGGTACTTGTCGCTGGACAGGCGAAGCCGGTCCACGCCCCATTGATAGAGCCAGTAGGCAATCATCGTGTCGAGCAGCGTCTGGTGATCGACGCGGCTCACCGGCGTGAGCATGTTGTTCCACATCTCATCCAAGGCCCGCTGGTCCTCGGGAGTCATTCGCGGGGTCATCGGCATAACCATCGGGCCGCAGCCGGACAGGAGCAGTGCCAACAGAGCGGTCGACACGCTGAAACAACTCGATATCGAGAGCAATGTGAGATCTCCTGACGGGTTCAGTGTGACTGGACCACATGAGGTTCAGTTTTGTTGAGCGATCACGTCGCCTTTGTCGCGATTCCATCGCCGATTGTGGTATCTCCAAGTCCGCGCGTTACCATTTCTCGCGGAAGTCCGTCCACCCACCAACCGGAGTCGCACCATGTTTCATCGAGTGGCAATCGCGGCGGTCATGGGATTCGCGTTTGTGTCGGCCTCGAAGGCGCAGGAACAACTGCGAACGTCGTGGCTGGATCCGGGCTCGGTCAATCGACCGGAGGAGATCCTGGAGCCGCAGACACGGGAAGCCGATCTCGCGGCGCACAAGGCGCTCAACGGGGTCCTGGCCGACGTAAAACTCGACGACGCTTCGATGTCCGATGCGATCGACACGCTGCGGCGGATGAGTAAGGCCGAAATCTTCGTCAACTGGAAATCACTGGAGAGCGTCGGCGTCCGCCGAGACGCGCCGGTCACGCTTCACCTTCGCAACCAGAAGCTTGCGACCGTCCTCGACGTGATGGTGCTGATGGTCGGCCTCGGCCATGGCAAGCTGGGTTACACCGTCGATCAGGGCGTGATCACCATCTCGACGCAAGACGACCTTGCCAAAAACGTGGTCGTTCGCGTCTACGACATTCGTGACCTGCTGCGCGATTCGCGCAACGAACGTGAAGTCCGGGTCGGCGCCATCGAAAAGTTCATCATGCGGCAGATCGATTCGCATTCCTGGAAGGACTCGGGAGGGAGCGTCGGGGCGCTGCGCGAACTGGAGGGCCAGCTCATCGTTACCCAGACTCCTGAGAACCACCGGCGGTTGGTGGCGCTTCTGCAAGACCTGCGCGAGATGCGCGGGTAGGGCATCGTTACGGTTCAGGGAAAGGGTCCGTCCAGGAAAAGGATCAGAAGGTCAGAAGCCGAAAGTTGTGCTCAACGACAAAAGGATCATCGGCAACCAACCGAGCCGCGGCCGCACCGGCGGCGCTCTCTGGTCCGATGTCACCGACCCGGGCCGATTTATCTCCAGGGCGATCACTCCGAGGGGTAAGCTATCAAAATATCGTTATCCGGCCGGTGGATGGCTAGTGCATAACACGCTCAGGGCGCATAGGCGAGGTAAAGCATCATTCCGGCGGCGTACGCGCAGCTGGCGGTCAGGCAAAGGACTCCCCAAGAGTGATTCTTGACACGTTTCCACCACAGGTAGACGCCGCTGATCGCAAACAGAATCATTGACAGCCCCGCAAGGTCACAGAAAAACGCATAGGCATCGAAGATTAGCTGACCGTCATAACCGCGCACCTTGTGGAGCATGATAAGCGTGCCAACCAAACCTACGCGTTGAGTGGTAAGGTAGATCAGGTGCGCTCGAGCCGGGACATCGACGCGGATCATCGTGCCCGGGCGAACGACCCAGAAGCGCGTCACCTCCGCCGGCTGCTTCGGCGGGAACTGAATCCGCCCAACAAGCCCCAATTTCTTCTGCACCTCCGCCGCAAGCTGTTCGGTCGGTAGTGCACCGGTGGATTCAAGTGTGGCCATCTTTGTCGTTGGCGCCGGCGGCGCAGCAACGAACCACGGGCGATGCACCATCATGTAGCCGCTGACGAAATACATCATCAAAAAGATCAGGATGATCAAGCCGCAATACAGATGAATCTTTCGAATGACGTTGTACATATCTACCCATGGAACGTGATCAGAAGCATCAATGAGAGCGAAACCGTGCCGGCGGCGCCGAGCAGTGCCAGACCGATGCGCCGCTCACGCTTCCTGCCCGTCCACAGGTAAACGCCGCTGATCCCGGCGGCGACGACGACGTACGTACAGAGCTCGGTGTACCACGCCCAGGTGCTCGCCAGGATCGAATCCGGATATACAACCGATGAGCCGTGCAAGTCGCGGATCAACGCCCAAAAACTCATGCGCGTCTGCGTGATCGTTGCGCTGCCTTGGCTGGGATGCACGTCGATTTCGTACTCCTTGCCGGGGCGCAAAAGATGAGCGTGGTAAGTATCCGCGTCGATCCAGTCACCGTCGGCATCGGTAAAGGGTACGGCGAATGATCCAAGCGCATGAAGAATCGCCCGGTTGTTTTCACGCCGGATCTTCAGCGCTTCGGGGTCGTTCTTGCCATCAGTTCTCGCCAGTGCAGGCAGTACCATCGGCTGCGACCAAGTTGCCACGCTCGCCGGCGACTGGGTGAACGGGAAAGGGTGATTGAAATTCAGGGTGCTGATCCCAAAGAGAATCAGGTAACTGAAGCAAAGCAGACCGCCATACATGTGAGCGTTCAGGATTATTTTTCGGAGCAAATAGACCTCACTTGATTAGGGATGCGCAATTCGGCCGTCCAGATTTTCGCCTGCTCGTCCACGCGAACCGCGGAGGTGAAGCCGCTGTCACCGTCAATAACGGCAGCACGCTGGTCATCATCGGCATGCGCCTGTAATCAATGTAGGTTCAGTAAGTTAGCAGCAATCGATCGGCGACGACCTCGCCCTCAAGGGTATGACCGCCCATCTGTAATCGGCGCAACATCGAGCGTCCGCAGTTGACCAACACTTCCCGTTCGAACAGCCCATCCGGGATCGGTAAGTTGCAGACATGGTTCCCCGAGCGCTTCGTGCCGTCGATGCTGAGGGCGACACGGACGCCCCGTGCCTTAGCATCGGCGATCACGCGGAGCAGTTGGTAAAGTCGGAACCTCTGCGCTCCATACAGGATGGCTTGACTATGGGTGTAGGGGGGATCGCAGTAGACCAAGTCACCGGCGTTCGCCAGTGCGAA
>Ga0307477_10001970_pt1 | contig 16286 bp, 15 predicted proteins | sample atmos_gasesECM2C_FD_203316 | JGI IMG/M metagenome (GOLD analysis project Ga0307477, IMG submission 203316) | Hardwood forest soil microbial communities from Morgan-Monroe State Forest, Indiana, United States - atmos_gasesECM2C_515 | ecosystem: Environmental > Terrestrial > Soil > Temperate...
ATTGTCGAACCCATAGATGACCGTCCAGCTTTGCAGGTCCGACGGGCTGTCGACTTCGGTCACCGTCTCGGCATAGCCGATGAAGTGAAAACCGTCGGAATCATTGTCGAGGCAGTTGCCAGCGCCGAAGAACATGCCGTAGTGACCGTTCGAGAGCGGGATGATGCTGCCGCTGCCAAGCCAGCGGATGCCATTGAAAGCGGTGCTGGTCGGGTCCTGGAGACCGCTTGCCGGGCCGATATCGGTGAAGTTGATGCCGTCCTCCGTCGTGGCGACGCGGATGGTGATGACATCATTGTTCGGCTTTCTCGCGTTGCCGGTGACGATATTGGTAAGCGCCCAGGGCGGCGTGTTCCCGCAGTTGTTGGTCGTCGAGGCGCTGAGCTGCTTCGCGACATAGACGACAGTAGTAACGCCATTGATCTGTGCAGCGCCGAGGATGGCGTCAGGGTTCTGGAGGCCATCCGTCGCCCGGGCCGTGGCTTCGAGCTTCGGGTAGCCCCCGGACTCGAGCGGGCTGACATAACCCAAATTCGGAAGCGAGGCGAGCGGGTTCGTCTCCTCGGGCTTCAGCTTGTGAACGACGAGCGGATCGGAATCGATATGGCCGTTGGCTCGGTTCAGATGATAGATGCGCTGGACGTCGTCGACGGTCATGACGAAGGCATGGCCGAGGCCATTGTCGGCTGCGTTGGCGGAGCTCGAGCCATAGGGGGTGCTGAGGTCGCGGACGATGACATTGTTGTTGTCCGGATCGGTCGGATCCGCCGGGCAGTACGGGTTCAGCCCCAGCGCTTCGCCCTCGAAAATCCAGCTCTTGCCCCAATCGAGCGAGGTCGCCGCGACGGTCGCTTCCTGCTCGTTGCGCGGGCGGTAGTCGAAGAAGCCTTCGAGGTACTCGCGGTTCTTGCGCACGAACGGAAAGTAGTAGGGCTGCATCGGATTGACGCCCTGAGCGGTCTGCACCCGGCCGCCGACGCAATAATTCTTGTAGGGCGTGCCATACTTCGTGGTCGGCGGATTAAAGGGCGTCATGGTCCCCGAAGGTGGGAGGATGCCCGAAGCGTCATGCGGATTTCTGCCCACCATCTGGTGCAGGGTCCAGGGGCCTCTCGCGATCGTCGCCTCGGCGAGGCTGTTCGGCACATAGGTGATCGCCACCGGGCTGTCGGCGCTGGCGTTGACGTTCGCCAGGAGGACGGCGGCGGCCGTGGATAACAGTAAGGTAGGAAGGGTGCGCATTATGGAATCCCCCAATAATTGTTGCCCGGGCCTCCGGCGGAGGTCGAAAAACACTATTCGGCAGTCCGTGACCCTTTGGTGACAGGGGCAAATCCGAAATGTTAAATCCGGCCGCGGGCGTGTTTCACGGCTTCGTCAAACGCTGTTCCTCCAACCATCGGTGCCTTGTCCGAAGTGTGCGGAATTGCCAAGCCGTTCGCGCGTTGTTATATCGCAGCCTGCCGGGCCAGCCTGGACGGCTGCGCCGAGCAAAGGAGGGGTACATGACCGTTGGGGGGTTCTTTGGGAAAACCGGTCGCGGGCTGGCCGTCGCAGGGGCGATCCTCGCCGCTATCGGGTTGACGACGGCGCCGCGGCCCGCAGATGCAGGCGGGATCGGCCCCGGTGCCGCGGTCGGGCTCGGGCTTGGAGCCTTCGCGCTCGGCTCCGTTCTCGCGAACCCCTACTATCAGCCGTATTATAACCCGTACAGCTACTACGGCGGCTATTACTACCCACCCGCCCCGGCGTACTATCCGCCGGCGCCGTATTATCCGCCCCCGCGGAACTGTTGGAGCCCCTATTACGGATACTATTACGCTTGCTGAGCAGCGGGCGCACACCGGCGGTATAGGCCGCCCGGAGGCTCGTCCCGAATGTCGCGGACTGGCTCCGGCATCATTCAGCGCGGTGCATTCGGGCACAACCTAACAGCGGAGGCCATGACCACCTCCCCGTTGCGGGTACATTCCGGCAGGGCGAGGGCGAGAAAGGCGTCGGCGACGCTCTCCGGCGGCGGCAGGGGTGCCGGGTCTTCGCCGGGGAAGGCACGGGCGCGCAGCCGCGTGCGCACGACGCCGGGATCGATCAGGTTGGCGCGCACCCGTGTCTTGGTGATTTCGCCGGCATAGATCTTGACTAGCATTTCGAGGCCCGCCTTGCTGACCGCGTAAGGGCCCCAATAGGGGAAGACGCCGCGCGCGACACCGGACGTGACAAAGATCGCACGCCCGGCGGGGGCGGCGCGCAACAGCGGGTCCATCACCCGGATCAAGCGCCAATTCGCGGTCAGGTTCAGCTCCGTGACCTCGGCCCAGGTCGCCGGGTCGATATGGCCGAGCGGCGAGAAGACGCCGAATTCGGCGGCATTGCCAACCAGGATGTCGAGCCGGCCCCAGCGCTCGAACAGCTTCGCCGCAAGCTCGTCGATCTTGATGAAATCGCGCAGGTCGACGGGAACGAGCGTGGCGCTGCCGCCGGCGGCGCGAACCGCGTCGTCGACCTCCTCGAGCCCGCCGACCGTACGCGCCGCCAAGATGACATGCGCGCCCTCTTGCGCGAAGCGCTCGGCGACGGCGGCGCCGATGCCGCGCGAGGCGCCGGTGATCAGCGCGATCTTGCCGGCGAGGCGCCCGGCGCCGGGTGGTAACTCCGTGCTACCGCCCATCGGCCTTTACGTCGTCATGCCCGGCCTTGATCCGGGCATCCACGCCGCGCCTGCTCAGATTGAACCGCGGAATGGATTGCCGGGTCGAGCCCGGCAATGACGGTCCTAACGGCGGGAACCCGTGATCTCATTGCAAATTCAAGGGCTCAAGCGGGTTCGGCGAGCAGGGAGAGTTGTACGGCGACCTTGCCGTTATCGGCATCGATATGCGGGATCGGGTAATCGCCGGTAAAGCAGGCGTCGCAGAAGCGCGGCGCCAAAGCATCGCGCCCCGCCTCGCCCATCGCCCGGTAGAGCCCGTCGATCGACAGGAAAGCGAGGCTGTCGACGCCGATCAGCTCGGCCATCCCATCTACATCCAAGCGCGCGGCGAGCAGCTGGTCGCGCTCCGGCGTGGCGATCCCGTAAAAGCACGGGTGGCGCGTCGGCGGGCTCGAGATCCGCATATGGACCGCACGCGCTCCGGCGCGCCGGACCATCTCGACGATCTTGATCGAGGTGGTGCCGCGCACGATCGAATCGTCGACGAGGATGACGCGCTTCCCGGTGAGATTGGCCCGGCTCGCATTGTGCTTTAAGCGCACGCCGAGGTGACGGATCTGGTCGGTCGGCTCGATGAAGGTCCGACCGACGTAATGGTTGCGGATAATCCCGAGCTCGAAAGGCAGCCCAGATTCCTGGGCATAGCCGATTGCTGCGGGCACGCCCGAATCGGGGACCGGAACGACGATGTCGGCATCGACCGGGCTCTCGCGGGCGAGTTCCCGCCCGATGCGCTTGCGCGCCTCGTAGACGCTCCGCCCCTCTACGACGCTGTCCGGGCGGGCGAAGTAGATGTGCTCAAAGACGCAGAAACGGGTGTCGCGAGGCTCGAATGGCCGCAGGCTCCTGACACCGCGAGCGCCGATGATGACGATCTCTCCCGCTGCGATATCGCGGACGAACTCGGCGCCGATGATGTCGAGCGCGCAAGTCTCCGAAGCGAGGATCCAGGCGTCGGCGAGACGGCCGAGAACCAGCGGCCGCACGCCGAGCGGATCGCGCACTCCGATGACCTCGTCCTGCGAGAGCGCCACCAGCGAAAAGGCGCCTTGGACTTGCCGCAGTGCGTCGATCAGCCGGTCGACGACGGTCTCCTTGAGGCTGGTCGCTATCAGGTGAACGATGACTTCGGTGTCGCTCGTCGATTGGAACAGGCTGCCGCGGCGCACCAGCTGGCGGCGCACCTGGTAGGAGTTAGTCAGATTGCCGTTGTGACAGATGGCGAGCCCGCCGAACTCGAAATCGGCGAACAGCGGCTGCACGTTGCGCAGCGCAACCTCGCCGGTCGTCGCATAGCGGACATGGCCGATAGCGGCACTGCCGCGCAGCCGGCCGATCACCTCCTTGGAGCTGAAATTGTCGCTGACTTGGCCCATCCCGCGGTGGGCGCTGAACTGCTCCCCGTCATAGGCAACGATCCCGGCCGCCTCCTGCCCGCGATGCTGCAGCGCGTGCAGGCCGAGTGCCGTCAGCGCCGCGGCGTCGGGGTGGCCATACACCCCGAAGACGCCGCACTCCTCATGTAGGTGGTCCGCATCGAAGGGATCGGTCGTCAGCATGCGCGATCCTCGTTTCGGCACCTGAAAAATGGTGACTTTTCGGTTTGAATGCGAGTGGGAGCCATGGCTGAGCCGGCTATCGAGCGTTCTCGATGAGCCGGTTCAGGTCGCGCCGGTCGCCCGGCTTATAGCTCGGCGCCTGCTCCTCACCGGGTTTTGCCGGCGACGGCGCGCCAGGGCTCGCAAGGGCGCGCATCGCCTTTTGAGCGTCCTTCGCCCGCTCCAGCGCGCGTTGCGCGTCGTCGGCCGCCGCTGCGCCCTTCAGCTGTAACGGTTCGGGAAGCGCGCTGCGCAACAGATCCGCCCCCTGAGCGAGGAACGGCTCGCTTTTGGCCTGCCTGATCCAGCCCGGCCGATCGTTCTGCGGCAGGCTGATGTCGAGCATCAGATAAGCGAGCGAGACGAGAAAGGCACCGCGCGCCAGGCCGAAGATCAGTCCCAAGGTTCGATCGATCGGCGACAAGGCGCTCGACTGCACAAAGCGCGCGACGTACCCGGTCAGGATCGTCAGGATGATCAGGCTGATCAAGAAGAGCCCGGTGCCCGCGACGAGATCGGCCAGCAGCGGCGTCGTAACAAAGCGGACGACAAGCGCGTAAACTTGGTTGAACCCGTACAAGCTGATTAGCGCCGCACCGACCCAGGCAACGATCGACAACGCTTCGCGGACAAAGCCGCGAGCAAAGGCGAATACCGCCGAAAGCGCGATCACCCCAAGGACGGCGAGATCGAAACTGTTCACGACGCGACTCCGATCCGGCGTTGTCGCGGCAGCGGGCCGCGTGGCAATCGCGTGGGAGCCAGGCGCTCGACGAGCTCCCTCAGATGGCCGATAGACGCCGTCTCGAGACCTGTCGCAACAGCCGCCTCGCGTCGCTTCCCTCGACGGGTCGGCATCCACGCTTCGGCGAAGCCGAGCTTGGCGGCTTCCTTGAGCCGCGCTTCGGTATGGCCGACCGGACGAACGTCGCCCGACAGCGCGATTTCGCCGAACACGACGGTGTCCGCAGGCACCGGCGTTTCGGTCAGCGCAGAGACGAGCGCCGCGGCGACCGCGAGATCGGCCGCCGGTTCGACGATGCGCAACCCGCCGGCGACGTTGAGATAGATGTCGTTGGCGCCAACCGACAAACCGCAGCGCGCATCGAGCACAGCCGTAATCATCGCCAGCCGCGTTCCGTCCCATCCGACGACCGCCCGGCGCGGCGTCCCGAGGACGGCCGGGGCGACCAGCGCCTGAACCTCGACGAGCACAGGCCGGGTGCCTTCCATGCCGGCGAACACGGCCGAGCCGCTGATCTGCCCGGCGCTCGATTCCGGCTCGTTTTCTCCCGCGTCGGCTCCTGCAATGCCGAATGCCTGGCCCGCCGCCGGACGCCCCGCGAGAAACAGAGCCGAGGGGTTCGGGACCTCGACGAGGCCACGGTCACTCATCTCGAAGACGCCGATCTCGTCGGTCGCGCCAAAACGGTTCTTGACGGCGCGCAAGATGCGGAATTGATGCCCTCGTTCGCCTTCGAAATAAAGCACCGTGTCGACCATGTGCTCGAGCACGCGGGGGCCGGCAATGACGCCCTCTTTTGTCACATGGCCGACGAGCACCAAGACGAACCCGCGCCGCTTCGCCAAGCGGATCAATTCCTGGGCCGCTGCGCGGACTTGGCTCACGGTGCCGGGGGCACTGTCCAGAGTGTCGAGATACATCGTTTGGATTGAGTCGACGACGACCAGATAAGGCGTGTCCTCCCGATCAAGCGACGCGACGATGTCCTGCACGTTGCTCGCCGCGGCCAGCAGCATCGGGCTGGCAGTCACCCCGAGACGCTCTGCCCGCATGCGAACTTGATCGATTGCCTCTTCGCCCGTGATGTAGGCCGCGATCGGGGGCCGCGCTTTCAGCTCTCCCGGGCTCTGCTGCATGGGCGGTGCAATCGCTGCTGCCGCCTGGAGCAGCAAAGTCGACTTGCCGATCCCGGGATCGCCGCCGACCAGGATCGCCGAGCCGGGCACGAGTCCGCCACCGCAGACGCGGTCGAGTTCGGCGATGCCGGTCTGTCGGCGCGGCGGCAGCATGCTCGGCCCGGATAGGCCGACGAAGCCGAGAGAGCGACCACCGCGACGATCCTGTGTGCGCTTGCCGATCCCGCCCGGTAGTTCCTCGCGCGGCAGTTCCTCGATAAGGCTGTTCCAGGCGCCGCAGCTGTCGCAGCGACCGGTCCATTTCGGGTACACGGCCGCGCATTGTTGACAAACAAAGCGCGCCTGCGGCCGCGCCATCGGTTCAACCCCACCGCGCGCGACAGGTTGTGCTCATGCCGCACGAATCTGCATCTGAATCGGCCCTTCGGCACGGCCATTGATGAACTGGTCGACATACGGGTTGCCAGAGGACTCGATGTCTGTTGCTGGCCCATTCCAGACGATGCGGCCCCCGTGCAGCATCGCGATGCGATTGGCGATCTTGCGCGCGCTGACCATGTCGTGGGTGATCGACACCGCCGTGGTGCCTACCTCGCGCACGCATTTCACGATCAGATCGTTGATCACATCGCCCATGATAGGGTCGAGCCCCGTGGTAGGCTCGTCAAAAAATATGATTTCGGGCTCGGCCGCGATCGCGCGCGCGAGCGCCACCCGCTTTTGCATGCCCCCGGACAGTTCGGCCGGTCGCAACTCGCCGACCTCAGGCTCGAGCCCGACCGCCGCGAGCTTCGCGAGCGCAGTCTCCTTCGCCGCCTTCCGCTCCATGCCGCGCCCTTGGATCAGTCCGAATGCGACATTCTCCCATACCCGCAGCGAGTCGAACAGAGCACTGCCTTGAAAGAGCATGCCGAATTTCTGCATCAGACGCTCACGAGCAGCGCGCCGCAGCCCCACCGTTTCGACGCCATCGATGCGGATTGACCCGGCCTCGGGCTGAAGCAAGCCGAGAATGCATTTCACGAGCACGGATTTGCCCGTTCCGGAGCCGCCGATGATGACAAGGCTCTCGCCGATTGCGCAGTCGATGTCGAGGCGGTCGAGCACGCGCTTGCGGCCGAAAGATTTGCACAATCCGCGCACCGAAATCTTTTGGATCACGGCGTCGGTCATCGTCCGAAGAAGGCCGCAGTAATCACGTAGTCGAAGACGAGTATCATGACGGAGGCCGAAACCACGGCGTAGGTCGTCGCCTGACCCACCCCTTGCGCCCCACCGCGCGAGTAATAGCCTTGGTAGCAGCCCATCAGAGCTACGATGAAGCCGAAAACTGCCGCCTTTACCAGGCCCGACACTACGTCGCTCGTTTCCAAGTATTGCTGTGTGCGGGTCAGATAGGCTTCTGGATTGAACCCAAATCTGTAGACAGCGACCACGTACCCGCCGAACACGCCGATGATGTCGGCAACGAGAACGAGCATCGGCAAGGTTAGAAAGCCCGCGATCAGCCGGGGCAGCACAAGGTAGCGCAACGGGTCGGTCGACAGCGTCGTCAGGGCATCGATCTGATCGGTGACACGCATGGTCCCGATCTCGGCGGCCATTGCCGCACCGACCCGACCGGCGACCATCAGCGCGGCGATCACCGGCCCAAGCTCGCGCGTCATCGACAGCACGACAACGGTCGCCACCGCCCCTTCGGCGGAGAATCGGCTGAACCCGGTGTAGGATTGGAGCGCCAGCACCATCCCGGTGAAAAGCGCGGTCAAACCAACCACGGGGAGTGAAAAGTAGCCGATATTGATCATCTCGCGCAGGGTTGCGCGGAGATAGAAGGGCGGTTTGAAGGCAGTCGCGAGCGCCAGACCGGCGAACGTCACAAGCCGCCCAGTGGCGGCCAGAAAGCCAAGGAAGACCGCGCCGATCGTGGCGAGAAACGTCAGCATTGGTTCGGCTCGCCGCGATATACCCTATGACAACGCCGGCCAAGGGCGGTCAGGACCTCATAGCCGATCGTGCCGGCATCGGCGGCTGCCGCGTCGACGCCGTAGTCGTCGTCCAATAGCTCGATGAAGCCGCCCGGCCGCGCCAGCGAAGGGTCGGCGGCAGAGCAGTCAAAAACAGCGAGATCCATTGAAACTCGACCGAGAAGGGGGAGCCGCTTGCCACCAAGGCGACCCGAACCGCGATGGCTCAGCGAGCGGAGCCAACCATCCGCATAGCCGACGGCGACGGTTGCGAGGCGGCCCGGATGGTCCATGACGTGCGCCGCACCGTAGCCGACCGACTCACCTCGTTCAACCTCACGAATTTGCAGGATTCTTCCCTTCAGCCGAACGACTTGACGCATTGGGTTGGGGGTGCCGGGCTGCGGGTTGATCCCGTAAAGGGCAGCACCCGGACGAACGAAATCGAAGTGAAACCCGCGGCCGAGGAAGATCCCTGACGAAGCGGCCAAGCTCGCAGGTAGCCCGCCGAAGGGCCGGCGCATGGACGCAAAGCGTGAACGTTGGAGATCGTTCAACGGATGCGCAGGTTGGTCGGCGCAGGCGAGATGGCTGATAAGGCCGCGCCACCGGGTTGCACTTTCTTGCGAAAGCTCATCAGCGAGCCTAGCGAACTCCCGCGCGGTTAGGCCGAGACGTGCCATCCCGGTATCGACATGCAATATTGCGGGCAACCCGCCGTGCCGGCGCGCGATCTCCGCCCAGTCCGCGATCTGCCCGGGTTCATTCAGGACCGGAACAAGCTGATAGAAGACGAACTCCTCTGCCGAACCGGGCGCGGGGCCATTCAACACGGCAATCTCGCATGACGCGAGTCTGTTGCGAAGGGCGATCGCTTCGTCGAGCGTCGCGACAAAAAACAACCTGCAACCCGCCGCGGCGACCGCCGCCGACACTTGCACCGCGCCTAGACCGTAAGCATCAGCCTTCACGACAGCGGCGCAATCCGCGGGTGCAACCCGCGCTGCCAAGAGCCGCCAATTCGCGATCACGCCCGCGAGATCGACCTCTAGCACGGCACCCGCACGGTTGACGGGATCGCTGGCCGTATTCGGTCCTCTCTCGCCGATCACCGCATCTCTGGCAAGTGATCGAGCCCGACAAAGTCTTCGAACTTTGTGGTCTGCGCGTCAAAGCGAAGCTTGACCGTCCCTATCGGGCCATGCCGTTGCTTCGCTACGATGATCTCGCCCATGCCGTGGACTTTCCGAAACTCCTCGTGCCAGTCCTGATAACGCTTGTTGAATTTTTCATCGGGTTCGTCGGTAGCGCGGATCGGCTCACGCGACTTATAGTATTCTTCGCGAAAGATGAACATGACGACGTCGGCGTCCTGCTCGATTGAGCCCGATTCGCGCAGGTCAGCGAGCATCGGCCGCTTATCCTCGCGTTGCTCGACAGCGCGCGACAGCTGAGAGAGTGCAAGCACTGGAACATCGAGTTCCTTGGCCAGCGCCTTTAGCCCTCGAGTAATCTCGGACACCTCCTGCACCCGGTTTTCGATGACGCGAGTCTGGTTCGACGGGCGAAGAAGCTGGAGGTAGTCGACAATGATTAGCCCGAGGCCCTGCTGGCGCATCAGACGCCTCGAGCGAGTGCGCAACGCAGAAACCGTCAGCGCAGGCGTGTCGTCGATGAACAGCCGCAGTCCGGAGAGTTGCTGGCTCGCCCGGACGAATCTGTCGAAATCTTCACGGCTTACATCGCCGCGGCGGATGCGGTCCGAGGAGACCCCCGACTCCTCGGCGAGGATGCGTGTCGCGAGCTGTTCCGCCGACATCTCCAGCGAAAAGAAGCCGACCACCGCCCCGTCCTCGGCGATGGTGCGGCCGTCGGGGGCGCGCGTCGGTCTGTAGGATTTCGCCGCGTTGAACGCGATGTTGGTGGCGAATGCCGTCTTTCCCATCGCCGTTCTGCCGGCGAGAACGACGAGATCGGACGGGTGCAGACCCCCTAGCTTCTGGTCGAGATCGACGAATCCGGTGGCCACGCCGACGGTTTTGCCGCTGCGCTTGAAAGCAGCTTCGGCATTGCCGATGGCGTTTGTCAGCGCGGCGCCAAAGACGCGAAAGCCGCCTTCCTGTTGGCCCGCGGTGGCGAGATCGAACAGCCTTTTTTCCGCGCGCTCGATTTGCTCGCGCGCCGGGTCGTCGAGACCCTGGCGGTAGGCGTCGTTGACCACGTCCTCGCCGAGCGTGATCAGCTCGCGCCGCTGGTAGAGATCGTGGATAATTCGGCCGTAATCTACGGCGTTGATAATTGTCACCGCAGTAGTAGCGAGCCTCGCCAAGTATTGTGATCCACCGATCGTCAATAACGCGGCGTCCTGGTCGAACAGGCCTTTGAGCGTTACGGGGTCGGCTCTTTGACCACTCTCGATCAACTTGCCAACTGCGGTGAAAATCCGGCCGTGGACGGCGTTGCCGAAATGCTCGGCTTGCAGAAACTCGGAGACCCGAAGATAGGTCGCGTTGTTGATCAGTATCGCGCCGAGCAGCGCCTGTTCGGCGTCGGTGTTGTACGGTGGGATACGGGTGAACTCAGGGTCGGGTTCACGCAGCGCAGTGACGCGGGAAGTGCTCGTTTCCATGCGGCCGTAAAATACCACCGGTCTGGCGCCGACCAGGCGGGGAATAAGATTCACAGCTTGTGGATCGCGGGGATGATCGTCAGGCCGCTCGATCGGAAGCCGCGCGATGCTGGCGCTCCCAGTCGAACATGTAATCCCGCGTCAATGGTACCGTATCGACCGCTTTCGCAAGCTGCATCTGGAAGACCAAGTGACCCTGCCGACGGAACGCGACCTCGGAGCCGACCAGGTACATTTCCCACATCCGACAGAAGCGCTCGTCATAGATCGCGCGCAGGCGGTCGCGATTCCGCTCGAATCGATGCCGCCAGGATTTCAGCGTTTCGGCATAATGCAGGCGCAGAATCTCGACATCGGTGACCCAAAGTCTCGATTGCTCGACCACTGGCAGCACTTCCGAAAGAGCCGGTATGTAGCCGCCAGGAAAGATGTACTTGCGGATCCAGGGGTGAGTCGAACCGGGCCCGTCCATGCGGCCGATCGAATGCAACAGCGCGACCCCGTCCGGCGCCAGTAGCGACTTCAGAGTGGTGAAGAACGCGTTGTAATGGTTGATGCCGACATGCTCAAACATGCCGACCGAAACGATTCGGTCGTAGAGCCCGCGTTCCTCGCGGTAATCGCGCACATGAAACCTGACACGATCGGCGAGCCCCGCCCCTGCGGCGCGGCGGACCGCCACCTTGTGCTGCTCGGTTGACAGAGTCAAACCGGTCACGTCGGCACCGCATTCGCTGGCGAGGTAGAGCGCAAGGCCGCCCCACCCCGAACCGATGTCGAGCACCCTTTGTCCCGGGCGGATCAGCAGCTTTGCCGCGATGTGCTGCTTTTTGTTATGCTGTGCGGTATCGACGTCGTCGGCGCTGGTATGGAAATAAGCGCAGGAATACTGACGATCCTGGTCGAGGAACAACTCGTAGAGCTCGTCCGACAAATCGTAGTGGTGGGCGACGTTCCGCTGGGCACGGGAGACCGGATTATACTGATGCAGCCTACGCAACGCGGAAAACGAACCATTCACAAAATGCGCGAATAAACCCTCGGGCAAGGCCTCTAGATTCACCGCGAGTTGGTCGATCAAATCGTAGAGGCTACCCTCCTCGATCGTCAGCGTCCCATCCATATAGGCCTCGGGCAGGAAGAGACGCGGCCTGACAAGAAGCTTCCAGTGTAACGCCGGGTCGTGCAGCCTGATCGCCACGTTCGCCCCAGGGGACCCCTCAAAGGTATGTGGCGTCCCACTGGCGTCGACAACGTGGAGACGACCGATGGTGATTACTCGTTCGAACAGGCGCGCCAGTAGCATCGTGACGAGACTAGGAAGGTAGGTGAGGGATTGATCCTCACCCGGCGCGGGTCCCTCCCTCTTCCCGGCGGCCGGATGGACTCTCGGTGACAACCACGTCAACCGGGGTCTCCTCTTGGTCACGCAGACGCAGCGGGTCGATTCCTTTGGCTTGCATCTCAGCCTCCTCCGCGGACTGGGCGACGTTGGTGGTGATCGGCACCGACACTTCGGGATGCAACACGATCCTCACGGAATGAAGCCCCAAGCTCTTGATCGGCCTCTCCAGAACGACCTGGCGTTTCTCGATCGTGAAACCTGCTTCGCTGACCGCCTCGGCGATGTCTCGAGCGGAAACCGAGCCGTAAAGCTGTCCGCTTTCGCCCGCTTGGCGAATGACCACGACGCGCAGCCCCTCGAGCTTGCCACCGATTTCCGTCGCCTCCGACTTGCGGTGCAGATTATTCGCTTCGAGCTGGGCACGCTGGCTTTCGAAGTAAGCAAGGTTCTCCTTCGTCGCACGCAGAGCCTTTTTCTGAGGTAATAGATAATTGCGCGCAAAACCGGGCTTTACCTTCACGAGTTGGCCCATTTGGCCCAGCTTTTCGACCCGCTCGAGCAGGATCAGGTCAACCATCATTATTTCCTCCAATGGAACGAGGCTGACGAATACGCCGCCGAAGCCCGAACGAAGTGTCGAGCAAACCCAGGAAGATGACCAGCAGCAGCGGCCAACCGAACAGACCCGCCAGGACGTAGACTCCGACGAGCGGCACGGCCGGGCGGGAGAATCGGCGCGCAATCGTGTGAAGTACCGCCAGTCCGGCGAGGCAGAACGGGACGGCGAGGATGATGATCACGTTAACGCCAACAAAGCGCATCATTCCGCCAAAGGCCGTGGCAGTTGCAGCGAGCAGCAAAAGCACCAGCAACCACGCTGGAAGCTGTAGCGCGGCGAGGGCGGGAGACGGCCGCCACCCTGCTCCGAAACGCGTCAGCAAACCTTGGGCGAGACTCCCGTTGGTCAATGTCATCACCATCCAGGAGGCGACGACCACGCCGGGCATGATCATCGCGAGGAGGCCGGCCAGCTCATCGCGTCCGGGAGTCCTTTCGTCGAAGAGGCGATCAAGTGCAGGCGCCAGCATCTCGCGCACTGCCGCCTGGACATCGTCAGGGCCGCCGAGCACCAGTAGCGTGACCATGACCGCGGACAGACCGAGGCCGGTCAGCCAAGCCGTGAGCAGACCGGGCGGATACCATTCGACAGCACCGTCAGCGCCGGTGCGCGCCAGCAAGGCTTGACGGACCAACAGAATCACCGGAACGACGTTCAACGCTGCAAACATGATCACCGCCATGACGTTGCTCGCCGCCAGCAACATCAGCGATGCAGTAATTCCTGCCAGCGCGGCGGCTGTGGCACCACCCCACAGCCCACCTATAAAGAGCGGCAGCTGAGAGAGGTAGACGAGGATCAGCGAACCTGGTGTGCCGCTTAGCGGGACGAGGTACGGGCAGGCCGCGAGCACTCCGCAAAGCGCTGCAACTCCGGCAACCCCGAACCGACCCATGTCGATGCCCGTCGCACGCTAGCTATTTTACCATGTAGGGGAGCAGGCCGAGGAACCGGGCCCGCTTGATGGCCTGAGCAAGTTCGCGCTGCTTCTTGGTCGAGACGGCGGTGATCCGGCTCGGCACGATCTTGCCGCGCTCGGAGACGAAGCGCTGCAACAGTTTGATATCCTTGTAGTCGATCTTCGGTGCGTTCGGACCCGAAAACGGACAGGATTTCCGACGCCTGAAGAAGGGGCGGCGTGCTGCCGCCCCTCGCGCGGACCCGCTTGTCGACTGACTCTCCATTTACGCCTCCACCGGTTCCGGGACCGTGCGGTCGGCCCGTTCGGTTCCTGGAAGCCGTTCGGCAACCCCCTCGCGCCCTTCGCCAAACCGCTCACGCTCGCCGGGGCCGCGCCGCTGGCGGTCATCCCGGCTGCCTCGGCTCTGCATGATCACTGAAGGTGCCTCGTCGAGCGCGTCGACCCGAATGGTGAGATAGCGGATCACGTCTTCATTGATTCGCATGGTCCGCTCGAGTTCGGCGATCGCGGCGCCCGGCGCGTCGATGTTCAACAGCACGTAATGACCCTTGCGGTTCTTCCTCATCCGATACGCCAGATTCCGCAGTCCCCAATATTCGCGCTTTTTGATCTCGCCACCGTTGTCGGTGACGAGTTGGGTGAAGGTGTCTGCGAGGGCATCGACCTGCGCGCCGGAAATGTCCTGGCGAGCTATGAATATATTCTCGTATAGAGCCATGCCAGCAAAGATCCCTTGAGGCTGATCATACCCCGAGGCGAGCGCGCCGAACGGGGCGAGCCGGTACGACCGGCAAGGGTGAGCAGTGCACTATACAGGAAGCCATATATAGGAAGCCATCCCTAAGACAAGACGGCCACGGCCTAGGCAGCAAAGCGGTTCAGCATCCGACCCGATCACTTCGCGGTAGAGATCAGGAGCTTGGCCGGAAAGGCGCAAATTCGACGCGAGGCCGTTCGGCCCGCGCCGGCTTCGCGCGGCGTTTGGTCAACGCCAGCCGCCGAAGCCGATCCTTGACACCGGTGGCAGGGGGGCTATGACCACGCCGGCCGGGTTTCCGGTCTGGGGTGGGGGAAAGTTTCCGAATGAAGAGGATGAAGAGAGCATTCGTTTTTCCGGGCCAGGGGTCGCAGACGGTCGGCATGGGGCGCAGCCTTGCCGAAGCCTTTCCCGCGGCGCGCGATCTCTTCGACGAGGTCGACGAGACGTTGTCGCAGCGTCTCTCGCGCCTGATGTTCGAGGGGCCCGAAAGCGACCTTACCTTGACCGAGAACGCCCAGCCCGCGCTGTTGGCTGCGAGCCTGGCGGTGATTCGGGTGCTCGAGTCGGAAGGCGGGCTGGTGTTCGGCCGGCATGTCGCCTACGTCGCGGGACATTCTCTTGGCGAATACTCGGCATTGGCAGCGGCACGTGCAGTCACGGTCGCCGATGCCGTGCGTCTGGTGAAGCTCCGCGGGCGGTCGATGCAGAGGGCCGTACCGCTCGGCGAGGGGGCGATGGCGGCGTTGCTCGGTCTCGATGTCGAGGCGGCCCGAGCCGTCGTCGTCGAAGCGGTCAGAAGCGAGCCCTACGAGATCTGCGCGGTAGCGAACGACAATGCCCCGGGGCAAGTCGTTGTCAGCGGACACCATCAAGCCATCGAGCGGGCGATCGCGATCGCCCGCGAGCGGGGAGCCCGTCGGTCAGTCATGCTCCCAGTCAGCGCCCCCTTCCATTCCCCGCTGATGGCGCCAGTCGCCAAGGTAATGGAGAAGGCGCTCGACAAGACCGCACTGCGCCCGCCGCTGGTGCCACTGGTCGCCAACGTGTCGGCGTCAGCGATCAGCGACCCGGCGGAGGTAAGACACCAACTCGTGGGACAGGTGACGGCGATGGTACGATGGCGCGAATGCATGCAGTACCTCAAGACGGCCGAGGTCGAGGAAATTACCGAGATCGGAACAGGGCGCGTACTGACCGGTCTCAGCCGGCGGATCGACCCTGCCGTATCAGCATGTTCGGTCTGCACACCCGCCGAGGTGGACGCTTTTATGAAAGCGTTTTGAGGTTCGGAAATCCGTCACCCCGCTCGCGATGTTCGATCTATCGGGGCAAACCGCGCTCGTGACCGGAGCCTCCGGCGCGATCGGCGGAGCGATTGCCAGGGCGTTGCACGGCCGGGGCGCGCAGGTGATGGTTGCCGGCACGCGGCGCGATGCTCTGAGCATGCTGGCAGGCGAACTCGGCGAGCGCGCTCACATCGGGTTGGCCGATCTTGTCGACCCGGGCGCCGCAGATCGGCTGGTCAAGGATGCCGAGACGGCAATGGGGCGGGTCGATATTCTGGTCAACAATGCGGGCGTCACCCACGACGCGCTAGCCGTGCGAATGGATGACGAAAGCTGGCAGGCGGTCCTCGAGGTCAATCTCACCGCCGCCTTCCGGCTGACGCGTGCGGCTCTGCGCGGCATGATACGACGCCGTCACGGTCGGGTGATCGGGGTGACCTCCGTCGTCGCGATCACTGGCAACCCCGGACAGGCGAACTATGCGGCCGCGAAGGCGGCGATGATCGGCATGTCAAAATCGATTGCCGCCGAAATCGCAGGACGCGGCATCACGGTGAACTGCGTAGCGC
>Ga0307477_10001972_pt1 | contig 16278 bp, 13 predicted proteins | sample atmos_gasesECM2C_FD_203316 | JGI IMG/M metagenome (GOLD analysis project Ga0307477, IMG submission 203316) | Hardwood forest soil microbial communities from Morgan-Monroe State Forest, Indiana, United States - atmos_gasesECM2C_515 | ecosystem: Environmental > Terrestrial > Soil > Temperate...
AACTTAGCGACCTTCGAGTTGGCCCAGTACAGCGACCACTGATGCGTTTGCGGATTGTATAAACGTAGCGTCAGGCCTTCGATGTGTCCGCTTGAGCCGTCAACCTCGATCGTGTCTAGTTCAGCGCGGCCATCCCAAACCTTGAAACATTTGCCAGTGCCATCCAGGCCGACCCATGTAGTGGAACCTGACAAGGGATGCTGCAGACGTTTCAGCTGATATTTCCACAAGCCGATGAGTGGAGCAAATTCGTGCCCTTCGCTCGCAGCTTCTTGCGCTCCTGTTGTCGCTGCCGCTGAATTCTGTTGTCCGGGCGCCTTCTCAGGGTCTTCGCTCACCCGCGTCTGGTCCGTAATCCAATTCACTTCCCATGTCTTCCCGCCGTCCACCGAAAATGACTGTTCAAAGTGCGGCGTGTTGGTGGTGGTATTCGACCAGATAAATCGAATCAGTATGGATTTGCCATTGAATGTGTCGGTCCCGTAAAACTCCCCACTTCCATTTCTGAACTCGCCGATCTGCGGCGCCACGACAGTTCCGTCTTTCGCGTTGGCCCAGTAGAGCGACCACTGGTGTGATTGGGGATTGTATAAACGCAGCGTCAACCCTTCGATGTGCCCTGCCGAGCCATCCGTTTCGAATTCTTCGATCTGAGATCGACCGTCCCAAATCTTTCGCGTCACCGACGTTCCGTCAAACTCCACCCACTGGTCCGACCCAGTTAAAGGATTCAGCCGGCGTTTCAGATGGATTTTCCAGCTCCCGATTTCGAAGTCAAAATCATGCTGCCCGTCGCGATAAGCCGGCGCCGCATTGGTCTGCTGCGAGGAAACCTTGCCCGCCCAAACGAAAAGTCCCGAGGCGCAGATCGCGCACCAAATCAAAACCTTCCTGAACATCCTCATGAATGCTTCCTCCCGGACGTACTGAATCACCGCTATCTCAAAGCGTGTGAATGTAGCGCTGCGGCCTTCCGTCGGCATCGATCGCCAAGGAGACTTAGCTGCCGAAACAGCTTACGCCCGGTAGAAACCTATCTCTCATAGTGGTCGGCAACAATATCCACTTTCGTGTGTTACGATATAGCCACTTTTAGCCACCCATGAAGCGCCTCCCCGCCAGCTTCCTCCCACCCGTTGCGCTCGACCACAAATCCAAAATCGCGATGTACCGCCAGCTCTACGACTGGTTTCGCCAGGCCATCATCTCCAGTCAGTTGCGTCCCGGACAACGCGTCCCCTCCACCCGAAATCTCGCCGCCGAACTGAGAATCTCCCGCATCCCGGTCTTGGCCGCGTACGAGCAACTTCTCGCAGAAGGCTACCTGGAGACTTTCGTCGGTGCCGGAACCTGTGTCGCCAAATCCATTCCAGACGAGGCGGCAAGACCGCCGATCAGCAAAGCAGGGAACACGTCGCCGCACCATGCCGGGCGCAAGGCGCCGCGCAAACTTTCGCGGCGGGTTGGATGGATGGGCCTGCAAGAACAATTATGGCTGAACGACCTGGTCGCATTTCGTGTAAGCCTGCCGGCACTGGATCGGTTTCCGAGCGCCATTTGGTCGAAACTTGTGATCCGGCATTCGCGAAAAACTGCGAGAGAAGTGCTTGCTTACGGCGATGCGATGGGATACTCGCCGTTCCGTGAAGCAATCGCGGAGTATGTGGGCGCAGTTCGCGCGGTTCGCTGCGACCCGTCGCAAATCTTGGTGACCACCGGATCGCAGCAGGGTTTACAGCTTTCCGCGCACGTTTTGCTCGACGCGAAAGACCGCGCGTGGATGGAAGAGCCCGGCTATCTCGGGGCGCGCCAGGCTTTCATGATCGCTGGCACTGAGATAGTGCCGGTTCCCGTTGATGGCGAGGGCCTGAACGTAGAAGCGGGAATTCGTCGCGGGCGCGGAGCGCGAGCGGTGTACATCACTCCGTCGCACCAGTATCCACTGGGCGTCACCATGAGCGCCACGCGACGCATGCAGTTGCTGAATTGGGCTCGGCGCAATGGCGCATGGATTATTGAGGACGATTACGACAGCGAATACCGCTTTGGAAGCCGTCCGATTGCTTCGCTGCAGGGTCTGGATGCGGATGCGCGTGTGATTTACGTTGGAACATTCAGCAAGGTGATGTTTCCCGCTCTGCGATTGGGATACCTGGTTGTTCCGAAAGACTTGGCGCGAGCCTTCACTGCAGCGCGGGAAGCCACCGACATTTTCTCCTCCACCCTGTATCAGGCAGTCATGACTGATTTCATCGGTGAAGGACATTTCGCGCGACATATCCGCAGGATGCGAATGCTTTATGCGGAGCGGCGCACCGTGTTGGTAGAAGCGATCCGCAAGGAAATGGGCGGCCAGCTCGAAGTGCTCGGCGAGCAAGCGGGCATGCATCTGGTGGCGCTGCTGCCGCCCGGCATCAGCGACGTAGCGGTTTCGGTGAAAGCCGCCAAGCGCGGCATCTCCGCCGTGCCATTGTCTTCGTGCTATGCCAAACCACCGAAACACGGCGGCTTGATCCTTGGCTACGGCGGCACCGACCCCGCCCAGATCCGCGAAGGCGCTCGCATCCTGGCCACCTGCCTCTGACCTACTGTGAGGCGGCGAAACCCGGCCTGGCATTAGATACTCTGGAAATCTCCAGCTAATTGGTCAGCAGCGGTATGGCTGAGGATAAAAGCTGGTCAGAGGGCGGCCGCGCTTAGCCGTGTGCTGAAAATATCCGAACCGCGCGCGATACCGCCCCCGACGCGCTGTTACTGCTTGTCGAACACGGCTGTGGTGTTGTAGTCCTTGCCGTCGGCTGTCTTTCCCGATCCTGTGACAGTCGTAACCTTTCCGTCCTTTGATACCTCGGCCGTGGACGTCGCGAATTCCTTCCCGCCCTTGAAGAACACGCCGGTGGTCTTGCTGGCGTTGACGCGCTTGATGGCGATGCTGTCAGCGCCACCCGGTGCTCCCGTGCCGGTAATGGGAGAAGCCTTACCGTCGAGCATTGTGGAGAACGTGTAGTCGATGGGCTTTCCTTCGCCGTTGACTCCCTTATAGGTATACTTCGCGCCCTTACCTTCGGCTGCGACTGTACGGTCGAGGCTTTTTGGCATGGGTACGCCGGTGTATTTCGATTTTTCAGTGTTCAGTTTCCAGGACCCAACAAAAGGACTCTCCTGGGCCATCAACGGGGCGGACACGACAGCCGAGAGTGCAAGAGTAGTGAGCAGCAGCAGAATACGCTTCATGTATTTTCTCCTTGATTTTAGCTTCGGCGCGGTTTTCGCCTCAGCGGTGGCGGATTATGTCCTCGCCTGCCTGCAAATGGCAAGCGGAATGTTCTTCGCGGCTTGTAACTATCTCTTCCGCTCGTCGGAGCGGAGTTGTTGGCTTCCCGACGTAGCACTTTCGAACAGGGGCTAGTACGGCCAATCACAAATCGAAGTTCGCCTCTTATTTTCACTGCCTGGCAAATCGCAAATTCTCCTACGGCTTTTGCGTTGGGCGCAGAAGGACTTCGCTGATGAAACTCTGAGGTGCCTGCGTCACGATCATCTCCACCACGTGAGCTAGGTCATCGGATTGCAACATCTTGCTGGGATCTTTTCCAGCATGTGGCGAAAAATCCGTGGCCACGGTCCCGGGACAGATCGCACTAACTCGGATGCCATACACTCTCAGGTCTTCCGCCATGCATTCGGTCATTCCCAAAAGCCCCCATTTCGACGCGCAGTATATGGCCCCGCCGGCAAAAGCGTTTTTGCCCGCTAACGACGCGATGTTGATGATGTGTCCAGTACGCCGCTCGATCATTTCTTTTGCCACCGCCTTACTCAGCAGGAACACGGATTTCAAATTGGTGTCTAATACTGAATCCCAATTCGCCTCGTTCGCCTGATGAAAGGGACCAAAGTATCCAATGCCTGCGTTGTTCACCAAAATATCGATTGCTCCCAAGGTCTGTTTCGTTTTCTGCACCAGCGACTCGATATCGCTTGGACGCGTAACGTCTGCAGCGGTGAAAAACAGTGCAGCGCCTGCGCTCTTTAACTCGGCGGCCACGCTTTCAAGCTTATCCGCGTGCCGCGCACACAAGCTCAGCCTCGCTCCCATACTTCCCAGCTTGCGAGCAACCGCCAACCCAATTCCGCGGCTTGCGCCTGTAATTAAGGCAACCTTCCCTTCCAGAATTTTTCCGTTGGCCATCGGCAAGCTCCATCGAGGCGACTATTTACCCAGATTGAACATCATAACATTGGGGCGGTGTCGTTGAGGGAACCACCCAATTGAACACCAGAGTGGGATTCACCTTGCACGCGTGAATGGCTTTCCCTATAATTCGTTGATTCGTTATCCCGTTTTTTCTGTGCGGGTAGCAGGCCTGGTTCATTCTTCCGAAGGAATTCTGGTCAGGAGGCGGTCAAGATTATGCGAAAGTTTCTTGGCATTATAGGGGCGCTCGGCATCCTCATAGCGCTTAGCTTATCTGCGCAGCCGGCAGCGGCCCAGGACCAGGCGGATCCAAACAAGGCCCCGGCTTATACCATGCCGGAATACAACGGTTTTCAGGCCTGCCATGCGGAAACCAACGCCCAAATGCGGGTCAAGTGTCTGGACGATTTTGTCTCAAAATTTCCCAGCTCCACATTGATGCCCTACGTCCTCCAGCTCTACGTGCAAAGCTACAATGAGTTGAAGAATTATCCGAAGACCATCGATTACGCCGATAAGCTTGTTGCGCTGGGCGATAAGGTGGATGCAGGGACGCGTTTGCAAGCGTTTTACACCCGCTCGCTCGCGTTCAACTACGCGTTTAGCGACAAGGCCGCTGACCCCGATCAGCTCAATAAGGCTCGGACCGCGGCTGGTGAAGGGCTGAAAATTCTGAGCACCATTCCCAAGCCGGCGAACCTCACAGATGACCAGTTCACCGAGCAGAAAAAAGGCCCTACCGTTTTATTCAATTACACCGCTGGTTCGGCCTCCTTCATGTTGAAGGACTTCCCGGGCGCCATCAAGTATTTCAAGGCGGCCCTAGCCGTGAACCCGACCGACGCGATAACAAACTATCGTCTCGGACTTGCCTACCTGCAATCCACTCCTCCGCAGCCGCTCGATGGTTTCTGGTACCTGGCGCGGGCCGTCAATCAGAAAATTCCGGACGACGCGAAGGTGAAGGATTATCTGCGTAAGCAAATTCTTGCGTACGAGCAGCCCGGTTGCGATTCACTCGTGGATGCGCAGTTCAGCGAATTGCTGCAGCTGTCAGCCAACGCCCCTGACCGTCCGGCTACTTACACGATTCCCAGCGCCGATGATTTGAAGAAGATCCAGACCTCGAGCAACATTCTCACCGTGCTGACGGATCTGAAAGGCGGCGGCGATAAAGCCAAAATGACTTGGCTGGCAATTTGCGGCGCCGAATTTCCGGAAGTCGTCGGCAAGGTCATTGAAGTCGTACCCGGAACCGATTCTATTGACTTGAAATTGGCCACCGGGGCTACTCCGGAGGAAATTGAGAAGGCCACCGCAGCGAATCTCGACGTAAAGGTTGTCGGCCAGCCGGAAGCAGCACGTTTGCAAAAAGATGATGGCGTGCGCTTCAGCGGCACACTCGCCAGCTACGATCCGGATCCTGCCTTCATGCTCCACTGGGACAAAGCCAAAGTGAATCCCGAAGACATCCCAGCGGAAAAGGGCAAGCACACCCCCCACAAAGTTACTCCGAAGCCAGGAAAGTAATTTTCAGCTCGCGGGCAAAAAAACGAGAGGCCGGGTGGTAACTGAGCCGGCCTTTTTGTCGGTGTTGCTAGGTCCGCATGTTTTTCAGCGGAGCCGGTGCTTCAGGGCCAATGCGTACCGGCGGCTGATGCAGAGAGGTTCGGGCTTACCCGGCAAAAAAAGTTCAAACGTGTCATTGCCCATGGCCGCCACTCTTTGCACGTAATCAAGATTGACGATGCAGGATCGGTGTATGCGCACGAATCGTTTCGGAGGCAGGCGTTCCTCCCACTGTTTCAGCGCTTGCAGCAGCATGAATTTGCGCCCATCCGCGGTGAATATCTCGCAGTAGGATCCTGCCGCCACAATGTATTGAATCGCTTGCACCTTCAAGAACTGCGGACGCAAGCCGTCGGCAACGAACAAGTAATCCGCATATTGGAGCGGAGCAGCGTTGGCCGGAGGCGGTGATGCCGTTGACCCTGAAACGCGCTGCAGCGCGTCCGCAAGGCGTTCAAATCGCACCGGCTTGAGCAGATAATCGACAGCGTTCACTTCAAACGCCCGCAGAGCGAATTGATCGTATGCGGTAACGAAAATTACCTTGAAATCGCCGCTCGCTTGCTCCAGGAAATCGAAACCGGAATGCCCTGGCATCTGAATATCGAGAAAAACTACATCCGGCTGAAACTGCTGCGCAGCTTCGAGAGCCTGCAAAATCGAATCTGCTTCAGCGACGACTTCGATTTGCCGGAATCGTGCAAGCTGCCCCCGTAATTGCACGCGCGCAAGGCGTTCGTCATCCACCAAAAGTGCGCGTTGCATCAAGCCACCGCGGAATTCGCCATCTGAATCACAATCACATTTTCCACCCATCCGTTGCGCTCGCTGCATGAGAATTCGTGCCGCCCCGGATAGCGATGCTCGAGCCTCTGCCTCACGATTTGCAGGCCCAGACCCGTGCGCGTTTTCGATTGAAAATCGTCACTGCTTCGCGCCCAATGTCCTGTATTGGCGATGGCCACGCGCAGCGAGTTTCCCGATCGCTTAGCGGTCAAATGAATCTGCAAAGGCATCGCGCTCGTCTGCATGCCGTACTTGACCGCGTTTTCCAGGATAGGGTGCAGCAGGAATCCCGGTATCCGAATGTCCCGTGCGGTGGCATCCAGGTGCACTTGGGCGCAAAGTTTTTCTTCGAATCTGATTTTCTCGAGTCCGAGATACCTTTCCAGGATTTCAATTTCCTGGCACAGCGGCACATCGGGCACTTTGATACACGCGAGCGAATAGCGAAGAAAATCGGCCAACTCCTCGATCGCCGTCGTCGCGCGTGTGGGATTCTCTCCCACCAGGGCGTGAATGGAGTTGAGCGCGTTAAACAAAAAATGCGGGTTGATTTGGCTGCGCAGCGTTTCGAGTTGGGCCTGATGAGCAAGCGCGCTGGCGCTCCAAGCCAGAAATACGGCAGAGGCGTTCACTGCGCCGCCCAGGTATGCCGATAATCCGTCACTGGAATGTTTTCCTCCAGCGAAAAGCCTTGCGGCATTGGCGGCCAGGGTGGCGAAAGTGCCGGCAACATAGGAAGCTACCACCACCCAGACCGAAATGCGTAGCCACGAGCTGCCGCGCCCGGTCTCGCGCCGGTACCAGGGTCGCAGGGCGCTGCTGATGACCATCCCGGTGGCCGCGAACGCCATCTTGCTGAGCAGCGCCGAGCGCACGGAATCCAGATGCGGCGCCAAGCCGACGTACGGAAGCACTCCAAGAAACGACACGAGTCCGTACGCCGGCCAGCCGATCAATTGGATGGTCCAAAACGGCGCGATTTCAGACTTGCTGCGAGACATCCTATGCACCTGCGAATTCACGCGAACCCTATAGCCCACTTAGACGAGGCAGTCAGCGCTTCGGCTCGTAAGAAACAACGGAGGGAACCCCCCAGGTGGCGCCGTGATCGCTCGAACGCTCGACGCTTTGCGTGAATCCCGAGCTCTTTTGCGCGTACTTTATTCGGATAAGAATCAGTTTGCCGTCCGGATCGGGTCGCTCGCGATAGAAGGCCCAGCCGCCGTTTTCCGAGCGGCCTTCATAAACCTGCATATGCGCGCGGTTGTCGACGTAGAAAAGCAACATCCGCTTGGTCGTAGAGTCGTATCCCCACAGCGCATCGCCGTAGAACAATGCTTTGCCATTTTGTTCCATGTAGCGATGCTCCCCGATAACGCAGCCATCCAGCTTTGCTTCCGTATGGCTGGTACCTGTAGCGGCGCCCACGGCAACCGATGACTCCGATGTGATCCAGTCTCCAGCCATGTAAGCGAACGCGTTTACCGGGCTACTGATGCATGAGCTCTGTGACGCAGTTTTTGTGGTCGTGGAAGAAGAGGACGAGCCAGACTGCACCGTGTGGTCGACGTAAAAAGTCTTGCTCACGACTTTCCAACCTCCGCTGCCGCGAATCAACGATAGATAATCGGTGACTGTTGCATCGTCGGAGTGCTCGGTGATCTTGACGATTGCAGCACTTCCTTCCTGATCGACCAAGTCGATCGACATTTTCGGAACCCGCCGGCCGCTCGCGGCTCCTTTTGCGACATTCTCCAGGAATTGCGAAAAGGGAATTGTGCGCAATTCTCCTTGTTCCGTGGCCAGATACAGATTGGCCGTCGGATCGAACGCCTCGCGCAGAGTGGCCTGGTCGAATGTCATATAGAGCTGCACGACCTGCCGGATCGCGGCGTGCTCGTCATCTGCTTGGCTTTTCTGATTGCCCGCGGTGGCCGGCGATTGGGCCCGTGCCGTTCCGTGGGCCGCTGCAGCCGGTGTAAATAGGGATGCCAGGATTGCTGAGAGCGCAAGCTTTCGCATAATTCCTCCTGCTGCGAAGGTGCCTCTTGCTCGTTTCAGATTACAGAGATTTTGGACCAGCGGCTATTAGGCTCGATAAGCGGTGGAAAAACTCCCTGGATCCGGCATTGCGTGGAAGAGCTCTAGCTTTTGCGCGGTTAACCGGGACTGCCTTCAGCTGCGGTGGCGTCTGCTGCGGTCCAGCTTGTATTCATCCACTTTGCGGCTAAGGGTGTTGCGATGTATTCCCAGCGCTTTGGCCGCGCGGGATTGATTCCCGTGGAGGCGCTCGAGAACGCGCTTGATGAATTTCTTCTCGAACTCGGTGACCGCTTCTTCGAGCAGAATTCCGCGCTCGACCATCATTCCCACCAGCGATTCCAATTGATCTTTCACGATGCCCGGCTCCGTACGCAGAACCTGATGTTTATTGCCTTCGTCAGCTTAGGGGATGGCCGGTAATGCGCTGATAAGCGTCTCGGTATTTTTGCGTCGTTCCGGTGACCACTTCTAAGGGCAAAGCGGGCGCGGGGGGGCGCTTGTCCCAGCCGATTCGTTCCAGATAATCGCGAACGTATTGCTTGTCGAACGACGGTTGAGCTTTTCCAGGAGAATATTCGTCGGCGGGCCAGAACCGCGAAGAATCGGGCGTCAGCGCCTCGTCGATCCATATCATTTCGCTGCCCATCATGCCGAACTCAAATTTCGTGTCGGCGATAATGATCCCGCGCTCAGCGGCATATTCTGACGCGAGGCGGTAAATCTTCAGGCTGGTTTCGCGCAAGCGTTCCGCCAGCGTTCGTCCGATGCGCGATACGGTTTCGTCGAAAGAAATATTTTCATCGTGCCCGGTGGTCGCTTTAGTCGAAGGCGTAAAAATTGGTTCAGGCAGCTTGTCTGATTCGCGCAGGCCGGAGGGAAGAGATATCCCGCAGATTGCGCCAGTCTTTTGATAGTCCTTCCACCCTGAACCCGAAATATAGCCGCGGACAACGCATTCAATCGCCACCGGCTCCGTTTTCTTAACAAGCATCGCCCGGCCGGCAAGGGAAGCCCCATATGGCGCTAGCTCACCCTCAAAATTCTCGGTGCTAATCACGTGGTTCGGGACTACGTTCGTTAGCTTATTGAACCAGAACAGCGAGAGCTGTGTCAGCACCCGGCCCTTGTGCGGTATCGGCGTGGGCAGTACCACGTCAAACGCCGACAGCCGGTCGGTGGCAACGATAAGCAAGCGATCGTCGAGGTCGTAAATGTCGCGAACCTTGCCACGACCGCGAAGCTTCAGTCCCGGGAAATCTGTTTGCGAAATAATGGCGCTCATTTGTGGAGAAGACACGGAATGTTTTTCCTCACTGGAGGCGGGTATTCTAGCGCAGCAAGTGCGGATGTCAACGTCTAAGAAATTACCACAAGGTCGGAGCCTGTTGCACGGAGATCTGAAGAAGGCGAGCGGCAGGCAGGTCGACAGCTCCCACCCGCTGGATTTATGCGGCGTTGCTGGCGGCTTTCGGCGCGGTTGCCGCGGCCTCTTCTTCCCACTTGACCGAAACCAATTTCGAGACGCCCGGCTCCTGCATGGTAACACCGTAAAGAACCGAACCCATCTCCATCGTCTTGCGATTGTGCGTGACCACGATGAACTGAGTCTGCGCGCACATCTCGGCGAGCATCTTGTTAAAACGCCCGACGTTGGCTTCGTCCAGCGGCGCGTCCACTTCGTCGAGGATGCAGAACGGGCTGGGCTGGTAACGGAACACGGCGATCAGCAACGCCAACGCCGTGAGCGCTTTTTCACCGCCGGAGAGCAAAAGAATATTTTGCAGACGCTTTCCCGGTGGCTGCGCGGCGATGTCGATACCCGCTTCACCTGAGCTGTCCGGCTCGCTCAAGCGCATCTCGCCGTGCCCGCCGCCAAATAAAGATTGGAACGCGATCGCAAAGTGCGCGTTGATAAAGTTGAACGCCTCTTCGAATTTCTGTTTGGAGACCTGATCCAGTTCCGTAATTGTGAGCCGCGTGTTCTCGATGGCGGCCACCAGGTCGTCGCGCTCCCGTCGCAGGAATCCTTCGCGCTGCTCGCATTCCTGAAACTCTTCCAGCGCCATCATGTTTACCGGGCCCATGGCTTCCACGCGCGCCTTCATCTCGTTGTAATTTGTCTCGGCGCTCACCAAATCTTCGCCGATGAGCAATTGCGTTTCTTGCGCCATTAAATCTTCCGGCTGTGCGTTCAGCTCCGCTACGCACGTCTGGCGCAGATAATCGCGGTCCGCATCATTGCGCGCCTTCTCGATTTGCCTCTGGCCGCGCTCGGCGCGAATTTCTTCCAGAGATTGGCGCTTGCCTCGCACAGATTCCTCGAGCTGGGCTGTACGCGTGCGCGCGCCTTCCCATTCCGTTTCCAGCGCGGCTTTCTGTTCTTCCATCCGCGATTTATCCTGGCGCAGATCTTCCGCCTGCAGCGAGAGCTGGCCGCAAGAAGATTCCAACTCGGATTTTTCCTGATACATCGCTTTCTGTTGTAGCCGCAGCGATGACAAACGCTCGTCGGCCACGGCGATTTCTTCGGTCACCTTTTGTCCAGCCAGTTCGGCGGTGGTCAGCCGCTCGATCATAGTTGCCAGCTCTTCGCGGTTCGCGCCCAACCGCTCCTGCAAGGCCTGAAAATCCTGACGCATGCGCTGAAGTTTCTCGGCAGCTTCCACACTTTCCGTTTCCGCAGCGGCTCGGGAACGCGTCGCTTCGGCGTGTTGCCGGCGAGATTGTTCGGCACGCGCGCGCGCGGCTTCTCCTTCGGATTTTAGCCGACCGATTTGCTGGCGCTCGGTCCAAAGCTGCGCGTCGGTTCTCTGTAGTTCAGAGCGAGCCTGGTCAAGAAGATGAGTCGCGCCAACCAACGATTTCTCTGCCTCAACATGCTGTGATATCGCCGAAGTCATGTTGCATTCGGCGTTGCGGATCTCTTCGGCCAGTCGAGCGCATGCTTCTTGCTGCTCTTGAGAAATTTTTTCCAGGTGGGCAGCTTCTGTCTCATGCTGGCGAAGCTCTCGCTTCAATGCCAGCGGTCCGGCTTCGCCCGCGCGGCCGCCCGACACGATGCGTCCATGGTAGCAACTGCCATCGAGGGTCAAATAATAGCTGTGCGGATTTTCATTTGCGAGTTGCTCGGCTATTCCAGAACTCTCCACCAAGTATGCCGTGCGCAGTTTCGTAAGATAATTTTTCGCCGTCGAACCGATGGGTTCGCGGAACTCGACCAAGCGGTCGAGTCTAGCCACCACGCCTGCCGGCAAAGGAAGGGAACCGTCCGCTTCGAGCGCAGAAGCATCCACATTGTGCAGCGAATCCACGAAGAACGTTGCCCGGCCGCCCATTTCGTTGCGCAACAGCGCGATCCCCGCGCGTGCGCGGTCGAACGACTCCACCACGATATATTCCAGCTCTTCTCGAAGGAACTGCTCGATGGCTCCTTCGTAACGTTCTTGCACTTCGGCGTAATCGGCCAGCAGTCCGGCGGCACGGAAACCGCTGCCGGACGCATCCACGTCTTCACGGAGCTTTACGGCAAATAATTTCTGAACGGCGTCGGCGGTGTAAGCTCGGTCGCTTAGAATTTGCTCGATCGAAGCGCGGCGAGCTCGTTCTGCGGAGAGATTCTCGCGAATTCCTTCCAGCCGTTGGCTGGCTTCATTCTGACTAACGCGAAGTTCGCCAAGGCGCGATTGCGAATCGTGAACGGCTTTGCCCAGATCGTGCGCCTGCGTTTCCGCTTGTTGGAATGTTTTTTGCGCTCCCGCCACTTTTTCGGTTAGCGCCGCGTATTCCGTCTCCCTAGCTCGCAGCTCTGCGCCACGCTGTTCTTCCGCCGCGGTGTATCGGGCGGCGGTCTCTTCGGCTTGCACTGATTCGGCCTGTTCGCGCACGGATTCTTCCACCATGCGAGCGGCGAGCTGGCGAAGCTCGGCGATGCGAACTTCCAGGCCCTCTTGTTCGACCGTGCTGGATGCAGTTTGCTCCGTCGTTTGACGCAGCGCCACTTCCAGTATCGCGGTTTGCTCGCGCAGCGAACTTGCTGCTTCGCGTTGCGCCAGCATTCGAGCGCCCAGCTCCGCGGTTTGGCGTTCGGCCTGCTCCAATTCAACAACCAAACGCGTGGCGCGCGCATCGATTTGCGCCACTTGTTCGCGATTGAAGATGATTCGGTTTTCCGCGCGGTCCAGATCCAGCGCCGTTTGCCCCAGCAGGTTCTGGACTTGGCGCAATTCGCCGTCAAGTTCGTAACTTCGCGCGCTCAAACGTTCTTGTTCCGACTCAATCTCGTGCACCGAACGCGCTTGGCGATCTTCAGCCGACTCCATTTCGCGCAGCAGATTTTCCAGCCGCGCGGCTTCGATATCGAGATGCTCGGCTTTACTGGCTAGAACGCTGCGCAAAAGGCCGCGCATTTGTTCGCGCAACTCGGCGTAACGCCGCGCCTTGGAAGCCTGGCGCTTCAGCGAAGCGAGCTGCTTTTCCACTTCCACGAGAATATCGTTCACGCGCGAAAGGTTCAGTTTCGAAGCCTCCAGCTTCGCTTCCGCCAAACGGCGCTTCGTTTTGTACATGGTTACGCCGGCAGCTTCTTCGATGATGGCACGACGATCCATGGGCTTTGAATTCAGGATTTGGCCGATGCGGCCCTGTTCGATAATTGCGTAGCTATCGGGGCCCAGTCCCATGCCCATGAAGAGTTCCTGCACGTCGCGCAGGCGAGCGACTCGCCCGTTGATTAAGTATTCGCTCTGACCGGACCGGTAGAGCCGGCGTCCTACGACCACTTCGCCAGGCTTGAGGTTGATGGCAGGCTTTTCGGCTAGGCGTTTTTTCCGCGGCTTCTTTTGGTCTGCTTCCGCTTCCGCATCGGCCATTACGATGGTCTCCGGAAGGCTTTCCGTTTCCTTGCCCACAATCTCTACAAAACCATCTTCGTTCGTTACCGATACTGGCGCAGGAGCATCAACCAGCGCGATTCCGCTCTCGGTTGGGTTTTCTTCCGGGGCGTGCAGGACTTTTTGAACCGCTTCCGTCAATTCCGGGTCCACCAGCGTGAGCGTTACTTCCGCCAAACCCAGCGGAGGCCGCTTGGCCGTGCCGTTGAAGATGCAATCGGACATGCGCTCCGCGCGCAGCTGCTTATGGCTCTGTTCTCCGAGCACCCAGGAGATCGCGTCCACCACGTTTGACTTGCCGCAGCCGTTTGGCCCGACAATGCACGTGATTCCGCTGCCGCTAAACGTGATCGGCGTCTTCTCGAAGAACGACTTGAAGCCCAACAACTCCACTTTACGCAGCTTTAGCACCAGTTTCCTCGCACAGTTCGCTTCCTAAGCCTTGTCGGCAGAAGCGGATTCGATTTGGATCTCTTGGGAGGTCTTCCGAGACAAAAAATGCAGGAGGGTCGACGGATCAATGGCCCTGCCGCCTGGCGCTATCGGATCGGCGGTACGGGAAGAGAAATTAGCATGGTGAGCTGGCAGTGTAAAGAGCGCTTTTCCGATAATTTCCAGCATCCGCCTGGTTTTGTCGCGATACCTCCATTTCCTTCCGGCTATGTTTAGTTTAAAGTAAGGGTGCTATGGCAGACCACTACCTGTTCAAAACCGAACCATCGGAATATTCCTTCGCCGACCTGCAAAAGGACAAGAAAACTGTGTGGGATGGCGTCGCAAACCCGGTAGCAGTTCGAAACCTGGGCCAAATGAAGCCTGGCGCGCACCTAATCATCTACCACACGGGAGACGAAAAGAGCGCGGTCGGCACCGCCACGGTAATTTCCGTGGACATCGCAAACCCCAAGAATCCCAAAGTGGAGATTCAAGCTGGGAAACCCTTGCCTAGGCCCGTGACCTTGGCGGAAATTAAGGCAAGCAAGCTCTTCGCCGATTCACCTCTAGTTCGGCAGGGAAGGCTCTCGGTAGTGCCGCTAACGCCTGCGCAATACGGCTTGCTGACTTCCTACTAAAAGGTTCTAAAAGCCATTTTGTCTGACTGCTTTCCAGTGAAGCGCACATCAGCTGCATGTGGGTGCCCGCCCGCGCAGACGCCGGGACACGATGTCGCCGCTAAGGGCTTTAGGTGGGTTTCTCGTTTGATCTCGGATGTCCGGCTCGTGATTCATGCGGACCGAATCACGGAATGCCCGGAAGTTGACGGCCATGCGGCAGACTCCCCGCACAAAAATGCCGTGGTAGAAGCGACCGCGTAGGTTTCTACCGTCTAGCAGTTAATCGCAAGAGATGTGTCCCCCGATTTCCCACATTTCTTGCACATGTCAACGCAAAGTAGAAATGTCCGGGTTTTTGCCAGATAGAAATGTCCGCTTCCATGGTTTTCTCCAAGGGTGATTTGCAGGCACATGGTATTTGGGTGTGATTTTGTTTTTGGGTTTCGGTGTTTGTTCCGCGAGTCCTGGAGGCCGTAGGCCGAAAGGACTTGCGGCCGCTCGCGCGGGTTCTGGGCAGGAGCGCAGGTGCAGATAGCGCCCTCGATAGCGCATCCAGTGGCTTCCATCCAACCGCCGTTCGATCTCCACCGCAGCTCCACGCAGTCCCGCACAAACTTCCTCCCGCACTACCCCCCAGCGATTTCCGTCCCAACTGACCGTGTGGTCCTGAGCCACTTTTCGGGCCACGCGCACGCTCAGAATTTCTTCCAGGTGATGTTCGGGCCCCAATCGTCGATGAGCATTGCGTGGATTTCGCGCGGCCACCGTAAAACGCTGCTCCCACTCGGGAATAAAGCGCGTCTCCAGGAAATGATTGGCTCCCGCGATGCTGTCGATTCCCGCCAGCCGCATCTCCTTCACCAGACGATCCTGCAGAGTTTCAAACAGCCTCTCGATACGCCCTTTCGCTTGCGGGCTGTGGGCCGCGATCCATTCGATTCCCAGTTCGTGCAACGCTCGCCCGAACTGCGTTCGCAACCGATCTCCCCGCAGTTGTTCGGGAAGCGGCTGCGGACCGGCCGTTCGAAAGATGCTGTTTTTATCGGTGTACTCGGCCAAAGGACGTCCATAGCGCCGTAACCATCCCTGCAAGGTTCGCAAGTTCTCTTCGGTGGTGTCCTGCTCGGTGAACCGTCCCCACAGGCGACTGGTGGCATCATCGATCAGGGCGATCAGATGGCAGGCCGGACCGCGCTCCTCCAGCCAGCGGAACGGAGAGCTGTCCTGCATCACCAACTCACCGAAGCAGGCGCGGCGCTCCCGCCACACGTGGATCGTTTTCACGCGCTGCGAACGCGGCCGCCACAAGCCCGCCTGGGTCATCCACTTCCGGAGCGTTTCCCGGCTCACCGAAAAACCCTCCTGGGCCAGGTGTTCCGCGGCCAGGGTGGGTCCGAAATCCGCATAACGCTGGCGCAGGCGCGCCAGAATCTTCTGCTCCCAGCGGGTCGCCAGCTTGCGGTTCGATGGCCGGCCTCGCAGTCCGTGAACCAGGGAGCGATCTCCGCGCTCGCGCAGGCCCAGCAGCATCCGCCGCACGTGGCGGTCGCTTACTTTCAACCGCTCGGCCGCTGCTACCTGCGTCAACTGCTTCTGCTGTACCTCGTGCAACACTTTCAATCGGTCCCGTTCTCGTTGGCTCAACGTGATTCGCTCCGTTTCCATGGGGGCCTCGGCCATCCATGAAAGCGGACATTTCTACTTTGCACAAACCGGACATTCTCATTTTGCGGCGACA
>Ga0307477_10001974_pt1 | contig 16275 bp, 12 predicted proteins | sample atmos_gasesECM2C_FD_203316 | JGI IMG/M metagenome (GOLD analysis project Ga0307477, IMG submission 203316) | Hardwood forest soil microbial communities from Morgan-Monroe State Forest, Indiana, United States - atmos_gasesECM2C_515 | ecosystem: Environmental > Terrestrial > Soil > Temperate...
CAAAACAGGCGCCGAAGATCGCTTCGTTGAAGCGCGGATCGCAGGCGTTGAGCACCGCATCGGGCTTGGTTCGCTCGATCAGCCCCACCAGATCGGCCCGGTCGGAGGCGTCCACGCGCTCGGCCGCGAAGCGATCGGCTTCGCCCAACCGCGCGGCTGCCGCGCGTGCGCGGCGCGGGGAGACGTCGGCCAGCGTCACTCGCTCGAACGCCTCGCGCCGCTGAGCGATGGCGGCGAACGCCGATCCCACACCACCGGCTCCGACGACGAGCACCTTCATGGCGGACAGTCTTGCGTAAATCCATCCACCGGAAAGTCCTAAGAGGACGTTGCTCATACTCCACAACGGACATGCGCTTACTATGCGTAGCGCCGGACGGCTCGCGTATGCTGCGCCGTCCGATGGCGAGCGCGCTTCTCGACACGCCGGCACCTTCGCCTGACGCCAAGCAGCCCGCTCGCTGGGCGCCGTCGCCCAAGCTGGGTCGCGCCGAGCTGGCCTGGGTCATCCTGGGTGCGATCGCGCTGGCGGTGCTGACGAGCTGGCCGCTGGTCCTGCATCTGCCGAGCCGCATCGCGCCGGACCTCGGCGATCCCGTGCGCACCGCCTGGCAGGTCGCGTGGGTCGGGCACGCGATGCTGCACGACCCGCTGCACCTGTTTGACGCGAACGCGTTCTATCCGCACCCGCTCAGCCTGGCGTTCTCGGATTCGCTGCTCGGCTACGGCCCGGCGGCGTTTATCGGACACGGCACGGTCGCCGCGCTCGTCCGCTACAACCTGCTGTTCCTGTGGGCGTGGTCGCTGTGCTTCGTCGGCGCGTACCTGCTCGCGCGCGAGCTGGGGCTCGGGCGGATCGGCGGCGCCGGCGCCGGTGTCGCGTTCGCCTACGCGCCGTATCGCGTGACGGAGGCCGGGCACCTGCATGTCATCTCCAGTGGCGGCATCCCGCTCGCGCTGTTCCTGCTGGTGCGCGGCTATCGGCGATCTTCGCGCGGGCTCGTGCTCGCCGGCTGGCTCGTCTCGGCCTGGCAGGTCAGCCTCGGGTTCACGCTGGGGCTGCAGTATTGCTACCTGCTCGCGGTGCTGACGCTGGTGGCGGCGGTGTACTGGTGGCTGCAGGGACGCCCGGCATTGCCGCGGCGGCTGTTGGCGGTCACCTGCATCGGCATCGCTGTGCTCGGCGTCGTGGCGATCTACCAGGCGCGCCCGTATCTGAAGGTCGCCAGCGAGTATCCGACGGCGAAGCGGACGTTGAAGGAAGTCAAAAACTACTCGGCCGGCCCGGCCGCGTGGCTGTCGGCCTCCTCGGAGAACCGCGTGTGGGGGGACGTGACGGCGGGAGCGCGCGCGCATGTGCATTCGAAGAACGAGAGCGTGTTCTGGCCGGGCGGGTTGATCCTCGTGCTCGCGGCGGTGGGGCTGGCGGCGCCGCTGTACACGCGGCGATTGCGCATCGGATTGGCGGTCGGGATCGGGGTCGCGTCGATCCTCGCGCTCGGCATGGGATTGACGGGCGCCGGCTACCCCTACCGGCTGCTGTACGACTTCGCGCCGGGCTGGGACGGCGTGCGCGTGCCGGGGAGGGTGTTCACGCTGGCGACGTTGTTCTACGCGCTGCTGGCGGCCGCGGGCGTGCAGTGGCTCGCGAGCTTGGCGGGGGCGTGGGGCAAGCGGCACACGGTGCGCGCGGCCGCGCCGATCCTCGGCGGTGTGCTGTTGATCGGTCTGCTGGGCGAAGGCGCGGGCCACCTCGCGCACCCGGTCGTGCCCCAGCCCAAGCCCGCGGAGGTGGGGTTGCGGGGCCCGTTGCTGGATCTGCCGAGCGACGGCGCGGCTGATCGCGTGTGGCAGTACTACTCGACGAACGGCTTCTATGAGATCCCGATCGGCAACAGCACGTTTGACATCCCCCAGGTGGACGACCTGCGCGGAGGGATGAGCGGGTTCCCGGATAAGGCGAGCATCGAGAAGCTGCGCTATTACGGCATCAAGACGGTCGTGCTGCACCTGACGATGCCGAAGCTGCCGGGGATCGTCGGATATGCGCTGGCGGAGCCGCCGAACGTGCAGGCGGCGGCGGCGAAACCGGTCGCGGGACTGGGCGTCAAACGTCGCCGCGTGGGCTCGCTTGTGATCTACGAAATTGGCCCGGGGCCGGCCGCGTTGCACGGCACGGATTGAGGGGCACCCCCGGAATGATCACCCGCAAACGCCTGGCGCTGGCCGCGATCCTGCTTGTAGGACTGTCGTATGCGACGCTGATCCAGTCGTTCTCGTGGAATCAGACCTCGCACTACGATCTGATCCGCTCGCTGAACGTAGGGCGGACGACGATCGACCAGTATCAGGTGAACACGGGCGATAAGGCCTACTACAAGGGTCACTACTACTCCGCCCGCGCACCCGGGCTGGCGCTGATGGCGCTGCCGTTCTATGACACGCTGAACTTCGTCGGGGCGGAATCGTGGACGGACGCGCACGTGGCGCCTCCGAACCATCCGGGCGACGAGATGATCTACCTGATCGGGCTGTGGGCGAACGTGCTGCCGGGCTTGCTGCTGCTGTTGCTGGTGTGGCGCGTGGCGGACCGGTTCGAGCCGGGCTGCGGCGCGGCGGCGGCGGTCGCGCTGGGGCTGGGGACGATGGTGCTGCCGCTGTCGACGCTGCTGTTCAGCCACGTGTTCAGCGCGTTCCTGGGGTTCGCGGCGTTCGCGCTGATGTTGAAAGAGCGTGACGGCCCGCCGAGCGCGATGCTGCTGGGGCTGGCGGGGCTGGCGGTGGGCTATGCGGTGGCCTCGGAGTACCCGCTGTTCTTCGTGGCGGCCGTGCTGGGGTTGTATCTGCTCTCGCGCCGCGACGCGCTGACGCCGGCGCTGATCGCGCGCCGCGCGGGCGCCTACATCGCGGGTGGCATCGTGGGGATCGTGCCGCTGGGGCTGTACAACCACTACGCGTTTCACTCCTGGACGCATCTGGCCTACTCGAGCATCCCGCGCCAGCAGAAAGGGTTCTTCGGGATCTCGCTGCCGAGCCTGAAGGTGCTGACGACGCTGCTGCTGGACTCGCGTGGCCTCTTGACGATCTCGCCGGTGCTGATCCTGGGGGCGCTGGGGACCGTGCTGCTGTATAGGCGTAGCGGCAAGCGCGCGGAGGCGCTGACGATCGGCGGCATCTGCCTCTGTTATGTCGGCTACAACTCGGGCTACTACCTGCCGTTCGGCGGCGGCTTCATGGGGCCGCGGTTCCTGACGACGATGCTGCCGTTCCTCGCGTTCCCGGTGGCGCTGGCGCTGAAGCGCTGGCCGGGACCGACGGTCGCGCTGGCGGCGGTGTCGATCGCGACGACGGTGATCGCGACGATCACGCACCCGCTCGTCGGCTACGAGAACGAGACGGTCGTCTGGACGCGCTACCTGGGCGAGGGCTTCTTCCAGCCGACGATCGCCTCGGCGTACGGTCTCGGCCGCGGCTGGGGCGGCATCTGGCCGTTCCTGCTGGCGGCGGGCGGCGGCGTGGTGCTGGCCGCGTGGGCGACGCCGCGCCTGCGCCTGGCGAACGCGACGCTCGGCTACGGCCTGCTCGCGCTGATCGGCTGGTGCCTGTTTGCGACACTGGGCCCGACGGTGCTCGGGATCGACCATCAGGGCCTGCTCGACATCCGCTCGGCGGGCGATCGCACCGCGCTGAACCTGGCCCTGCACGACGGCAGCCGCTACCCCCTGAAGACGCTCGCCCCGATCGCGGCGCTCGCCGGGTTGCTGGCCATGTGCGCGATGCGAGCGTTCCGCAACGAGCCGGAGTCACGGGTGCGCGTGGCAGTGGGGTCGAGCCCCCGCGGGCGGCGAGTCCCGGCTGGGTGACCGCGGTCGTTCGCGTGCGTGAAATCGAGCGCTTTCGACACCGATCCTGCTGAGCGGATGTGTCTGCGCGGCGGACCGGGTCAGTTCCTGGCGAGCCTGACGTCGCCGCATTTGGCGGCATGCAGCTGTTTGCACACGACGACATAGCCCGCGCGGGGCTGATCGTGGGCGCTCATCAGGCCGGCGTCGAAGCGCGTCGAGGTGTTCCCGCCGGTCCAGTCGTAGATGTACAGGCGCTTGACCTGCGACTGCGAGGCGGCGACGGCGAACATGTATTTGAGCACCTTGGCGGCGCGCGTCAGACCGGAGCCGCGACGGTTGGGGAAGGCTGCGCCGAACTGGACGATGCCGCCGGTCTCGGTCAGCCATATCTGCCCACCGAGGGCGCGCGAGAGTTCGCGCGTGCGCCACGATTCGAGGCGGTTGATGTCGGAGTAGTTGTGCAGCCCCCAGATCCTCGGCATGATCGTCCGCAGACGGGCGATCTCGCGCTTGAATTCGGAGATGTATTCGAGCGTCGGACCGATGTTCTGAGCGTCGAGCACGTCCAAGCCGATCGCCGTGCAGCCGTGGCAGACACGGATCAGCGCCTGGTAGTACTTCGCCGCCGCCACCGCCGAGGGGCTGGCGAGCGTGCGGGGTATGTAGCCGCGGTTGGCCTCGTCCCAGGACTGGTACTGGCGGACGTGCGGGAACAGCTTGACGAATTTTTGCACGTCGTGCTGATACTGGGGGACGCTCGGCAGCGTCAGCGGCGAGTACTCGGAGTGGTAGAACGCGACCAGCACCTGCTGGTGATGGGCTTCGGCTTCGCGGATGAACAGCTTGGCCTTGTCGAGCGAGTAGGGGTGCGCGACCGCGTCGTAGGGCGCGATGTAGCGGACGATTTTCGTGTGCAGTTGCGCCCACAGCGGGTTTCCGAACATCTCCACCGACTCGTCGCCGACGCCCGTCAGGTAGGAGGCGGCCGCGTGCACGCGCGGGGCCTGAGCGCCGCCGACGGCGCTGGGCGCGCCCAGCAGGCCGGCGCTCAGCGCGAGTGCGGTCGCGAGCGCTGCGAGTAGGCGGAAAAGTCGATGTGGCCGTGACTGGGGCATGTCTCGTCCTGGAACAGCGGTCGGGGCGCAGGGTTGCGCCGCGAAGCGCGTGATGGTAGTAGCTTTACGCCGTCCTTACGCGGGGACCTCCTCGCTTAATGCGACCTTTACGTAAGGCATCTTGTCTGCCAGGTCCCTACTCCGGTACGCGCCGGGCAGCCGGGGCCTCGACCTTGCTCCCCTGCCCTTCGGATTCCTGCGACTGCCGCTCAACCTCGGCCCCATGCCCACGCCGGGTGGGGTCGGCGACGATGCGTACGTCCACTCCTGGCAGCCCTCGCAACAGGCGTGTCAGCAACGTATCGTTCAGACGGCGCAACCCTCGGCGCTGGGCGGGGGCGCCCATCAGCACGTATGTGCTTCCGAGCCTGCGCGCAACCGAGATTGCCACGGCGGCGACGTCCTCGCCCTCCTCCACGCGCAGGCGCGCCCCGAGCATTGCGGTCAGCCGCCGCAGTGCCTCCAAGCGCTCACGATCCTCGGCGCTCGGCTCGCGTCCGGGCGGGCGCACGACGAGCACGTCGAGCTCGGCGTCCAAGCGCTGGGCCGAGCGCCACGCGCGGCGCACTACGCGCTCGGAGTGCGGCGCTAGCGTCGCCAGCGCGAGCAGCCGCTCGGCGATCGCCTGCGGACCGTCCTGGACGGGCGCCGGCAGACCTTCCTCGTCGCGGCGCACCGCCGGCGCGGGCTCACGGATGAGGCGCTTGACCTCGACGTCCTCGGCGACCTGGCGCAGCGCGGTCTCGCGCAGGGCGGCGAGATTCTCGATCTTGAAGAAGTTGTTCAGCGCCGCCGGCACGCGCTCGGCCGGGTAGACCTTGCCCGCTTTGAGCCGGCCGATCAGCGCCTCCGGCGTCAGGTCGATGAGGACGACCTCGTCGGCCATCGACAGGACCTCGTCGGGGATCGTCTCGCGCGTGCGCGAGCCCGTGAGCTGCGCGATCTGATCGTTGAGGCTCTCCAGATGCTGGACGTTGACGGTCGAGTACACGTCGATCCCGGTCTCGAGCACGTCGCGCACGTCCTCGTAGCGCTTCTCGTGCTCGACCCCGGGCGCATTCGTGTGCGCGAGCTCGTCGATCAGGCACAGTTCCGGTTTGCGCTGAAGCACGGCCGGAAGGTCCATCTCGCGCAGCGGCGTCCCGCGATAGACGACTGGCCGGCGCGGGATGACCTCCAGTCCCTCGGCCTGCGCGAGCGTCTCGGCGCGACCGTGGGGCTCCAGGTAGCCGATCGCCACGTCGCGCCCGCCGTCGGCTTCGGCCGCGCCCTCCTGGAGCATCCGGTAGGTCTTGCCCACACCAGGGGCCATGCCGATGAAGACCTTCAGGTGTCCTCTCTGGAGACCGTGGACGCGGCGCGGTGCTGCGTCCTCGATCCCTCGTGTGTCGAGCACACCTCGCTCACTGCGTCCTTGTCCCGCTTGGTCCACGGCCACCAGAGGAGCGTAGTCGCTCTTCTGGCGGCCTACAGAGAAACTCAGGCGCCCAAGAGGTTGTGTACTACGAGATCGATCAGCTTGATGCCGATGAACGGCGCGACGATCCCGCCGAGGCCGTAGATCCACAGGTTGCGCCGCAGCAGCGCGCTGGCGCCGATCGGGCGGTAGCGCACGCCGCGCAGCGACAGCGGGATCAGCAGCGGGATCACGAGCGCGTTGAAGATGATCGCCGAGACGATCGCCGACCGCGGGGTGCCGAGGTTCATGATGTTGAGCACGTGCAGCGGTCCCTCGCCGCCCGGCGAGGTCGCGTACGTGGCGAGGAACACGGCCGGCAGGATCGCGAAGTACTTGGCGACGTCGTTGGCGATCGAGAACGTGGTCAGCGCGCCGCGGGTGATCAACAGCTGCTTGCCCACCTCGACGATCTCGATCAGCTTCGTCGGGTTGGAGTCCAGGTCGACCATGTTCCCGGCCTCGCGCGCGGCCTGGGTGCCCGTGTTCATCGCCACGCCCACGTCGGCTTGAGCCAAGGCGGGCGCGTCGTTGGTGCCGTCGCCTGTCATCGCCACCAGCCGGCCGTCCTGCTGCTGCTCGCGGATCAGCGCGAGCTTGCGCTCGGGCGTGGCTTCGGCGAGGAAGTCGTCGACGCCGGACTCCCGCGCGATCTTGGCGGCCGTCAGGCGGTTGTCACCGGTGACCATCACCGTTTTGATGCCCATCGCGCGCAGCTGCTCGAAGCGGACGACCATGCCCTCCTTGATCGTGTCCTTCAGGTAGACGACGCCCAGCACCTGGTTGTCGCGCGCGACCGCCAGCGGCGTGCCGCCTTCGTTGCCGATGCGATCGAGCTGGGCCTGCAGCTCGGGTGGCGGCGAGCCCCCTTCACTCTGGACGAGCGCGACGATCGCGTCGCCCGCGCCCTTGCGCAGGCGCCGCCCGTCGATGTCCACGCCGCTCATCCGCGTCTGCGCGGTGAAGGGCACGAACTCGGCGTTCAGCGTGGACATGTCGTGCTCGCGAATGCCGTACTGCTTGGCCAGCACCACGATCGAGCGCCCCTCGGGCGTCTCGTCGGCGAGCGAGGCCAGCTGCGCGACCTCCGCCAGCTCGGACTCGGGCACGCCCGGCATCGGCACGAGCTCCGACGCGAGGCGATTGCCGATCGTGATCGTGCCGGTCTTGTCGAGCAGCAGCACGTCCACGTCGCCCGAGGCCTCGACCGCGCGACCGGACAGCGCGAGCACGTTGCGGCGCACGAGGCGATCCATGCCGGCGATCCCGATGGCGCTCAGCAGCGCCCCGATCGTGGTGGGGATCAGCGCGACCAGCAGCGCGATCAGGGTCGTCTCGGAGATCGACGTGCCCGCGAACAGGGCGAACGGGCGCAGCGTCGCCACCACGATCATGAAGATCAGCGTGAGCGCCGCGAGCAGGATATTCAGGGCGATCTCGTTCGGCGTCTTGCGCCGCTCCGCGCCCTCGACGAGCGCGATCATGCGATCGAGGAACGACTGCCCCGGCTCCTGGGTGATTTCCACGACGATCTCATCCGAGGTCACGCGCGTGCCACCCGTCACGGCGCTGCGATCTCCGCCGGACTCGCGGATCACGGGCGCGGACTCGCCCGTGATCGCCGACTCGTCCACCGTGGCGATGCCCTCGATCACGGTGCCGTCGCCGGGGATCAGCTCGCCCGCCGGCACGACCACGACATCGCCGCGCGTGAGCTCCGACGCGGCCTTCGTGGAGCCGTCCCGGAGTTTGGCGACCGTCTCCTTGCGCATCGAGCGCAGCGTGTCGGCCTGGGCGCGCCCGCGACCCTCGGCGAAGGCCTCGGCCATGTTTGCGAACACGACCGTCAGCCACAACCAGATCGCGATCGTCAGCGTGTACCAGGCGGGCTCGTGCCCGCCGCCGAGGGGCTTGCCGCCGAAGGCCTGGATCAGCCACGTCACGGTCGTGATGAGCGAGCCGATCTCCACGACGAACATCACTGGGTTGCGGACCTGCACGCGCGGGTCGAGCTTCTTGAGGCTGTCGATCAGCGCGCGGGCGACGATGTCGCGCTGGAACAGCGAGATCGCCTGGCGCTCGTGGGTGGCGGACACGGTTGACATCAACCTTTACCTCCTGCCGACCCAGCGCTTTGCGCGCTGTGCCCGAGACGGTCCAGCGCGAGGTTGAGCATCAGCACGTTCACGCCCCGCTCGCCCGAGAACCCGAGCCCCCGCGCGTCCGTGTACTGAGCGATCAGCCCGTTCACCCGCGCGAGCGACAGCCGGCGCACGGCCGCGATGCGGTGGGCCTGGATCCAGGCGTTGGCCGGGGAGATTTCGGGGTCGAGGTTCGAAGCCGAGGTGTTGACCGCGTCGACCGGGATCTTCGCGACAGTCAGCCCTCGGTCGTACGGCTGGTTCAGTTCGAGATAGGCCTTGATGTTTTCGGCGTTTGCTTCCTCGGTCTTCACGCTGTTGGGGCCGCGGTTGGAGAACGTGCTCGCCGCCGCGTTGTACGCTCCGCCTTCGGTCGCGGAGGGACGCGACTGGAAGTAACGCGGGTCCGGTTCGGTCACCACCGCGCCTTTTACTTCCTTGACCTTGCCGTTCTTTTCGAGCACCGCCGTCCCGAAGTTCTGGCCGATGATTCGCGAGCCGACCAACCTGCCCCGCACATACACCCGCTGCCCATCGGCGTTGCCCGGGAAGGCGACCTGGCTGACGCCGGTGATCACAAGCGGATAGACGAGCCCAAGCAGGACCGTAAAGACGATCACGGCGATGATTGAGGTGACGATGTCGCGTTTCATCTCAGTAGAGATGGCCTGTGAGCCCCTGCACGACAGGGCCAAGTAGGAGGGCGGGGAAGAACGTGAGCGCGCCGACGAGCACGATCACGCCGATCAGCAGCACGACGAACGTGGGGTTGTCGGTGCGCATCGTGCCGAGCCCCGCGGGCGTCACGCGCTTGCCCGCGAGCGCCCCGGCGACCGCGAGCGCGAACAGGATCGGCGCGTAGCGCGCGAACAGCATGTCGAAGCCGCCGAGCAGGTTCGCGAAGGTGATGCCGTGCGAGCCGAGGTTGCCCGCGTTCGGCTGGATGAAGCCCGTGTAGCCGGCAAACGCCGAGCCGTTGTTGTTCGCCTGCGACAGGTAGGCGTAGAACGTCTCCGAGAAGCCCTGCGGCGTGCTGCCGCCGGCCTTAGACAGCGCGCCTTCGGAGATCGACGCCCGCCCGCCCGTCGTGGCGGTCGCCATCGCCGTGCAGAACAGCGCCGCCAGCGGTGTCACCAGAATGCCCAGGCCGGCGAGCTTGATCTCGCGCGCCTCCAGCTTCTTGCCGAGCCACTCCGGTGTGCGTCCCACCATCAAGCCACCGATGAACACCGCCAGCAGCACGTACAGCAGGATCGAGTACAACCCCGTGCCGACACCGCCGAAGATCACCTCGCTGGCGGACAGGTTGGCGAACGGCACCGCACCGCCGATGCCGGTGAACGACTCCAACGCGCTGTTCACCGCGCCGCACGAGGTCACGGTCGTGATGACGTCGAACAGCGCCGAGCCGGCGATCCCGAAGCGCTGCTCCTTGCCTTCCATGTTGCCGCCGGTCGAGCCCGAGATCGCGTGCGTGTGCAGCCCGGCCGCGTGCTGCGCCGGCGAGCCGTGCGCCTCGGCGATGCAGGCGACACATACCGCGCCGAGGAACATCACCATCATCGTCCCGTAGATCGCATACCCCTGACGGCGATTGCCGGTCATCCGCCCATACGCGAACACGAGCGCCGCGGGGATCAGCAGCACGAGCAGCATCTCGAACAGGTTGGTGAATGCCGTCGGGTTCTCGAACGGGTGCGCCGAGTTGACGTTGAAGAAGCCGCCGCCGTTCGTCCCCAGCAGCTTGATCGCCTCCTGCGAGGCGACCGGCCCCATCGCGATCGACTGGGTCAACCCCGTGATCGTGTGCGCCGTCAGGTAGGTGGTGAAGTTCTGGATCACGCCCTGGGAGACGAGCACGAGCGCGCCGATCACCGAGATCGGCGCCAGCACGTACAGGACCGTGCGCACGAGGTCCTGCCAGAAGTTGCCGAGGCTCTTGCCACTGCGCCCCACAATGCCCCGGATCAGCGCGACCGCCACGACGATCCCCACGCCCGCCGAGAGCCAGTTCTGCACCGTCAGCCCGATCATCTGGCTGAGGTAGCTCATCGTCGTCTCGCCGCCGTAGTACTGCCAGTTCGTGTTCGTCAAGAACGACGAGGCCGTGTTGAACGTCACGTTCCACGGCGCCGAGTGATAACCGAGCGGATTGAGCGCGTGCGGGACGTAGAACGCGTTCTGCGTTCGCAAAATCAGGTACAGCAGCAGCCTTTTCGCGTACGCCTTCCAGTCCTGCTCGCGCCCGGGATCCACCCGCAGGAGGCGATACAGCAGCCGCTCGGGCCCGCCCAACAGCGGCGAAAGGAAAACCCGCCCACCCGTGTACACCCTCGCCATGTAGCCGCCCAGCGGCAGCGCCAAGGCGGTCAGGACCACCGCGAACAGCACAATCGTCAGCCAGCCGGCAGCGGTCACAACTTCTCTCCACGGATGAGGGCATAGAAGAGGTACGCGATGATCAGCACCGTCACCACCAGCCCGAACACGTCCGCGCCGCTCATGTGCGCGATCAGCGCGCCGCTGGGCGACGACGGCGTCATACCCTGTCGATTCCCTCGATCAGGGCGAGCAATATCAGGAACATCGCGATCCCGAGCACTACGGCCACTGCATCCATGAGTGCACTATTGACCGGCGGACGTCACGACCACATGACGATTAATCAGGTGTGTATAACGATTTCGTTACGGGCTCGAAGAGACTCCATCAAGCCTCGAGCCGGCTTCTCGGGATGTGCGGATACTTTCAGGTCCGCGGAGTTGGGTCCTGGTCTACGAAACGATCGATGTCGGCCCGGAACTCGTCGTGGTCGATATGACCCATGCCAGCAAATGCCGCGATGGCTACCTCGGCCGGTACGAACCGACGGCGGCTAATCGGTCGCAGTTCGCCCACAGGCGTACCGTTACGAGTCAAGACGAACGACTCACCCCGATCGAGCTCACGCATGATCTGGTCACTGTCGTTGCGCAACTGTCGCTGTGTGATCTCACGTGCCATAAAACCAATGTAGCGCTTGTGCTGCATCGTTTGGATCCTCAAAGAAAGCGCCACCGCAAAACAGCAGCTGCGGTAAGCGGCTTGGACCGCAATCGATGAAAGAACGGGGCTTCCGGCTTACCCACCCACAGCCCGCGGGGCGTTACCCGGCGAACCTGTACCCGACACCGGGATCGGTGACGATGTAACGAGGAACCGGCCCGTCGGGCTCGATCTTGGCGCGTAGCCGCGCGATGTGCGTGCGCAGCGCCTGCACGTCATCCGCATAACCCGGGCCCCACACCTCGATCAGCAGCGAGCGATGCGTCATCAGCCGTCCGCGATTGCGCGCCAGCACGCGCAGCAGGTCGAACTCGATCGGGGTCAAGTGCACGAGCTCGCCCTCGCGCCGCACCGTGCGCGCGGCCAGGTCCACCTCCAGCCCCTCCGCCTCGATGCGCGGCCCCTCCGCCGGCGACGCGCGCCGCAGCGCCGCTTGCAGTCGCGCCACCAGCTCGCGCGCGCCGAACGGCTTGGTCACGTAGTCATCCGCGCCCGCCTCCAGTGCGCGCACCTTCTGCTCCTCCTCTCCGACCGCCGAGAGCACGAGGATCGGCATCTCACTCCACTCGCGCAGGCTGCGCGTCACCTCGATCCCGTCGCCGTCCGGCAACACCAGATCGACGATCGCCGCCTGCGGCGGACGCACGGCCGCGCGATCCAGCGCCTCCCCCGCCGACTGCGCGGCGATCACCTCGAACCCCGCGTCGCGCAGCACCACCCGCAGCGCCCGCAGGATCTGCAGCTCGTCGTCGACGACCAGCACGCGCGGCTTGTCAGGGTCAGCCATCGCGCTCGCCGGCGGCGCGCGGCTCACCCGGGGTGCCGCCGATCCCCGCCGCGCCGGCCCCGCCGCTCACCTCCGCGACCCCCACCGGGGGCTCCTGGGACTCCTCGGAGGGCACGACCGGGTCCAGCGGCAGCTCGAACACGAACGTGGCGCCCTGCCCGGGCAGCGACTCGACGTACAGCTTGCCCCCGTTGGCCTGCACGAACCCCCGCGCGATCGCCAGCCCCAGACCCGAGCCGCGGTGCCCTCCGCTGGCGGTGCCCGCGCGGTAGAACGGCTCGAACACCCGCTCCAGCTGCAATGGCGGGATACCGGGCCCGCGGTCGACGACGCGCACGATCACACGGTCGTTCTCCCCCCCGTGCGTGCGCACGGCGCGGGCGCGCACCGACACCGGGTGCCCGCCCGAGTGCCGCCGGGCGTTCTCCAGCACGTTCACGAACGCCCGCTCCAGCTGTGCGGAGTCAGCGCGCACGAGCGGCATCAGCTCGCGATCGATCGACAGCGTGAGCTCCTCCGGTTTCGCGCTCAGCTCCTCCAGCGCCGCGCCGAGCACCTCCTCCACCGACGTCCACTCGCGGTGGGGCTCGGCCACGCCGGCCTCCAGGCGCGACTGGTCGAGCAGGTTCTCCACCAAGCGCGAGAGACGCCGCGTCTCCTGCTCGATCACCGACGCCAGCTCCTCGCGCTCGTGCTCTGACAGACCCGGCAGCGCCACCGCCTCCCCCGCCGCGGAAATCGCCGTCAACGGGGAGCGCAGATCGTGGGAAACCGCCCGCAGCACCGCGGTCTTGACGACGTCGGCGCGGCGTAGCGACGCCGTCTCCACCACCTCGCCGAGCAGCGCCTCTCGCTCCAGCGCCGCGCTCAGCAACGCCTCCAGCGCGGGCACGACGCGCTCCTGCAGCCGACGCAGGCTCGCCTCAGGCGTGTCCGCGCCGACCAGCAGCGTCCCCAGCCGGCGGGTGCCTTCGCGCAACGGAAACGCCACCCGACGCTCATCGCCTTCGACGGCCTCCATCTCGATCGCCGCCGAATGCAACCCCAGCACCTGCGCCAACCTGGCCGCGGCCGTCGGCAATGCCTGCGCGAGATTCTCGCCCCGCAACAGCAGTCGCGCCATCTCCGCGGCAAGATCGGCCTCGCGCCGGCGCTCCTCGGCCTCGCGCGTACGTGCGCGCGTCACCTCCGCGACCGAGCTCGCCAGGGCGGCGGCGAACGCGAACGCGATCAGGGCGACCCAATTGTCGGAGTCTCGGATCGTGAACTGACCGACCGGGGGCAGGTGAAAGAAGTTGAACGCCCCCGCACTCAGCACGGCCGTGAGTACCCCCAGCCACGCTCCCCACACGGCCGACACGACGAGCACCGCCAGCAGATACACGACCCCTAGCGAGACGACAGGCGCGATCTGCTTGAGCGGGTAGATCAGCAGCGTGCACACCGCCACGGCCGCGATCGCGGCGATCGCGCCCACCCGCCGGGGCGGGGGCTCGGTGGCCAGCAGAAAGCCGAACGGGCGTCGCATGTCAGCCTTCAGCCTAATGGTGAGCGGGACGGGAACCGCTCCCCGCCCCGCTCGTGCGCCCTGCCTGACGAAGCCCGCTCAGCCGGGCTTCACCATCTCGCCATCAATGGACCGGTTCGCCGGTTGTTTCGCTCAGGAACAGCTTCTCTCCCTGATGACGGGGGTGGTCGAAGTGGAACATGTTGTTCAGCGGGCCCGCTTTGGCGTCAAACGAGCCGTCGCCGATGCGCCCGGTGCCCCAGTTGTCCTCGACGAAGCGCAAGATCGAACTCTGGTCGCTGACCGAGTGGGCCACGTAATCGTGCTTCGCCCACGGCGAAATCACCATCAGCGGCAACCGCGGGCCATAGCCCCAGCGATCCTCATACCCACCCGCCGGCGTACCTTTGCCGCACTTGCCCGGGCCGTTCAACTGATCGGCGGGCGAGGCCGAGGAGTTGACGATCGGCCCCTGCACGTGATCGTAGAACCCGTCGGAGTCGTCATAAGAGATCACGACCGCCGTGCTCGACCAGTCCGGCGAGCTCTGCAGTTCGTCGATCACGTGCACCAGAAACGCCTGCTCATCCAGCGGATCGGAGTAGCCGGCGTGGCCGTCCTGGTACTTGGCCGCCTTCAAGAACGACACCGACGGCAGCTCGCGCATGTGCAGCGCGGTGTAGAAAGCGGACAGGTCGTACTGGTGGTTGGCCTGGTCTGAGCGCCCGATCATGCTCGGCGAGCTCGGCGGCAGGTGGTGCGGGTTCGACGTCGAGGCGTAATACTGGAACGGCTCGTGGTGGGCGCTGTAGTCGGCGACCGTTTCCCCGCCGATGTTCTTGTGGCTGGAGCCGCACACCGCCTTGCCTTCTTTCATCATCGTCGGCGCGAACCCGCCCTGGAACCAGCCCCAGGTGACGCCCTTGGCATTGAGCAAATCGCCGATGTTCTTGTTCGTCGACTGCATCGCGATCGTCGTTTTGCCCGAGCAGTCGTCATACGTCGGGTCGGCGTCGCCGATGTCCGAGCCGTTTTCGGTCACTTCCGGCAGCGAGGCCGGGATCGTGCCGTGCGTCTGGCCGGAGATCAGGTTCAGCGCCCCGGGCGTGGACGGCCCGAACGTCGTCCCGAACGAGTTATCGCTCATCGCGTAGTCCTGCGCGTAGTTCCACAGCGCCGTGACGGTGTTCCCGTCGTAGTAGCCCATCGGCAGCGACTTGTCCGCGCAATCGCCGGTGAACTGCGGGAAGCTGTCCATCAACCCACCGTCGAACGCCTGCTGCTCGGCCGTGTAGTCGTGGTCCTGGTCGCAGATGATCGCCTGCGAGCGGTCCAGCCGAAACGGGTTGAACGAGTTCGGGTTTTCGGTGAGCAGGTTTTCGGTGAGACCGTTCACGCTGGGTGTGTGGGGCGAGGCAAAGAACGTCGGCTCGCCTGCCGGGTTGGCAGCGTCGGGGTATGTACCGAAGTAGTGGTCGAACGACACGTTCTCCTGGAAGATCACGACGAGATGCTTGATCGGAGTCGAGGTCGTGGGCGATGGCGTGGCGCCTGCCTGAGCGAGGCCGAGCACGCCCGTGCTCGCCAGCAGACCGGCGACCGCGAGGAGTCGATTGCGCAACGGAGTCCTCCTGTGTGCGATGTGGACACGAGCCGCGGCGTGGGCCGGCGACCCGCCTTGGCGCAATCCTGTGCCGCCCCAAATCGCCCCGGGTAACGCTCGCGTGACCTGCCTGTGACCGTCCGGTGACGAGTTGTGAGCGCCATGTGATCGACTCGTGATCGACCTGTGACCGGCGGGTCATCGGTCTGTGTCCTCTACGCTTGCTCAAGCCGATCATCGCTCCCGCCGATGCCTCCTCGGGAGGAGACGCGCAGACACGATGAAGACACACGTCGCAGCCGCCCCCATACTCAGCCTGCTCGCTCTGATCGTGGCGCTCCTGCTCGCGCTGATCGTGGCGCTCTGCGCCTCGGCGCAAGCCGCGACCGTCTCGCCGCTGCCGGAATCCGACTACACGGTGCGCCCGGCATGCTCGGCGCCGACCCCCGGTCGAGCCGGCTGCCTGGCGCTGGAGCTCGTGCCGCAGACGGCCGCCGCGCGCGCCCACACCCATCCGCTGGGAATGACTCGCGGCAGACCGATCGCGACGGCGACCGCCGCCGAAGGCGCATACGGCCTGCGTCCGAATGACCTGAGCGCCGCCTACTTCCCCGGCGAATCGTCGGCGGCGCCCGCCGCCGAACCGCAGACGATCGCGCTCGTGGACGCATACAACGACCCTCAGGCGCAAGCCGACCTGGAAGTCTACGAACAAGAATTCGGCCTGAGCCAATGCCCGGCCGCGCAGAGCGCCTGCTTCGAAAAGATCAACCAGC
>Ga0307477_10001976_pt1 | contig 16266 bp, 13 predicted proteins | sample atmos_gasesECM2C_FD_203316 | JGI IMG/M metagenome (GOLD analysis project Ga0307477, IMG submission 203316) | Hardwood forest soil microbial communities from Morgan-Monroe State Forest, Indiana, United States - atmos_gasesECM2C_515 | ecosystem: Environmental > Terrestrial > Soil > Temperate...
TTTTCGAATTACGGCAACCAGATCGTATGGGTGGCCGCACCGGGTGAAGGCGTAATAACCACCTATCCGTTCGGAACCTACGCCGCCGGCTGGGGCACGTCGTTCAGTTCTCCCTTTGTTGCAGGGACTGCGTCACTGATTCTCGATATGCAGCCGAAGGACAATCCAACCACCGCGTCGTGGGCACTCGCGCGCGCAAAATGGGTTGGACCTAACATGGGTAACGGGCGCCTCGACGTGTACGGCGCTCTCAGCTTTCTGAACCCAATCCAGGGGTTGCTCCAATAGGCGCCGCTCGAGCCTTGATGCCCACGACGAGCACATCTTTGTCGCACCGAGCATCGCAGCCCCTTGGGCGGCAGAGCGCCTTGTCCGCGTCGCCCTCTCTGCCTGAGCTTCTGAAAATAAAATCGATCGAGGAGCAATTCTCCGCGCTGAACTCTGCGGTGATCTGCGCCTTCAATCAGCTCTTGGATCTAAAGGATCTGAATACCGGAGTTCACAGCACGCGCCTGGCAGAGTGGGCCTTGCATGTGGCCGGAGAGCTTGGTCTCGACGAAGGCGCTCAAAAAGACGTCGAAATCGCCGCGCTTCTGCACGACATCGGAAAAGTCGGCATCCCCGATGCAATTCTCAATAAACCGGCCCGGTTGAGCGTCGAAGAATACTCGCTCATGAAGAAACATCCCGAATACGGCTGGGCGGTTCTGCGCCAGATTCCAGGGATGGAGCGCGCCAGCTTGATCATACTTCACCACCATGAGAGCTTCGACGGTTCGGGATACCCGGGTAATCTTAAAGGCGAGGAAATTCCGATAGGGTCGCGAATCGTTTCAGTGATTGATTCCTTTGATGCGATGGTTTCCTGGCGCCCTTATCGAGAGGGAATGCCGTTTGATGAAGCCGAGCGCAGACTCTTGAAGGCAACCGGGACCCAATTCGATCCCCTGGTTATAAGCAGTTTCCTCCCCCACGCTAGAACGGAAATGTCAGCAGTATTTGCCGCCGCAGGCACGTCAGTCTCAGCCGCTCTCTAATATTTTTCCCGATACGGCTTGGCCTTTTTCCAACATTAGTTCATGAAACGGATCAGGGCTGCGGCGGGCTCTTGCTCTGCATGATCTGCTTGAGTAACTCCAGCAACTGATGAAACTCGGGTAAAGCATGGTCATTGCCGGGAAGCAGTTCAACCCCGAGAGAGTCCGGACCCGAGTCGGTGATCTTCAGCTTTCCTTCTAGTTTCTTCCGTAACTCTGCAAGTCGAATGTGCTGTTCGATGGGAATCGGCATGACCTCGCGAGTCTAGCATATTCATCGTTATCGAAATGGTTGCTGCATCCGACTCGGGTGATAGAAAATCTAAAGATTATGGAATACCGACAGCTGGGATATTCGGGGTTGAAGGTGCCAGTTTTGAGCTTTGGCACAGGCACGTTCGGAGGCGGGAATGATTTTTTCCGTGCGTGGGGAAATAGCGACGTAGCCGAAGCCACCAGGCTCGTGGATATTTGCCTCGAAGCCGGCGTGAATCTGTTCGACACGGCAGACGTCTATTCGCGAGGCATTGCGGAAGAAATTCTTGGAAAGGCACTGGAAGGACGCCGCGACAAAGTGCTGATCTCCACCAAAGCCACGTTTCGAATGGGCGACGGACCGAATGACCTGGGTTCCTCGCGCCACCATTTGATTCGCTCCTGCGAAGCAAGCCTGCAGCGTCTCGGCACCGACTACATCGACATTTATCATTTACACGGATTCGATGCGCAGACTCCCATCGAAGAAACTTTGCAAACCCTTGATCAATTGGTGCGAAGCGGGAAGGTGCGCTACATCGCCTGTTCCAATTTTTCCGGCTGGCACCTGATGAAGTCGCTAGCCATCTCGGAAAAATACGGTTGGATTCGATACGTTGCGCAGCAGGCTTACTATTCGCTGATTGGCCGCGACTTCGAATGGGAGTTGATGCCTCTCGCCATTGATCAAAAAGTTGGAACTATCGTGTGGAGTCCGCTGGGATGGGGGCGGCTGACCGGCAAGATTCGGCGCGGCAGCCAGCTTCCCAAAGAGAGCAGGCTTCATAAAACTGCTGAGTTTGGCCCGCAAGTAGAGGATGAGTATTTGTATCGTGTGGTTGACGCGCTGGATGAAGTAGCGAAGGAAACAGGGAAGACCATTCCCGATATTGCTCTCAATTGGCTCTTGCAGCGACCCACGGTGGTGAGCGTCATTATTGGCGCGCGAAACGAGAAGCAGTTGCGGCAGAATCTGGGCGCTGCTGGCTGGAATCTCACGCCCGAGCAGGTGGCAAAACTTGATGCGGCCAGCGACGTGCGGCCGCCCTATCCTTATTGGCATCAGTGGCAATTCGCGGAACGAAATCCGCCGCCGGTGCAGCATCCCTTGCCACCGAGTCGCGAGCCGTAACCGCAGCAGAATTGTTCGAGAAAAGCCGGCTAGAAAAGGAGGAGCGTGATGGCAAAGCCCAAAATCTTAGTCCTGACAGGAGACGCGGCGGAATCGCTCGAGGTGATGTACCCCTACCAGCGATTGCTGGAGGAAGGCTACGAGGTTCACATCGCGGCGCCGACAAAGAAGAAATTGCGCTTTGTGGTTCATGATTTCGAAACCGGATTCGATACGTACACTGAGAAACCCGGCTACACCTGGGACGCCGATCTCGCTTTCAAAGATGTGAACCCAGCGGACTACGTCGCCCTGGTCGTCCCGGGTGGAAGAGCGCCCGAACATATTCGCAACCACGAAGACTTCCGCAAGATCGTCCGACATTTCTTCGACCACAGAAAGCCGGTCGCGCAACTTTGCCACGCGCCGCTCGCGCTTATTGCATCAGGCGTCTTAAAGGGCCGCCGCACTGCCGCGTACCCGGCTCTCGAGCCGGACGTTCAGGCCGCTGGAGCCGAATTTGTGAACTCTGATGCCGTGGTGGATGGCGTGATGGTTTCCGCAAGAGCCTGGCCGGATCATCCGGCATTCATGCGCGAATTCATCAAAATATTGCGTCAGGCAGCTCCGATTTCTCGCGACGCCACAGCCGGCCGCTGATTTGCGTAAAACAGCGCAAGATCGTTGGTTTTATTGCTCGGCAAGCGAACGATGCACCAGGTGAATCGCGATCGAGCCTTCGCCGACCGCGGAAGCTACCCGCTTCACATTCCCCGATCGCACGTCACCAACCGCAAAGACACCAGGTAAGCTAGTCTCAAGCATCATCGGTGCGCGCGTTCGCGTCCATGATACTGACCCATTCGCATTGTCCAGGTCCCGGCCGGTCAGAATGAAACCCTTCTCGTCCAGAGCCAAGCAGCCCTGCAGCCATGCCGTTCGCGGCGAAGCTCCCGCCATGATGAAAACGTGCCGGATGTCATGAACTGTGGTTGCTCCGCTGGTTCTATCTCGCCACGTCACGCCCTCCAGCTGAGTGTCCCCCTCGAGAGCGACGATTTCAGTGTTGTAGTGCAATTCGATCCCGGGGTTTTCTTCGATGCGCTGGATCAGATAGCGCGACATACTCTCCGCGAGACCGCTCGAGCGTACCAACATGTGCACCTTGTCAGCCGTTTGTGCCAGGAACACCGCCGCCTGCCCCGCCGAGTTACCGCCTCCCACCACAATCACCTCGTCGTCTCCGCATAGCTGAGCTTCCATAAAAGTGGCCCCGTAGTAGACGCCCTGGCCGGTAAATTTTTCGAGATTCGCGATGGGCGGGCGTTTGTACTCCGCGCCGGTGGCAATCACCACCGCGCGCGCAGCGAGGCGGTTCCCGTTGTCCAGCACAACTTTGTAGGGGCGCCTCGCGCACTCGAGTTGCACCACTCCGTGCGCCACCATCATCTTGGCGCCGAATTTCTCGGTCTGCGCAATCGCGCGTGCAGCTAACTCCTGCCCCGACAACCCGGTTGGAAATCCGAGATAATTCTCAATCTTCGAGCTCAATCCGGCCTGACCTCCAGGTGCCCCAGCTTCAATAATCAGTACGTCGAGACCCTCCGAGGCCGCATAGACAGCTGCCGCCAGTCCGGCGGGTCCGGCACCGACGATGATCAGATCGCGAATCTGAGATTCATCCACCGATATATTGAGACCCAGGCAATCTGCCAATTTCTGAATCGTAGGATTTTTGAGCACCGTGCCGCCGCTGCACACAACCACCGGAACTTCGGAAGGATCTACGTGAAATCGATCGAGTAGTTCCTGCGAAGACTTGTCCGCATCGAGATCCACGTAACTAAAGGGATGTTCATTGCGCGTCAGAAACTCACGAAGCCGCAGCGTGTTCGAGGAATGGCGCGAGCCCATAAGAACGATGTTTCCTTGCCCCCTGTCCACCAGCTGCAGCCGCCGCAGAATAAAAGCCCGCATGAATATTTCGCTAAGCTCAGCATCTCTAGCCACGAGCGAGCGTAAATCTTCCGTTCCAAGCTCAACAAAGTCGCCAGGCTCAGTCACGCGGCCCCGCACGAGGCTGCGCCGCCCGGAAATCATTGTCATCTCTCCGGTAAATTCGCCGGGGCCGTGCGTGGCGACCGTGCGTTCACCGTTTAGCGACGGCTGCACGATTTCCATCGCGCCGGAAAGCAGAACGAAGAAGGGAAGTGTAGTTTCGCCAGGCTCAAAGAGTATTTCGCCTGCTTCTACGCGGCGTACCTTTCCAAGGGCGCGAATGCGATCGATTTGCGTCGCGTTTAATGTTGGAAACGCTTGCGTGCGCCCGTCGAGTGCACTGGGAATTGGGCGAGATGACATTAAGTCTCCTGAGGGCTGATTCGGGTATGTCACATTAGACTACGAACAAAGCCTTTTAGATTCAATCCCGGCAATGAGTCGGACGCACCGGGCCCACACGCGCTCCTGATATGAGGTGCAGGTTGAGTGTGACCGTGACGGAATCGTTTCGCGTCAAGTTGGCATCGGATACAATCCGACCACTCCGAACACGGGGATTTTCTCGGCTGGTTCGGTTGACGTCATCTTCTTGTTTTTATAGAAATTTATTTCGAATAGAAGCGTGTCACCGTTTTGAGTACTATTTCACGGACGGGTGCCTTAGGAGCCGACGTGTCGGCTTATCCGTGTGATTGGGCGGAGGGGGGTAACCATGAGCAACTCATTGGGACGCAAAATTGTGATCGGAGGCATTTTGCTCGTGGCTGTTGTGGCTGTGGCAGTGCTGGCAATGCGCCCAAAACATGGCGCAGCTGGCGGACCGGGAGGAGTGCCGGACGTTAAGGTCGCGCCGGTGGTGCAAAAGGATGTTGCGCTCTACAGCGAGTGGATCGGCACTCTGGACGGGCTCGTGAACGCGGACGTCAGAGCGCAGGTCACAGGCTACTTACTGCGGCAGAATTATAAAGAGGGAGATTTTGTCAAAGCAGGTCAGCTCCTCTTCGAAATTGATCCGCGCCCCTTTCAGGCGGCTCTCGACCAGGCCGAAGGACAATTAGCGCAAGCCACCGCGCAACTCGCCAACGCCGAAGCCGTTCAAGGCCGAACTCAGCTTGACGTCGCGCGATACACGCCGCTCGCCAAGGAACAAGCCGCGAGCCAGCAGGATCTCGACAATTCCGTTCAGAATAACTTGGCGGCAATAGCTACCGTGGCGACAGCTCGAGCCCAAATCAAAACGGACCAGGCGGCCGTCGAAACGGCAAAGATCAATTTGAATTTCACCCGGCTTATTGCGCCAATCGATGGGATCGCCGGGATAGCCACTTTGCAGGTGGGCGCCCTGGTCAGTCCAGGCAGCGGAGCAGTGACGACCGTTTCGACAGTTGACCCCATTAAGGTCTATTTCACCGTAAGCGAGAGTGAATACCTCGCTTTCAATCGAAGGTTTCCCACCGACTTAGCGCGGCAGGAACAATTCAAGAAGGAGCCGCTCTACTTGATTTTGGCAGACGGCAGCACCTACGAGCACCCGGGAACCATTTACTTCGCGAACCGCCAAGTCGATCTGGGTACCGGCTCCATTCAAATCGCAGGGCTGTTTCCCAACCCAGGAAATATCTTACGGCCCGGCGGTTATGGCAAAGTCCGGGCGGCGAACCGAGTCGTGAAGGACGCACTGCTTGTCCCTCAGCGGGCAGTGACGGAACTCCAAGGAAGTTATCAAATGGCCGTGGTGGACGGCCAAAACAAAGTGAGCATTCAGACAGTCGACGTGGGCGAGCAATTCGGGACCGAGTGGATTATCCAAAAGGGACTTAACCCGGGTGAGCGTGTGGTGGTAGAGGGCTCAGAAAAAGTGCGTGCCGGCATGCAAGTGAATCCGAAGCCATACATCGATCAGGCCGCCGGGGCGAACGGGAGGTAAGTCTCATGTCGAAGTTTTTCATCAATCGTCCGATCGTAGCGATGGTGATCGCGATTCTTATGGTGATCGTGGGCGCGATCACCATTGCCAGCCTGCCCGTAGCCCAGTTTCCTAACATCGCCCCGCCGGAAATTAGATTGACAGCCACGTACACAGGTGCGGACGCGCTGTCGCTCGAGCAAGCGGTGGCCGTACCGATCGAGCAGCAGGTCAATGGCGTGGACAACATGACCTACATGTACTCGTTAAACGCCACGTCCAGCACCTCGACCACCCTCTTCGTTGATTTTGATCTTAAGACGGACCCCAACACGGATCTGATTCTCACCCAGTCGCGCGAGGAGCTGGCCGCCGGTCAGCTTCCGCCCGAAGTGAATGCCCTGGGGGTCAGCCTCAAAAAGTCAACGACCGCGCCGCTCATGCTAATCGCCGTATACTCCCCGCACGGCACCTACGACGCGACGTTCCTGGCCAACTACGCCTACATCAATCTCAATGACCCCGTCGCACGCGCCTACGGTGTCGGCCAGACGCAGATTTTCGGCGCGGGCCAGTATGCCATGAGGCTGTGGGTAAAGCCTGACCAGTTGGCGAAACTCGGTATCACCGTCACGGACATCTACAACGCCATGCAGGCACAAAACACGGTGAACCCCGCTGGTCAGGTGGGTGGCGAGCCGGCTCCAGCGGACCAGCAATTTACCTACGCCGTTCTCGCTCAAGGGCGTCTGACGACCCCGGAAGAATTTGGAAACGTCGTCGTCCGTGAAACTCCGATTGGCGGAATCGTCCGAGTGAAAGACGTTGCCCGGGTCGAACTGGGAGCGCAGGTATACAACCTTGCCGGCCGCTTGAATGGTCAGCCCGCCGCAGTACTCGCCGTTTACCAGTTGCCAGGTTCCAATGCGGTCCAGACGGTCACCGGCATCCGAAGGCTGATGGCCCAAATGAAGCAGCGCTTCCCGCAAGACATGGATTTCGCTGTATCGCTTGACCAGACACAAGCAGTTACAGAAGGCATGAAGGAGATCGTCGAAACTCTTTTGATCGCAATCGTACTGGTCATCCTTGTCGTCTTCCTCTTCCTCCAAGACTGGCGCGCGACGCTGATCCCCATGATGGCCGTCCCCGTCTCGCTAGTAGGCACCTTTTTATTCTTCCCGGTTTTTGGCTTTTCCCTCAACACGCTCTCCCTTTTTGGTCTCGTGCTTGCCATCGGCTTGGTTGTGGACGATGCCATTGTCGTCGTTGAAGGCGTACAACGCCACATCGAGGAGGGCCTAGCTCCCAAGGAAGCGGCGCTTAAAGCGATGGACGAGCTTTCCGGCCCTGTCGTGGGCATCGCTCTGGTTCTCTCGGCTGTATTCGTGCCTACTGCCTTCATCCCCGGCATCACGGGTCGGCTCTACCAGCAATTCGCAGTCACCATCGCGATCTCCGTGCTCCTCTCCGCATTTAACGCGCTTACACTGAGTCCGGCGCTGGCCGGCCTCCTGCTCCGCCCAAAGAAGGAAAGCCATGGGCTGCTCCGAAGATTTTTCGACGGGTTCAATCGCATTTTCGAACGCGCCAATCAGAGCTACGTTCGATTGTGCGGTGGGCTTATTCGAAAAAGAGCGCTGGCGCTCGTGTTGCTCGCGGCCTTCACGGTTGCCGGACTTTTTTTTGGCAGCCGCCTGCCGTCCAGCTTCCTGCCTGATGAGGACCAAGGCTATTTCTATATCAACATGCAGCTTCCGAATGCAGCCTCGCTGGAGCGCACCAGCGCTGCGGGGAAAGAGGTTGAGCAGATCCTCGCCAATACACCAGGTGTCCAATACACCACCAGTGTTATCGGCTTCAGCTTGCTAAGTTTTGTCCAGACCACTTACAACGCCTTCTTTTTCGTTACTTTGAAACCCTGGGGTGACCGCGATACTAGGGCGCAACAGTATCAGGAAATCAAGGCGCGTGTGAACCAGCTGTTCAGCAAGCTTCCGGAAGGGACCGTTTTCAGCTTCTCGCCACCGGCCATCCCTGGAGTCGGCACTTCCGGCGGGTTTCAATTCGTGCTCGAAGATCGGGCCGGTAAAGACGTCCAGTTTCTATCAGACAACCTGCAGAAGTTCTTGACAGCCACTCGCAAGCGCCCCGAAATTGGTTTGGTCGGCACCACGTTCATACCGAGCGCGCCGCAGCAATTTGTTGAGGTGGATCGGGACAAGGTACTGAAGCAAGCCGTGCAGATCAACGATGTTTACCAGACCATTCAGGCTTTTATGGGCGGCCTGTTCATCAACTACTTCAACGAATTCGGCCGTACATGGCAGGTATACGTCGAGGCCGAGGCTTCTTACCGCGCGAATGTGAACAACCTCGGGCAATTCTACGTGCGCAATAGTGGGGGCCTGAGCGTTCCGCTTTCGACGCTCGTCAAGTTTCAGCCACGTACCGGTCCTGAATTCACGATGCGCTACAACGAATATCGCTCGGCGCTAATCTTCGGTGGCGCTGCCCCAGGCTATAGCTCCGACCAGGCGACTGCAGCTCTCGAAGCCGTCTTCAAGGAAACAATGCCTCCCGAAATGGGCTTTGACTACGTGGGCCTTTCCTATCAAGAGCAGCAGGCACGGCAAGGGGTCCCGGCTTCGGTGGTCTTTGGCTTCTCGCTGTTGTTCGTCTTTCTAATATTGGCGGCCCTTTACGAAAGCTGGTCATTGCCTTTCAGCGTTTTGCTCAGCACGCCAGTCGCCGTCTTCGGCGCGTTTCTGATGCTATGGCTCCGGCGCACGGTTGCGGGCTGGTTCTTTCCTGCTTACATGGTGCAGATCGAGAGCGATGTGTACTCGCAAATCGGGCTGGTGATGCTCATCGGTTTGACCGCAAAGAACGCGATTTTGATCATCGAGTTTGCGAAGGATCAGTACGAGAACGGAAAGCCCTTGGCTGACGCCGCGCTCGAAGGTGCGCGGCTCCGGCTTCGCCCGATTCTCATGACTTCGTTTGCGTTCATTTTCGGCTGCGTGCCCTTGTGGCTCGCCAGCGGGGCCGGCTCCGTGGCTCGCCAAATTATGGGCACTGCGGTCATCGGCGGGATGCTGGCCGCGAGCGGGATCGGTATTTTCCTTATCCCAGCGATTTTTTATCTGGTTGAGAAATGGTCAGGCGCCGTGCCCGTTGCCGGAGCATTGCCAGCCAGTCCACCCCCGGCCCCGGGAGACTGAGATGGACCCTACCTCAATTGAAATTGACGAAATGCGGAGTCAGCTATGAAGAAGCCGCAGCGATGGATTTTCCTTATCCTGGCAGCAGGTCTCGTCGGAGGATGCAAGGTGGGCCCGAACTATCATCGGCCCGACATTCAAACTCCGGCCGCGTACCGCGACTTGAATGAAAACCCGCAGGCCCAGGCGCAAGCAGCGTCCTTCGCGGACCTTCCCTGGTGGGAGGTTTTCCAGGATGCGCAATTACATGAACTGATCCGTACAGCCCTGAAGCAAAACTATGACTTGCAGACTGCCACGGAGCGAATTAATGCAGCGCGCGCTCAACTGACGGTAACGCGCTCGAGTCTATTCCCACAAGTCCAAGGCAACGGAAATTTCAGCGGCGGGAAAGAAAACAACTTCCAGACCAAGTTCAATTTCCTGACTCTGACTGGCGACGCAGCGTTCCAGTTGGACTTATTCGGACGGCTGCGCCGCGCTACGGAAGCAGCGCGGGCGCAGCTCCTGGCTACGGAGGATGCGCGACAGACGGTCATCCTGACTTTGGTAAGCGACGTGGCCAGTGACTATTTTGAGCTCTTGCAGCTTGACCTTCAGCTCGGAATCACAAAAGAAACTGTCGATACGCAAATCGACTCGGTGAAGCTTACGAATTTTCGCATGGAGCATGGTGTCGCGACAAAGCTTGACGTGTTGCAGGCTCAGCAAGTTCTCGATTCGGCCAATGCGACTATTCCGGACCTCGAGCGGCAGATCGCCCAGGAAGAAAATGCCATCAGCATTCTCCTTGGCAATTACCCGCAAGCCGTGCCACGCGGGTTGCCGCTCGTTCAGCAGCCACTTCCTCCCGAAGTGCCGGCGGGCCTGCCTTCTTCGCTCCTCGAGCGCCGGCCCGACATTCGCGAGGCTGAGCAGACTTTGGTCGCCACCAACGCCGAAATCGGCGTGGCCAAAGCTCAGTTCTTTCCGCAAATCTCCCTGACCGGTTCGGGCGGCGGCTCCTTCGGGCGAAGCAGCGCATTTACAAGTCTAATGACCACACAGCTGGGGATTTGGTCGTACGGGGCCCAAGTGAGCCAACCAGTTTTTACAGGAGGGGCTCTCAGCGGGAATCTGCGGCTGGCCAAGTCGGAATACCAGCAGGCACTAATTGCCTACAAGCAAGCGATTCAGCAGGCATTCGGAGACGTATCCGACGCGTTGATCGGCTATCAGAAATTGCATCAGGTCCGTCTCCGCCAGCAGGATACCGTGGCGGATTTGGCGGAGTCCGTCCGCCTATCCCTTCTGCGTTACAAGGGCGGCACCACCACCTATCTTGAAGTGCTCGATGGCCAGCGCTCGCTCTTTTCCGCTGAACTGACGCTCGCGCAGGCGCGCGGCTCCGAGTATCAGAGCCTCGTGCAACTCTACAAGTCGCTCGGTGGCGGCTGGCAGCAATAGTCGCGATTTGTTAGACCAATCTACTCTGGACGACTTATCTGCCGGCTGCAAATTGCCTGCAGCGCCACTGCCGTCAGCAGCATGACGGCTGGATCAACCGGAAGACGATAACGCGGGACAACCAGGGTCAGGTAATACGCCCACGGAAAAACGACGGGAAACACCGCGATAGGAAATAGATACGCGCTCTGCTGTTTCCACAAAATCACAATTCCAGCCGCAGTCCCTATCGTCACAAAAAAATTGAAAAGCAGCACGCCGCGAAACCAGAATCCCGGCGTGCGAACGAAGTCTTGTAGCGGCGTTGGCGTCCCGCCCGACCAGGTAGCAATGAACCGGCTCGCGAACTGCCGGACATCGCGTCCCGGATGCGCCAGCATGAATTCAAGTGCCTCGCTCTGTTTCTCCCGCATGTATTCGATTTCGCCCATCCGGACGTACCGCGCTCGCTCCCCGGAGTTGAAAATCGGATGCAGCTCTTCCTTCCATGCCTCCTGCGGATTCTCATTGTTTCCAATCCACATCTGAAGTCCCAGAGTCGATCGCATCGGCACAATCCGATGGAACACCGTGTAATTCCGAATCGTCCATGGCACGCAACAGAGCACAGCAATCCCGAAAGCGAAGGCAGGTTTCGCAAAGGTAGCGCTAACGAGTGCATCTGAGCCGTGACCGCTGAAAAAAGCCTTCCGGCGGCGATAAGCCAGCCAACCCAGCAGCAACGGAAGCAAGGAAATTAGCGTAACGTTGGTGAGAAGTGTCACGCCCCAGAGCAATCCATACACTACCCAGTCTCGCCATCGCTCCGATTTCTCTATCGCAAGGGTCGCCCACAGGATGATCGCCGCCAGCAAAGCAGCCAACGACGCCTCCCACATGCTTTCAAACGTATTCAGGATCGTGTTCGGAAAAAACGCCCACAACCATGCAGCGGCAGCAGCCACGGCAATTCCGCTCATGCGCTTGCCGGCGAAATAAATCGGGATGCAAGTGAACGCGGAGCACAAGATGTTCAGCCCCACAGCTGCGAGAAACGAGGCATAAGACCTCACGCCAAAGACGCGGAAAATCCCCGCCAAAAGCCACGGATACGCGGGCGGCATCCAAGCCGTTGGTCCGGTCTCAATTCGAAAAGGGGAACTGAACCCGTGTCCGCTCGCGAGCGACGCCGCAATGTTGCCGGATTCCTGCAAAAAGGGAAGCACAGCCAGCGCGTGCCGCGAGTTCTGCCCCACGTAATCCCACGCAAAGCCAACTCGCAGAAGCAGCGCAACAAGGACGATCAGCGGCAGCGAAGTCGCTGCTCTTCGGAATAAGCCTTGGCGCTTAACCACGTTCGCGCCCGCCCTCTTCGCAGGCTTGCCGCCGTCATGACCCGAACCTTTGGCCCCACGCTTCATTCAAATCGAATCAAAACAATCTCGGCATTCGTTCCCACCCGCATCGGTGGTCCCCACGTCCCCGCCCCGTAAGTCGTATAAACCTGCAAGGTGCCCAGGCGGCTTAGGCCGTAAGCAAACTGTCCATAAATTCTCTTCACAAAAAGATCAAACGGAAAGAACTGCCCGCCATGCGTATGCCCCGAAAGCTGCAGAGAAATCCCTTCTGCCCCAGAAACCGCAACGTGATCCGGCGCATGAGTCAGTAAGATGCTCGGACGGCTGCGATCAATCCCGATCGCCTGCAGCACCGACCGGAAATGTTCGGCATGAGTCGCATCGTGATAACGCACTCCGATCAGCTGAAGCCCGTCGATCTCGACCTTATCTCGATTGAGCACGCGAATCCCGGCGCCTGACACGGCGTTCAAATATCGAGTCGAGTCGCTGAATCCCTCATGATTGCCGAGCACGAAATATTGCCCGAGTGGCACGGAGAGCATGGACCACGGCGCCGCAAGACCGTTGTAGTCCGCAGCAGTCCCATCGTACAAATCGCCAGTGATGAAAACGATGTCGCTCTTGAGCTGCCCTACTTTCGCTACGAGCCTGCGGATGGAACCCAGGTTCCGGACGTGCCCCAGGTGAACATCGCTCACCAGCGTCGCGGTCCGGCCACGCCACGCCTCAGGAAGATTCTCGAGCTTCACCGTGATGCGCTTTACGCGAATTGCAGCGGCATTGATAATTCCATAGGCGCTGATCAGCAAAGCGGCCGACAGAAACACAATTGCCCACTCCTGCCGGTTTGGATGCAAGCCCACAATCGATGCCGCGCCGTAAGCCACCCACAACGCACAGCTGGCGAAAAACAAAAAGCTGAAGGTCCCCAGCCATGCCGCCGCCAAAGTGTAATAAAGCCGGACGGCAGCATTGAAATAGCGGAAAGCCAGCAGCGAAGCCGTAACGAAAGTCACCGAAAGTATCGCAAGCGTGACGCGCAGGTAGAGGAGCGCGGAGTCGGACTGCCCTGGCCAAAAGTAAACAATCGTTTCGTAAAGAGACGCGTGTCCCGCGAAGAGAATTAGTTGAATGACGGTAACGAAGAACGCCAAACGGCCGCGCACTCAGCGAATTCCTGTTCCCGATTCATTGTTCATCCTATCCATGGTAGGGGCTTGGTGCGAAATTGCAAGCGCAGCTCGTTTCAGAATTTGCCAGTTGCGCTGTCGCTATTCTAAATGTCTAGTCGCAACTCGAAATAGAGCGTGCCGGATCGCGCATTCGGATAGTAGGCAGGAATTTCACGGAACCCAAGAGACTTGTATAAGCGCACCGCATCGCCCATCCTTTCGGCGACCGTGTCCAGTCGCATAGCCGAATATCCCATCCTGCGCGCATCGCCGATAAGTGTTTTCGCGAGCGTCTGGCCCAGTCCACAGCCTCGAAACTCCGGTCTCACGAAAAGCCGCTTCATCTCGCACACCAAGGGCTCAAGCTGCCGTATCGCTCCGCAGCCTGCGGGAGCGTCTTCAGCGCTGGCCAGCAGCAATCGGCCACGTGGACCGGCATACTTTCCGGGAAGCGAAGCAAGCACCTCGTCGAAATTCTGGTAAGCGAGCGAAAAGCCAAGCCACGTCGCATATTCGACGAAAAGTTCGCGGACTGCAGCAATATCCGCTGGGGACTGAGCTTCGGTGATGGCGAGTTTGCCAGGAGGATGCACAGCAGTTCGATTCAACTTACAATGGGTAAGAAGAAAGTAGAAACTCAGGGCGAACCGGCGAGAGATTCCATTTTGGCCGGAGATGCAGGATCACAGCTCGTGCCATCCAAAAAGAAAAAATCGAAATTCAAGGTGGGCACGGAAGCCCGGCGGCGCGCCCGCCTCGGTATCGGCCTGCCTCTCCCAGAGCGCACCATCACAGAAAAGCGTTTGAAGAAGCCCAAGCACAAGAAAAGCTTGAAGGAATTACTCGTAGAGGAATAGGAAGAGCGATCGCCGGCTGAGGCATTGCTTTTCAGTAGCGGAGGCTTCAGCCTGCGCCAGCGTAACGTGAAGCGCGAATCGAGAATGCTTGGCTGACTCCAGATGGCGTGGCATCTTGCGGACATCGCTCTAACAGCAAAGGTTCCCACGGAACCTAGTTGCGAGACCCTCAACCCGGCTTATGGCTTGGAACCACTTCGCCGGGCCTGAAAAGCGGAGCAACGGGCCGCTTCGTCGAAAGCGCCGCTTCCTTCGCCATATTTTCAAGATCCTGTTTTGCGAATCCCACGGATCGCTCCAGAATCTTGCCGTCCTGCGAAATCAAGAAGACGCTGGGCACATTTGTGATTCCATATTCGTTGGAAGCGGTAAACGTGTTTTCATCGTCAATCAAGAGCGGAAACTTCACTCCAAATTCCTGCGCAAATTCTCGAGTGTCCTCAGGGTTGTTCTGCGATACCCCCAGAAATGTGAAGCCATCATTACCGTAGGCCTCATACATCCGCTCGAGAAATGGAAACGTAAACTGGCACGTCGGGCAGTTTACTTTGAAGAACGCTGCGAGCACCGGCCCTTTTTTCAACGCCTCTTCGAGCAAGAAGCTCTGGCCGTTTGCATCTTTTAGTGAGATCGCTGGCGCCCGTTCGCCTGCAGGTAGCGTGCTCAGCCGCTTCCCGCAGAAGATTCCTCGCACCGTGTTCTTTAGGCTCATTCTAAAATTCTAACCTTTCTCGATTGGATGATTGCCGCCGCGGAAAGATCCTGGAGCGAAAATGTCACTGACATTAATTTGATGCGAACCAAAGTGGAATGGATTCTCGGCAGGTCACAGAACTAGTGGATGTTGCGCGTCTTGCGGCCAACATAGTCCATCAGCAGGTACTGCCCGAGCGTGTAGGGAGTGGTGAAGTAGGCTTTCCCGCGGCAAAGCTCCGTCACCTTTTGCACGAAGTGCACTAGGCTGTAATCGCTCGCGAGCATGAACGTATTAATCAGTATTCCCGCGCGCTTGCACTTCGCAACTTCCTCGAGCGTCTGCGTCACTACAAGCGGATCAAGACCAAAGGCATTCTTGTAAATGCGCCCATCTTCCAAAGTCAGCGCAGAAGGCTTGCCGTCCGTGATCATCACAATCTGCCGCATGTCTTTCTTTTGTCGCGCCAGAATCCGCTGCGCCAGCCGAAGCCCTTCGCGCGTATTGGTGTAATAAGGTCCGACCTGCACGCGCGCCAGTTTTCCGAGCGGGATCTCCTCCGCGCTATCGTGAAACAGTACGCAGTGCAGGGAATCGCCCGGATATTGCGTACGGATCAGGTGCGACAACGCCAGCGCCACCCGCTTTGCGGGTGTAAACCGGTCCTCGCCATACAAAATCATGCTGTGGCTGCAATCTAGCATCAGCACCGTCGCGCAAGAGCTCTGGTACTCGCACTGGTGCACCATCAAATCCGGGTAGTCGAGCTCGATCGGAATTTGCGCGCCATTACGCTGCACGGCATTGAAAAGCGTGCCGCTGATATCCATGTTCAGCGTGTCGCCAAATTCGTAGTTTTTCGACGTGCCACCGGATTCAACGCCCGTCGCAAGGTCGCGCGTGTCATGCCGCCCAAAGCTGCTCTTGCCCAGCGACGCTAGCAAATCCTTCAGCGTCTTGAATCCAAGAAAATCGAGCGCTTTGTCCGTAATCTCGAAACGCGCCTCCACACTCTTCCCATCGCCGCCGCCAACCTGCCCGCCCGGCGTTTCCGAAGGAGGATGCGTTACGTGCGCCGACTGCTGCTGCTGTTCGGAAATGTATCCTTCCTGCTCCATGCGCCGGATGATCTGATTCACCAAATCGCTCAGCTCCTGATTTTGCGAAAGGTCAGGATTCTCCAGCAACTTCTCCATCATTTCGGGGGAAATCAGGTCGCCTTC
>Ga0307477_10001977_pt1 | contig 16262 bp, 14 predicted proteins | sample atmos_gasesECM2C_FD_203316 | JGI IMG/M metagenome (GOLD analysis project Ga0307477, IMG submission 203316) | Hardwood forest soil microbial communities from Morgan-Monroe State Forest, Indiana, United States - atmos_gasesECM2C_515 | ecosystem: Environmental > Terrestrial > Soil > Temperate...
ACCGGAGCGACCGTCCGTCTGACCGGCTCCGGCCTCGGCTGCCCGCACTGGCCGACGTGCAACGCGACGCACGCCCTGCCGAAGGGCTACCACTCGGACATCGAGTTCGGAAACCGCGTCGTGTCGGCGATCACGGTCTTCTCGACGCTCGCGCTCGCGCTCGCGGCGTGGCGCACGCCGACGCTCGGCCGGCGCGGCAGGTGGCTCGCGGCCGCCGTGTTCGTGGGGACGCTCGCGCAGGCGCCGCTCGGCGCCATCGTCGTCTACTTCGACCTGAACCCCTATCTCGTGATCACTCATCTGCTCCTCTCGTTCACGCTCGTCGCGCTTGCAGTCCTCACGCTGCTCGAGGCGACGCGGCTCATTCGCGGAGAAGGAGCTCCGCTGCCCGGGATCGCCCGCTTGGGGGGCGCAGCTCTTGTCACCGCTGTCGCCGTCCTCGCGGTGAGCGGGACGGCGGCGACCGCAGCCGGCCGCTTCCCCGGAAGCTCGGGCAGCAAGGTCGTGCCGCGGCTGGGCAGCTTCTATCCCGCCGTCTACTGGCACGTGCGTGCCGTCGCCGCGTTCGGGATCGTCTTCCTCGTGCTTGCGGCCTGGGCGTGGACACGGCGCAGCTCCTACCCCTGGCTGCTCCGGGGTTGCGCCGGGCTACTGGCCATCCTCGTGGTGCAGATGACGATCGGAGAGGTGCAGTACCGCACGTACGGCGACGTCCCGTGGTGGCTGGTGCTCCTGCATGTCGCGACTGCGGCGGCCCTCGTCGGCTGGACGGTCGGCCTCGCCGGACGAATCTGGCGGCCGGTGGCTGCGCGCGGCGCCGACTAGACTCGGGGAATGTCGGAGCTGATCGTCTCCTCGCAGCCCGAGCTGCGTAGCCCGGTTCTCGTCGCTGCCTTTCGCGGCTGGAACGACGGAGGTCAGGGCGCGACGCTTGGAGCCGGATATCTCGCGCGGCAGTGGGATGCCGAGTCTTTCGCCGAGATCGAGCCGGAGAACTTCTACGACTTCCAGGCGGTGCGTCCGCATGTCTCGCTCGACGAGGGGCTGACCCGGAAGCTCGAGTGGCCGGCCAACACGTTCATGCACGCGCCGATCCCGGGGCTGGACCGCGACGCAGTGATCCTGCTCGGCGTCGAGCCGAACCTCCGCTGGAAGACGTACTCCGGGCTCGTTCTCGAGCTGGTGAAGGATCTCCAGGTCGAGCTCGTCGTGACGCTCGGGTCGCTGCTCGCCGACGTCCCCCACACGCGGCCGGCGCCGGTCAGCGCGGCGGCGAGCGATCCGTCGCTCGTCGCGGAGCTCGGAGTCGAACCGTCGCGCTACGAGGGGCCGACGGGCATCGTCGGCGTCCTCCTCGACGCCTGTCGGCGCGAGGGCCTCGCGTCGGTGAGCCTGTGGGCGGCCGTGCCGCACTACGTGTCGCTCGCGCCGAGCCCACGGGCTGCGCTTGCGCTCTGCCACCGCTTCGGCGAGTTGGTGGGGACGGAGATCGACCTCGCCGAGCTCGAGCAGGCGGCGGAGGAGTACGGTGAGCAGGTGTCCGAGGCGGTGGCCTCCGACGCCGAGACGTCCGCCTACGTCGAGGAGCTCGAGCGCCGTGTCGACATGATCGAGGCGGCCGAGGAGCTGCCTTCCGGCGAGAGCCTCGCGGCTGAGCTCACGCGCTTCCTCCGTGAGCGGGAGCAGAACGGGGACGACGCGGGCGAGAGCGCCGGCGGGCCTGCGGGCTAGTCACCAGGTCGCGCCCGACGCGTCGTAGTTCTTCGTCAGCTGTATCGGATCGGTCCCGTCGGTGCGGACCGTGTAGACGTCGGGTGGCGCGGTCCTCGTCCAGCGGGCGGTGACGACGAAGCGCGTGCCGTCCGGAGACCAGGCGAAAGAGGTGACGGAGGCGAAGGGCAGCGTCACCTGCGTCGAGCCCAGCACCACCTTGTTCCCTAACTGGTTGATGCGGTACGCGAGGCGGCCGTCCGTCGACCACGCCGGTTGGTCTCCGCTCTTCGCCACCTTCACGGGATCGCTGCCGTCCGGGTTCGCCGTCCAGATGCCGCCGGCCTCATACGCGATTCGGGACGGACCCCACGCGGGATCGTTTCCGACGATGCCGAGATCGTGAGGCGTGCCGCCTGCAGCCGGCACCGTGTAGAGCTCGGCAGGGTTGGAGCATGTCCCCTCGGAGAAGAGGATCTTCTGGCCGTCGGGCGACCAGGTCGGCGAGACGTCGAACGTGCAGTCTTGCGTCGGGTTCGTAACGAGTTGTGCACCGGCGCCGTCGGTGTCGGCGACTCGAATCTCCGACGCGCATCCCTTGCAGCTCAAACCGATGAACTGCGCCCACGTGTACGCCATCCGTGTTCCGTCGGGCGAGATCGCCGGCTGGGTGGCGTACGGCCGAATCGCCCCGATCTCGTGGACGCCGCTCCCGTCCGGTGCGGCGGAATAGAGATTCGTGAACGGCTCGTAGCAGGCGGTCATGTAGACGAGGGAACGGCTGGCGCCGACGAACTGGAGGTAGTCGACCGCGGGTACCCACGCCCCGTCGTTCCAGCAGCCCGGGACTTGCGCATACGTCTTCGCGGCGCCTCCGGCGGCCGGTCCGACCTCGAGCTTGAATCCCTTGCTGCTCCTTTGCGTGATCGCGGCGTAGCGTCCGTCCGCCGAGCGCGGCTGCAGCCAGCGGCTGCGGTAGTTGTGCACGACGAGCAGCCGGTGCTTCCCGGTCCAGGCGATCTGGCTGATCTGCGCGACGCGCTTGCGCTCGAGCAGCGTGCCGGTCGCCGACCGTAACTGGAGGTTCTCTCCCGAGAGGATGGCGAGGCGGCTGCCGTCCGGCGACCAGCTCGGCGACGGGAAACCGCTCGCGAAGGGGACCCGGAAGAGCGCATGCCCCCTCTCGTCGTAGACGGCGACGAATCCGCCGCTTCCACCGTCCTGGATCTTCAGCGCAATCAATCCCTGCGACGACCACGTCGGCAGGGAGCCATCCACGATGTTCCAGAGCTTGCGGCCCTGCAGCGTGACCGCCGTGACCTCGACTCCGTACTCCTCCTCGACCAGGAGGACGTGTCCGTCGGGTGACCAGGGTTTCGCAGCGAGCTCGTCGCCTCGCCCGCTGACCTTCACCGGCTTCCGCCCGTGGCGGACGATCCAGACCCCGGCGATCGAGCCGAGCGCCAGCAGCTTCCCGTGCGGCTGCCACGCGAGCGCAGTCGAGCTATCCCAGCCCAGTCGCGTGGGCGGGGATACACGGACGAGCCCGCGCCCGTCGATCCCGACCTCGTAGACGGCGCCCTTCGGAGTTCGGTCGCTGACGAACGCGACCTTCTTGCCATCCGAGGAGACCTCCGGCGCGACGTCCTGGTTGGGGCTCCGGCTGAGGTCGACTCGGCGGCCGCTCGGGCGGACGACATAGATCTCGCCCGAGACCGACGGCAGCCTATCGGCGGAGAACACGATCGGCTGGGCTCCGGCGGCGTGGCCGGCGGCCGGCGCGAACGGAGTCGCGAGCGATGCCGCCATTCCGAGGACTCGCGCGCGAGGCACGGCGCAAGCCTAGGTCCGCTTTGTGACGGATGTACTAAGGATCGGTAAGAGGTTCAGTGGTGCAGCTAGCCAGCCTCTGCGGCCGGCGGCTCTTGCTTCTGCTCCTGCTTCGCCGCCGCAGTCTCGGTCTTCGCGCCGCCGCTCTTGCGCCGCCGCCGCCGGCGCCGCCTGCTGCGGCCGCTGCCCTGCTTCGGTGCCGGGAGGTTCTCCGCCAGCGCGAGCGCGACCTCCTGGATCGCGCCGAGCCGCTCGCGCGCCTCGTCGATCAGCTTCGTCGCGCGTGGCGTGTAGCCCTCCGCCGAGGCGAGGAGTGCGGCGCCGACCGGTAGTGGCAGCTTGAGCGCGGCCTGGACGAGCTTCGCCGCGTTCTCCTCGTGGCGGTGCCCACGCGAGTTCGCGAGCGCGCCGAGCAGCCGTTTCGCCTCCGGATATTCCGCCGAAGCGCGCCGGTCCTGCACCTTGCGAGTTGCACGCGCGAGCCGCCACGTCCAGCGTGAGAGGATCTGCTCCGGCGCATCCGGCTTCTCCTCGCCGATCGCGCGCAGGAGCGTCCGGATTCCGGGCAGCCGCTCCTTCTCCCACGTCGGCGCCTGCGTCACGAGCGTGACGAGGTCGTCGAAGTCGGCGCGCTCGACGCGCATCGAGACGCGGTCCTGCAGCGCCATCATCCGCAGCCGCCGGTTCGGGTTCTCGGCCGCGGCCGTGGTGAGGAACTGCTCGAGCGCTGCCCTGCTCGCGCTCCGGTCGGTCAGCTTCTGGACGAAGGAGGTGCGCTCGTCGAAGCGGATCTGCCGGCCGGCGATCGTCGCCCAGTAGCGCTGCTCGTCCTCGTCGAGGTACTTCGGGTCGATCCGCTGCCATTCCCGCTGGATCACCCCGATGCGGCGCCGGACGTCGGGCGTGACCGGCACGAGCCACGGGGCCGGAGTCAGGCGGCGGCGGGCGCGGCGCTGCGAGCGGCGGCGCGGTGCCGGGGTGACGCGCGCCCCTTCGCGGTAGAAGTCGGCGTCGAGCAGCGAGTGGAGCGAGACGACCCGCTCGTTGTGGGTCGCTCCCTTGGGGACGAAGTCGACGACGATGCCGGCCTCCTTGCGCGGGTGGAGGCGCATGATGCGGCCGATCCGCTGCTGGTAGACGCGTTTCGACGCGGTCGGCGCGAGATGCATGCACACGGTCGCGCGCGGCGAGTTCCAGCCTTCGGCGAGGAGCTGCGCGTTGATGAGCACGTTGATCTCGCCGCGCTCGTAGGCGGCGAGCGTCTCTGCGAGGCGCAACGGCGGCGTACGGCCCGAGACCGCCTCGGCCTTCAGCCCGGCCGCGCGGAACTCCTTGGCGAGGTTGTACGCGTGCTCGACTCCGGCTGCGTAGACGATCCCGGGCGTGTCGTCGAACCGGTCGCGGTACATGCCCGCCGCCGCCTGGTTCAGAGCCTGGTGGTCGAGGGTCTTGGCGAGGATCTCCTGATCGAAGTCGCCGCCGACGATCGGTACCGCGTTGATCGCGGCGACCGGCGGCACGCGCAGGTCGCGCAGCGGCGCGATCAGGCCGCGGCGGGCGGCGTCCTGCAGCGGCAGGTCGTCGACCGAGGCGGGGAAGACGTCGGAGACCTGCTTCGCGATCAGCTGCTCGGTCGCGGTCATCCCGATGTAGAGGGGCTCGGGGAAGGAGCGGATCGCGGCCGAGGTCTTCTCCCCGAGCGCCGTGTGCGCCTCGTCGCAGATCACGAGCTGGTACGCGTCGCGGTCGATGGAGTCGACGTGCCGAGCGAACCACGCGTACGTCTGGATCGTGAGCGGGGCGTGTTTCGCGGTGCGGCTGTCGCGCGTGATCACATCCGTCAGCCGGCCCCCGTAGCCCTCCGTCGTCAGGTCGCGTGTGAACTGCGAGACGAGGAGGCGCCGGTGGGTGAGGATCAGGACGCCGAGCGTGCGGGCCGCTTCGACGAACCCAGCGGCGGCGATCGTCTTGCCGGACGCCGTCGGGTGGCGGAAGCGATAGCGGCGGACGGCGCCGGGATCGTCGGGCTCGGGCTCCTCGGGCAGCTCCGCGTCCTCGATCTCGACGACAAGCGTCGAGTCCTCGTCCTCGTCCTCGACCTCCTGCTGCTCGAGCTCCTCGGCCGTGGCCGAGTGGCCGTTGCCGTTTACGTTGGCAATCGCCTCGTCGTAGCGCTGGCTCGCGGCGATGAGCTCGGTGAGCATCCCGGCGAGCGCGTCGACCTGGTGGCGGCGGAGCGCGGTGCCGGCCGCGGTGTGCGGCTCGGGCTCGGCGAGGACGCGCTCGAGGCCGAGCAGGAGCCCGTAACGGACTTTCCACTGGGGCGACGGGGTCTTCCGGCCGGCGTCGATCTCGCCGGTCGCCTCGTCGAGCGCCCGGCGGCGGGCGGTTCCCTCGGCCAAAACCTCGTTCGGGTCTTCGCCCTCGTGGAGGAACGGCTCACCCGCCCACGCTTCCGCGCGGAGGGCTGAGGCGACTCTCGGGTCTGACGCCTCCAGTGGGCTGGTCGGCTGCTGAATGGCTTCTTGCATATGCGCAGCACGTCGCGGTGCTGCCGTTCAACAGAAGGTTCGCGCTCGGCTCATTCCCCTGGGGCGAGCGGCGCCTGAGAAGGATACCCGATTACTGCGCGAGACCGCCGAAAATGGCGAACCAGTTCCCCGGGCGCCTTTCCCACGTTTCCCAGGCGACGTCGCCGCCGGCCTCGACTTCGCCGTGCAGGCGGGCCGCCAGAGTGTCCGCGTCCTCGCGGGTCGCGGTTCCGACGATCAGGTACTGGAAGCGGCGCTCGGGCTTATAGCCCTCGGCTTCGAGGCGTTCGGCGAGCTTGTGCGCCTCTTCGCGGGACGGGAGCTCGACCCGGACCTCCCACGGTGCATCGCCGCGGTCGAGCTCCTCCTCTTCCCAGGTTTCACCCGGCGGCTCGTCGTCCCAGCGATCCTCCGCGTCGAGCCAGTGCTCGACGCGGCTCGTCTGGGCCTCGATGCCGTCCGCGCGCAGCTGCGCCTCGACGACCGCGTGCGCACTCTCGGCGGCTGCGCGGGTCGCCGCGTAGACGAAAACGGTCTCGCCGTCGCGCGACACCGCGAGCCGGTGCGACTCCAGCTCGCGCGCGAGCTCGCGCGCCTCGGAGTCGAGCTCGCCTGTGAGCCGTTCGAGGAGCCCCGATGCGTGCTCTTCCTCCGCGACGTCGATCCGGATGCGCCAGTCGTCGTTCGCCATGTCGCAGCGAGCGTAACGTGCGCTGCGTGGACTGGCGCGAGCGCTACGAGCGGGCGGCGGCGCGCTACGCGGGAGGAGAGGCCCGGGAGCTCGACGAGCGGCAGCTCGTGCAGCTCGCCAACGCTGCCTGGGCCGCAGGCTTGTCGCTCCTGATGGCGGGGGACCGCGAGGGTGCGGTGGAGTGGCTCCGGCTCGCGGCCGCGCGCTACCGCGAGAGCTGGGTGGCGGGCTCGGATTCCTGGGGTAGGCAGATCGGCGCGATGAAGGCGCTGCTCATCGCGGGCGACGACGCGGGCGAGGCGGCGCGCTGGGCACTCGATGCGGAGGCGGCGACCGCCGAGTCTCCGATCGGCCGGTACGCGGCTGCGCTTGCCCTGCTCATCCTCGACAACGACGGGATGGCGGGCCGGCACGCGGCCGAACTCCAGCGCGAGGCCAGCTTCCCGCGGGACGTCGCGGACGCGCTGGCAGCGATCGCCCGCCGCGACGCCGACTCTTATGCCGGGGCGGTCGCGCGAATTCGGCGCTCATTCGAGGAGCGCGAGGCCTTCCTCGAGGACATCCCGGTCCCGGACACCGCCCTCGCGCTCGACGCGCTCGCAGCACGACGCGGTCTCGCCTAGAGCTTCGCGGCGGCGGCCCGGTCGAGCACGGCACGGGTTGCGCCCTCGGCGGCGTGCACGAGGCTGCCCGGCGTGTCCCGCGAGGGCTCGCCCGCGAACGCCCGCGCGACCGCGTCAGCCTTGTCCTCTCCCGCGACCAGGAAGAGGAGCTCGCTCGTCGAGCACAGGCGGGGGAGGGTCAGCGTGATCCGGTCGACGATCGGCTCGTGCCCGGCTTGGGAGCCCACCGCGTCGCGGTCCGCGATCTCGAGCGTCGGAAAGCCGGGGAAGAGCGAGGCGACGTGGCCGTCCGGGCCGAGCCCGACCAGGACGAGGTCGAATACGCCGACGCCGTCGAGCTCGGTCTCGTATTCCTCTGCGCCCGCGTCCGGACCGAGCTCGCCGCGCATCCGGTGGATCTCGAGCGGCTGCCGCTCGAGCCGGTCGAGCAGGGCAGTCTTCACCAACGCGTAGTTCGACCGCTCGTCGTCGGGCGGCACGCAGCGCTCGTCTCCCCACCAGATCTCGACCTCGCTCCAGTCCGGCTCGAGCCCTGCGGCGAGCTCGTACGCGAGGCACGGCGTCGAGCCGCCGGTCAAGACGACGTGGCCGCCCGCGCGCGCCTGCTCGGCGAGGCGCTCGGCTACGAGCTGCGCCGCCTCGGCCGCGTCCGCGACGACCGTGATGTCGACCTGGTTCATCCGCCTTCGGCGAGCTCGCGCGCGCGATCCATCGCGGCCTGGATCGCGTTGAGGAACGCAGCGCGCACGCCGGCCTGCTCGAGCTCGCGGATGGCGGCGATCGTCGTGCCGCCGGGCGACGTGACCGACTCGCGCAGCTCCACCGGATGCATGCCCTGGTCGCGGAGCTGCTTCGCTGTTCCGAACATCGTTTGCACGACGAGCGTCGTCGAGATCTCTCGCGAGAGGCCGAGCAGGATCCCGGCTTCGATCATGGCCTCGGCGAGGAGCGCGAAGTAGGCAGGGCCGGAGCCGGAGACGGCGGTGACGGCGTCCATCGACCTTTCGGGCACGCGCACGACGCGGCCGAGGTGCGAGAGCAGCTCCTCGGCGAGCGCGAGCTGCTCATCGCCCGCGTGAGCGCCGGGAGAGATGCCGGCCATGCCCTCGTGCACGGTCGCCGGGGCGTTCGGCATCGCGCGCACGACCGGGACGCCTTCGGCGATCCGCTCCTCGATGTGCGCGGTGGGGATGGCGGCGGCGACCGAGACGACCGTCTGCTCGGGCGTCAGGTGCGTGGCGATCTGGGAGAGCAGCGCGTCGATGTCCTGAGGCTTGACCGCGACGACGACGACGGCGGCGCCGGTTACCGCGGCGGCGTTGTCGGCCGTTGCCTCCGCGCCGTAGCGCTCGTGGAGCTCGACGAGCCGCTGCTCGCTCCGGTCGGTGACGACGACCTCGGCCGGCTCCCGCCAGCCGGAGCTGAGCAGGCCGGAGAGAAGGGCCTCGCCGATGCGCCCGCCACCGAGGATCGCAATCTTCCTGGTCATGCCGGAAGCCTAGGCGGCGCGAGCGGCCCGCAGCGGGATCAGGCCACGGCCGAGGCCTGCGAGGAGGTAGACGCTCGCGAGGCCGGCCCACTCGCCGTACGGCTCGAGCAGCTCAGCCGTCTCCCAGCCCTCGACCGGCCGGCCGCGGAGCTCGCGCAGGAGCTTGATCAGCCCGAGGTCGCCGACGAGGCCGTGCTCGAAGCGGCCGAGCCCTTCGAGGCAGACGACGCCGGCCGACCACGGTCCGAGCCCGCGCTCGCGCTCGATCCGGCGGACGACCGCGTCGGTCGGCAGCGCGTGGAGTCGCTCCAGCTCGAGGCTCCGGCAGAGCCGGACGACCGCGGCGCCGCGCCGCTCGTGCAGGCCGAGCCGTCGCAACTCGAACGGCGCGACGGCGGCGAGGTCGGCAGTCGTCGGCGGCTCGCTCAGCCCGGTGGCAGCCACTGCACGCGGGTGTAGCGCGCGGATCACGCGCCGTTCGAGAGTTCGTGCCGTCTTCCAGTCGACGAGCTGGCCGCAGACAGCGCGGAGCAGGGCCTGGCCGACCGTCGCTGTCCGCATCGGGCGCAGCCCCCGGAGATGCTTCGCCGCCCGGCCGAGCAACGGATCGTCGACGACGCGCCGCAGGAACTCCGAGTGGTCGTCGTCGACGGCGAGCATCCAGCGGAGCTTCTCCGCGGCCTCGGCCGACTCCGAGCGGATCCGAACGGTGCCGTCCGGCGACTGCCAGGCGCGCGCGACGCCGCCACCGCAACGCGCCGTGACGACGCGGTCGCGGACCCGGCGCGTCGCGTCTCCCGCGACTCGCGCCGAGAGCGCGAGCGAGTACGGACCGCGCGGCCGGACGTCCAACTTGACCATGTCCCGAGCCTACTGTCTCGCCTGGACACGCCGAAAAGAGCGTCTTGCGGGCGCTGCGCGCCCGGCCTACCGTCGCGGCCGTGTCGAGGAGCCTGACCCAGCGCGACCTACTCCTCGCGGCCGCCCTCGTCGGGGTCGCCGTCGTGGCTGTCTCGTCGCTTCGCTCCCACCACACGACGCACTCGATCCTCGCCGACGCGGTGCGCACGCCGGGTGTCCTGAACCCGGACGTGACGCAGGCGAACATCCGCTCGACGATCTGCCGCAGCGGATGGACGTCGACGATCCGCCCGCCGGTCGGGTACACGAACGACCTGAAGCGGAAGCAGATGCGGCTCTACCGCGAGACCGGATCGCTCTCGGACTACCAGGAGGATCACCTGATCAGCCTCGAGCTCGGCGGCAACCCGACCGACCCGCGCAACCTCTGGCCGGAGCCCTATCCGCGGGCAGCGGACGTGGACAAGATCGAGAACGAGCTCAACTCCGAGGTCTGCTCGGGCCGGCTCACGCTCGCGCAGGCGCAGCAGAAGGAGGACGACCTGAAGCACACCCAGGGGTAGGAGGTCTAGTCGAGCTCGGCCAAGAGGCCGTCGACGTCCAGCGGCCTCGTGAACATCGTGAAGGAGCCGTCTGCGGAGCGGGGCCACTCTTCCTGCGGCCGGTCGCGATAGAGCTCGACGCCGTTCAAGTCGGGATCGCGAAGGTAGATCGCCTCGCTGACACCGTGGTCGCTCGCGCCGGTGAGCGGGATGCCGGCGTCGAGCACGCGACGAACGGCATCGGCGAGCGAGCGCCGGTCCGGGTAGCGGATCGCGGTGTGGAACAGGCCGGTCGTGCCGGGCGGGGGCGGCGGCGCGCCTTTGGACTCCCACGTGTTCAGACCGAGGTGATGGTGGTAGCCGCCGGCCGAGATGAAGGCCGCCTCGTCGCCGTGGCGCAGCTGGAGCTCGAAGCCGAGCACGCCGGAGTAGAAGTCGAGCGCACGGTCGAGATCCGAGACCTTCAGGTGCACGTGGCCGATGTCGACGCGCGGGTCGATTGGCTCCACGCGTCGATCGTACTCCAGCGCGCGCCTGTGCCCCAGGAGCCGGAACGTGCGCTATACCTGCGGGGAGGGAATGAGCAGCAAGCCGGTCGAGCAGCTCTCGCAGGTGATCGTCCGCTTCGCGGGCGACTCGGGCGACGGTATGCAGCTCACCGGCTCGCAGTTCACGTCCGAGGCCGCGATCCTCGGCAACGACATCTCGACGCTCCCCGACTTCCCCGCCGAGATCCGCGCGCCCGCCGGCTCGCTGCCCGGCGTCTCGGGCTTCCAGCTCCACTTCGCCGACCACGACATCCTCACGCCGGGCGACGCGCCGAATGTCCTCGTCGCGATGAACCCGGCCGCGCTGAAGACGAACATCGCCGACCTGCCGAAGGGTGGGACGCTGATCGTCGACGCCGACGCGTTCACCGAGCGGAACCTCCAGAAGGCCGGCTATGCGCAGAGCCCGCTCGAGGACGGCTCGCTCGACGAGTACCAGGTGCACGGCGTGCCGCTCACGTCGCTCACGGTCGGCGCGCTGAAGGAGGTCGACGGAGTCACGCCGCGCGAGGCCGAGCGCTCGAAGAACATGTTCGCGCTCGGGCTGATGTCCTGGCTGTACGGCCGCCCGATCGAGCCGACGATCGAGTTCCTCGAGGCGAAGTTCGGCGCGAAGCGGCCGGAGATCGCCGAGGCGAATGTCAAGGCGCTCCATGCGGGTTACGCGTTCGGCGAGACGACGGAGTCGTTCGCCGTCACCTACGAGGTGAAGCCGGCGAAGCTTGCTCCGGGGCTGTACCGCAACATCACCGGCAACCAGGCCCTGTCGCTGGGCCTCGTCGCCGCGTCGCGCCTCTCGGGGCTGCCGCTCTTCCTGGGCGCGTACCCGATCACACCGGCGAGCTCGATCCTCGAGGAGCTCGCCGGATACAAGCACTTCGGCGTCCGCACGTTCCAGGCGGAGGACGAGATCGCGGCCGCTGGCGCCGCCGTGGGAGCGAGCTTCGGCGGCGCGCTCGGCGTCACGACCTCGGCGGGACCGGGAATCGTGCTCAAGGCCGAGACGGTAGGGCTCGCGATCATGCTCGAGCTGCCGCTCCTGATCTGCGACATCCAGCGCGCCGGCCCGTCGACCGGGATGCCGACGAAGCCGGAGCAGGGCGACCTCTTGATGGTGCTTTACGGCCGCAACAGCGAGTCGCCGGTCCCGGTCGTCGCCCCGCGCTCTCCGTCCGACTGCTTCCATGCCGCGATCGAGGCGGTGCGGATCGCGCTCAAGTACCGCACGCCCGTCTACCTCCTTTCCGACGCGTACCTCGCGAACGGCTCCGAGCCGTGGCTCCTGCCGGACGTCGACACGCTGCCCGACCTCACGCCCACGTTTGCCACCGAGCCGAATGCAGGTGACGAGTTCCTCCCGTATCTGCGCGACGAGCAGACACTCGCGCGCCCGTGGGCGCTGCCGGGGACGCCGGGTCTCGAGCACCGGATCGGCGGCCTCGAGAAGGCGGACCGCACCGGGAACATCTCGTACGACCCCGAGAACCACGATCTGATGACGCGGCTGCGCGCGCAAAAGGTCGCCGGGATCGCGGGCGACATCCCCGAACTCGAGGTCGACGACCCCGACGGCGAGGCCAAGGTGCTCGTCCTCAGCTGGGGCGGGACGTTCGGCCCGGTCGCCGCGGCTGCCCGGCGTGTGCGCGCGAACGACAAGCAGGTCGCGCATGCCCACCTGCGCCACCTGAATCCGTTCCCGCGCAACACCGGCGACGTGCTGCGCCGGTACGAGAAGGTGCTCGTGCCGGAGATGAACCTCGGCCAGCTCCTCCAGCTCGTCCGTTCGCAGTTCCTCGTCGACGCGATCGGCTACAACCGCGTTCGCGGCTTCCCGCTCCGGGCGGCCGAGCTCGCCGAGGCGATGGAGGCGCTGCTCTGAAGCTGCGCGACTTCCTGAGAAAGATCGAGCTCAAGCTGCGGCCGTTGCAGCTGGGCGAGGGCCAGCGCACGCTCGACGAAGCCGACGGGCTCGCGGAGGACGACCGCGCAAGTGCTACCGAGGGCGCCGCACAGCCCTGGCTTCAGCAGGACGAGGAGCCGCAACACTGATGGAGGCGCTTTGAGCGAGAACGGCGGCAAGGGCAACGGCGCGCTGACGGCGAAGGACTTTCGCACCGACCAGGAGGTGCGCTGGTGCCCGGGCTGCGGCGACTACGCGATTCTCGCCGCGATGCAGTCGTTCATGCCGGAGCTCGGGATCGAGCGCGCGAACACGGTCTTCGTCAGCGGCATCGGCTGCGCGGCCCGCTTCCCGTACTACATGAACACGTACGGGATGCACTCGATCCACGGGCGCGCGCCGGCGATCGCGACCGGCCTGGCGACCACGCGGGCCGACCTTTCCGTCTGGGTCGTGACCGGCGACGGCGACGCGCTGTCGATCGGCGGCAATCACCTAATCCACGCGCTGCGCCGTAACGTCAACTTCAAGATCCTCCTCTTCAACAACCGGATCTACGGGCTGACGAAGGGGCAGTACTCGCCGACGAGCGAGCTCGGGAAGGTGACGAAGTCGACGCCGATGGGCTCGCTCGACTGGCCCTTCAACCCGATCTCGCTCGCGATCGGCGCCGAGGCGACCTTCGTCGCGCGCGCGATCGACACCGACAAGAAGGGGATGACCGAGGTGCTGCGCGCCGCGGCCGAGCATCGCGGCAGTGCGTTCGTCGAGATCTTCCAGAACTGCCCGATCTTCAACGACGACGCCTTCGACGACGTCCGGGACGACAAGGAGGGCGTGAACCGGATCGTGCTGCGCACCGGTGAGCCGATCACATGGGGAGTGGAGAAGCAGAAGGCGCTGCGCCAGCGGTCGGACGGCTCGATCGAGGCGTGCGCGTCCGACGACGCGGGCGTGCTCGTGCACGACGCAAGCCACGAGAGCGCGGCGCTGGCGTTCGCCCTGTCGCGCGTATCGCAGGAGACGCACGGCGGTACGCCGGTCGGGATCTTCCGCAACGTGGTGCGCCCGGTCTACGACGACCTGATGGCCGAGCAGTTGCAGACCGCCGAGGAGAAGCGGGGCAAGGGCGACCTTGCGGAGCTGCTCCACTCCGGCGAGACCTGGACGGTTTCCTAGCTAAGCGTGTTGCGGCGCTTCGGCGTGCCGCCGCACGGTGAGACGCGGCGTCCAGCCCAGGCTCAGCGCCGCTAGACCCGTCGCCAGCAGGCCGACGATCCCCGAAAAGACGAAGGCAAGCTCCGTGCCTCCCAGGTCGCAGAGCCAGCCGGTCATGATCCCCGCGATCGCGCCCGTGCCGTTGAAGGCGTAGAAGTAGAGGCCGATCACGCGGCCGCGCAGGTGGTCCGGCGCCGCCAGCTGCAGGCTCGCATTCGAGTTCGCCGACCACGCCGTGAAGCCCGCGCCGATCAGAAACAGGAGCGCGCCAGCCAGGATCGCCGAGTGGACCGGCGCGAGAAGAAGCTCGCAAGCGGTGAACACCACGGCTCCGACGAGCAGCACCTTGATCGACGCGCGTCCGAGTGACGCGGCCGCCAGCGCGCCGAGCAGCGCACCCGCGCCGAAGACTGCGGACAGCAGCCCGTACGTGTAGCTGTGTCCGTGCAGCGTGACCTTCGCGAGCACCGGCAACGTGACGTTGAAGTTGAAGCAGAACGTGCTCAGCACGAAGGTCAGGGCGAGGATGACCAGCATCCTCGGCTGCCGACGCACCCACGCGAGTCCTTCGCGTGTGCCGGCGAGGATCCTCGGCCGCTCGAAGTCCTCGAGCGGGAAGAACTCCGAGACGCGCATCGCCAGCAGCCCGATCAGCACCGCGAGGAAGCTGACCGCGTTGACGAGGAAGCAGATCCCGGCGCCGGCGACGAGGATGACTCCCGCCACCGCTGGGCCGAAGATCCGAGACGCGTTGAACAGCGTCGAGTTGAGTGCGATCGCGTTCGGCAGGTCGTCGCGCCCCACCATCCGGTACGTCAGCTGCTGGCGCGACGGGACGTCGAGCACGAGCACCGTCCCGTTGATGAAGGCGATCGTGTACAGCATCCACGGCTCCGCGAAGCCGCCGAGCGCGATCCACGCCAGCGCCGAGGCTCCAACGAGCTGTGCGATCTGCGTCGCGATCACCGTGCGCCGGGCGTCGAGGCGGTCGGTGAGCACGCCCGCGAACAGCCCGAACAGCATGTACGGCGTGAACTGCGCGAACGCCATGACGCCGACGTCGAACGGCGAGTGCGTCAGCTGGAGGATGTACCAGCCGAGTGCGATCCTCTGCATCCACGAGCCGGTCTGGGAGACGATCTGACCGCCGAAGAAGAGGCGGTAGTTGCGGTAACGGAGGCTGTGGAACGTGCGCCGCGCGGCCTTGGTCACGCGCGCCTTTCCTCGCCTTCGAGCAGACGCGCGAGCGCGTCGGCGGCCGCGCCAACCGCGGCGAGATCGTCACGCGGGAGCGTCCCGAGCCGGCTCGCAAGCCAGGCGGTACGGCGGGAGCGGACGCGGCGCAGGACGCGCTGGCCGTCGTCGGTGAGCGTCAATCCGATGCGGCGCCGGTCGACCTCGCTCTGCGTGCGAGCGACGAGGCCGTCGCGCTCGAGCCGCGAGACGCGCTTCGACATCGCGGCGGTCGAGACGCGCTCGTCTGCGGCCAGCTCGCCCACGGTGACGCCGGGTGCGTACTTGATCGAGACGAGCAGGGTGACCTGAGGCGACGAGACGCCGGCAATTCTCTCGCGGCGTAGCTCGCGCGCGAGGTGCAAGAGGATGGGACGAAGGCGGTCTGCCACCTCCATCGCTTCGAGCTCCTGCTTTGTCGCCCTCGACATCTGATAACCAGGTTAGCAAAAGTCGCTAACCAGGCTAACGAATTGCTAACAACCGTTGGCCTGACGGCCAACTTGCATTTCATTTTCGGCGTCCTACCTCGTACGATGGCTCTGCCGTACGAAACGGCAGGTCAACCGGTCGTTAAGAGGAGGTACTGAATGTCTGGCCGTATCGTGCGGCTCGTTCTCGCCGCCGCAGCCCTCGCACTCGTCGCAGCTGGCATCGCCGGCGCCTCGAGCACCAGAGCTCTCAACCTGAAGAAGGTGCCGAAGATCGCCAACGAGGTTCCGTCCAAGATTCGGAGCAAGGGGACGCTCACAGTCGCCTCGGACGCGACATACGCGCCGATGGAGTTCATTGCGTCCAACGGCAAGACCGTCGTCGGTGTCGACGCCGATCTTGCGAAGGACCTCGGGACGGTTCTCGGCCTGAACTTCAAGGTCGTCAACGCGACCTTCGCCACGATCATCCCCGGCCTCGCGTCCGGCAAGTACGGCGTCGGCCTGTCGTCCTTTACCGACACGAAGGAACGGCAGAAGACGGTCGACTTCGTCACGTACTTCTCCGCCGGCACCTCCTTCTACGTGAAGGCGTCCGGCGGCCCGACGATCAGCGGTCTCTCGTCGCTCTGCGGCAAGACCGTCGCCGTCGAGA
>Ga0307477_10001980_pt1 | contig 16252 bp, 9 predicted proteins | sample atmos_gasesECM2C_FD_203316 | JGI IMG/M metagenome (GOLD analysis project Ga0307477, IMG submission 203316) | Hardwood forest soil microbial communities from Morgan-Monroe State Forest, Indiana, United States - atmos_gasesECM2C_515 | ecosystem: Environmental > Terrestrial > Soil > Temperate...
GCGGTGGCGATTTCCCAACGGAAGAATTCCTGGCCTAGATTATAAATATTCGGGAGGATGATTCGAACGACCGGATGACCTGCCTTTTCGAGCGCTGCGACGGCGGCGTCCTGGGCTTTGTCAGGTTTCGTATTCAGGCGAAGGTACGCAAAGACGCGATCGTTGCCGTAGGCTGCGGGTTTGGCAAAACGTTCCCGATCGACGGGAATGATGCCCTTGCCATTTTTCCCCGTGGATTCGGCGATCAACTGCTCGAGCCACGCGCCCAGGTCGAAGATACCCGGGGAGGTGATGATGGTGAGTTTGTCGCGGCCGTGACTGGCCGCAACGCCGAGGATGATTCCGAGAATGACGCCCGGATTCGCGCCCGCGGGCGAAGATGCGCTGCAGGCGTGGACCATCTCTTCGGTATTTTTTAGAATTTTGGCGACTTTGAGGCCCATCACGGCGGCGGGAATCATGCCGAAATTCGAAAGTGCGGAGTAACGGCCGCCGATGCTGGGAACGCCCATGAAGATATTGCGGAATCTGTCCGCTTCGGCCACCTGCTGCATTTTGGAACCGGGATCGGTGATGGCGATGAAGCGATTCCCAACTTCTTTTTCGCCGACTTTGGCTTTCACTCTATCAAAGAAATACTGCTTGTAAATATTGGGTTCGAGAGTGCTGCCGGACTTGCTCGAGACGATGCAGAGCGTCCTTTTGAGATCCAATTTAGCTTCGAGCGCCTTGATTTGTGCGGGGTCGGTGGAATCAAGAACGAAAAGCTCCGGAAAGCCTTTGATTTTGCCGAAAGTCAGGCGCAGGACTTCAGGGCAGAGACTGGAGCCGCCCATGCCGAGCAGCAGCGCGTGCTTGAAGCGGGCTCTCTTGACATCATCCGCGGTTTGCTTGAAAACGCCGACACGAACGAGTTGCTCTCCGGTGATGGCAAGCCAGCCGAGCCAGCTGCTTTCGTCGGCGCCGGTCCAGAGCGAAGCGTCCTTCTGCCAGAGACGCTGAACTTTGTTGTTTGATTTCCAGTCTTCCAGGGACGCGGCAACAGCACGCGCGAGTGTATCCGGCAAGTTGTATGCTTGCCGGTTCAAGCTCACGCGCGCACTCCGGCGCTCGCGCCCGTCGCGGCCAGCAACTGCGTGAAAGCATCCGAGAAAAGTTTCACGCCGTCGACCAAGAGCTTGTCGGTAACTTCTTTCATCGAGATTCCGGCCTTGGCAAGGTCGGCCATGGTCTTCGCGGCGCCTTCGACGTTCTCGGTGAGGCTGGGACGGAGCTTGCCGTGATCGCGGAAGGCGTCGAACGTAGCCGGGGGAATCGTGTCAACGGTATCGGCGCCGATTAACTCTTCGACGTAGAGCACATCGCGGTAATTGGGATTCTTAGTGCTAGTGCTGGCCCAGAGGAGACGCTGGGTCTGGGCGCCTTTGGCCGCCAGCTTCTTCCACCGCGGCCCGCCGAAAAGTTCCTGATATTTCTTGTAGGTGAGCTTGGCGTTGGCGATGGCGATCTTGCCGAGAATGCCTTCGAGTAAAGTTTTTTGTGCGGCTTTAGAGGCGTTCTTGAGTTTTTCATCAATTTTGCTGTCCACGAGTGTGTCAATGCGGCTGACGAAGAAACTGGCGACGCTGGCGATATGACTGATGTCCTGGCCTTTGGCGGCGCGGGCCTCAAGAGCGGACAGGAAGGCTTCGGCGACTTGCTCGTAGGCGGACTGAGCAAACAGCAAGGTGATATTGATGTTCAAGCCTTCTTCGAGAGTCTGGCGAATCGCGGGGATGCCTTCCGGCGTGGCCGGAATCTTGATCATCACATTCGGGCGATTTACGGTTTTCCAGAGGCGGCGGGCTTCCTCAATTGTGGCCTGGGTATCGTTGGCGAGGTCGGGAGAGACTTCGTGGCTGACATAGCCGTCGCGGCGTTTCGTCTCCGAATAAATGGGCTTAAAGATGTCGCAGGCGTCCTGAACGTCGCGAGTGGCAATCTTATCGAACAGGCCCTTGGCCGTGAGTTTTTTTGCGTCGGGTGAGGTAAGGATATCAGCGTAGAGGCTGCTGCCGACGATGGCTTTTTCAAAAATGGCGGGATTCGATGTCATGCCGCGGAGGCCATCGTCATCAATGTATCTCTTCAATTCGCCGGTGGTAAGCAGGTCGCGGCGAATGTAATCCATCCACGGGGACTGCCCATAAGCCAGAAGCCCCTTTAGCGGATTCGCGCTTTGACCCGCGGCGACACTCGGAACCGTTGTTGTAGTTGTCATGGCACTTCTCCTGTAACTCCTAAGCTGCTCCATTTCCTATTTTACGCCCGGAGGGCTAACTTCGGGGCTGTCCGCTCAGACCTTCCCGGCAGCGGCGGATTTAGCTTCCAGCGCTCTTATTTTGGCGAGGCGCCGCACGTGCCGCTCTTCGTTCGTAAACTTCGCGCCCAGGTATGATTTTACGAGGTCCTCCGCCAATTTTACTCCAACCACGCGCGAACCCAGCACGAGCACGTTCATGTCGTCGTGTTCCACGCCCTGATGCGCCGAATAGGTGTCATGGCAGACGGCTGCGCGAATTCCAATCAACTTGTTGGCCGCCACGCTCGCGCCGACGCCGCTCCCGCAGATCAGCACGCCCCGCTCGGCCCGGCCATCCAGCACCGCCCGGCCGACGGCTTCGGCAAAGTCCGGATAGTCCGAGGGGTTTTCGTTGAACGCACCGACGTCCAGCACCTGGTGGCCGAGCGACCGGAGAAGGTCGCCCGCCGAATTCTTCAGCGCAAATCCGGCGTGATCCGAACCAATCACAATTTTCATGCCGCGCTCACTTTCCCAGAACTTCTCTCGCCGCCGCGACTACGTTCTCGAGTTCGAAGCCGAATTTCTTCAGCACCGATTTCAGCGGCGCAGAAGCGCCAAACGTCCGCATCCCGATGATCTTGCCTTTTGGCCCGACGTAGCGCTCCCATCCAAACGTGGAGGCCATCTCCACCGAAACACGCGCCGTGACACCCGACGGAAGAACACTTTCTCTGTAGGCCGTATCCTGCCGTTCGAAGAGTTCCCAGGAAGGCATGCTGACAACGCGGGCTTTGACGCCTTCGGCGGTCAATTTTTCGTATGCGGCCACGCACAGCGAAACCTCGCTGCCGGAGGCCATGAGGATCAGTTCGGCTTTTCCCTCCGGAGGATCGGCCAGCACATAGGCGCCTTTGGCCACGCCCGCCGCGGGCGCATATTTCGAGCGATCAAATGTAGGCAGTGCCTGGCGCGTGAGCACGAGTGTCGAAGGTCCATGCGAGTGCTGCAGGATCACCTTGTAGGCTTCCACGACTTCATTGGAGTCACCCGGCCGGAGAACCAGCATGTTGGGCATGGCGCGCAGCGAGGCAAGCTGCTCGATGGGCTGGTGCGTCGGTCCATCTTCTCCCAGACCGATCGAATCGTGAGTAAAAATGTAGATCGCGGGAATTTCCATCAAAGCGCCCAGGCGCATGCTCGGGCGCATATAGTCGCTGAAATTGAAGAAGGTCGCGCTGAAACTGCGCAGCTTCGATAGCGTCATGCCATTCACGATTGCTCCCATGGCATGTTCGCGAACGCCGAAATGGAGATTCCGTCCGCGGTATTGGTTAGGGTAGAAGTCTCCCGCGCCGTCGAACGTCAAATTCGTCTTGTTGGAGTGGGCCAGATCTGCCGATCCTCCAACCATCCAGGGAATATTTTTTGCCAGCACATTGAGAGTCTTGCCGGAGGAGTCGCGCGTGGCCATGCCCTTGGAATCGGCAGGGAAGACGGGCAAGTCCTTGTCCCAGCCGTCCGGCAGCTTTCCATTCTGAATTCTCGATAGCTGATCGGCTAGCTGCGGGAACTGTTTTTTGTACTCCTCGAATTTTGCGATCCACGCGGTATGAGCCTCGGCTCCTCGCTTGCCCACACCGTTTTTGAACTGATCGTAAACGCCGTCGGGAACGAGGAACTTGGCATCCTCGGGCCAGCCATAGCTTTTCTTTGCAAGCCGTACTTCCGCTTCGCCGAGCGGCTCGCCATGGGCATCAGAGGAGTCCTGTTTGTTGGGCGATCCGTAACCGATGTGGCTGTCCACAACGATGAGGGTGGGCCGGTCGGGCGTTTTCAGGAAAGTTTCATACGCGCGTGCCAGCATTTCCAGACCGTTCGCGTCTGAGACGCGCGTTACGTTCCAACCGTAGCCGACAAAACGCGTCATCACATCCTCGCTGAAGGACCATGAGGCCGGGCCATCGAGGGTCACGCGGTTGTTGTCGTAGATCCAACAGAGATTGGAGAGTTTGAGATGACCGGCCAGTGAAGCGGCTTCGCTCGCCACGCCCTCCATGAGGTCCCCGTCTCCGCAGACCGAGTAAACGTTGAAATTGAAGATCGTGAAGCCGGGCCGGTTGAAATTTTCCGCCAGCCATTTTCCAGCAATCGCCATTCCCACGCTGTTCCCGGCACCTTGGCCCAGAGGCCCGGTGGTGGTCTCCACGCCGGAAGTGATATGCGACTCGGGATGTCCTGGAGTTTTGCTGTCGAGCTGGCGGAACCGCTTGATCTCTTCCATGGGGACGGCGAGCTTATCCAAAACTTTCCCGGCCTTATCCACTTCCCGCACTCCGGCAAGGTGTAGGGTGGCGTAGAGCAGCATGGACGCGTGGCCGGCGGAAAGAACGAAACGGTCGCGGTCAGGCCAAGTAGGGTCTTGGGGATCGTAACGCAGGAAGCGCTGCCAGAGGGAATAGACCACAGGGGCGAGGCCCATGGGGGCGCCGGGATGGCCGGAGTTGGCTTGCTGAACCGCGTCTATCGCCAGAGTTCGGATTGTATTAATGCTCAGCTGGTCGAGGTCCAGTTGAATTTTCGGCTGGCTCACTTGATCTCCTGTGCGATTCTGTTGGTACCCGCTGCCCCCGGTCAGCTCTTTGATGCGCCATGACGGGCACCGGATTACAAAATTTTACGCTAAAACAAAGACATTGGCCCGCCGAGCTTGCATCGGCTGCCCTGGCGTGGCGGCTGAGAGATTTGCAAAACTTCACAAAACATCTTGAGTGCCGCCGCATAGATTGAAGAGGACCCGAAACTATCGCGGGCCAAGACGGTTGTCAATAAACGGAGATCTGATTCACTCGGCTTGTGACAGAGAGAATGATGCAAGATTGCGAGGCAACTGCAGAATCCCGGGCGCCTTGCCCTTAGCACGAGTCTTGTCACTTGGACGATGCGCTTGGAGCCTGCGCGCGTCCATGCTACTTTTTCTTTATCTGCCTTGCCCGGGTGGCGGAATGGCAGACGCTGAGGACTTAAAATCCTCCGGGGATTTTTCCTCATGTGGGTTCGACTCCCACCCCGGGCACCATGTCTTGAAATACTTACGGCGGATCGGCATCTCGGGCGGTTGCTCAATCCGCGGTCAAATTACTCTGACTTTACCTTGAGGCTGGCTTGTAAGCCGGTTTTCGGTAATTCCACTACAAATAGAAGTGAAGAACATAGTTAAGCCCACCGCAACTTCCCCCAACCGGGCTGCTGGGCCGCTTCGAAAAACTTCAGTCATGTGTCGAGCGTGTGCGCCCAGCCAGCGGAATGACTTCCGGATATACGGTGACTCGCACGCGACCGACGGAAATTGGGACGCTCTGCTTCCTTACGCTCTACATCGAGAAGTAATGTTTTCTAGCCCTTTCGAACTCATTTTTGACTTAGTGCCTTTTTGATACCCCGTGCTAGTTCTTTCTTAGTCCCTCAAGAAGTTCTTTTTTGAGCCTTCCCTTATTTCTACGCACACGGATACTAACGAGATTCAGGCAAAAAGAGACGCCCATGGATAAGCCAATTCAGATCCTCGTGGCTAACCGACCTCAGCTCATGCGGGAACTGATTCTTGAAACGCTGACGGATCAACCCGGCATCGAGGTCGTTGGCGAAGTAACGGACGACACGGAAATTGCCGATCGCGTGAATCAAACTCTCCCCGATGTCCTTGTAATCGCATTGGATGAGCCAGGAAGGCGTCCCGATATTTGCGAGACGATTCTCCACGCGCATCCGGAGGTGCGCATCCTCGCCGTGGGGTTCGGTCAAAATCGCGCCATCTGCTATTGGGCCTCTGTCGAGATTCATTCCGAAGACATCGAGCCATCTGAGGCGGGCATCCTCAACGCCGTGCGAACCATTGCTGCCGGGGTCGGTGGAGGCTCGTGATGCGCACCACCGCCAAATCTCCACCCCCATGCTTCCGAGCGTGTTTCCAGCGAAATTCACTGCCCGTCTTTGGGATCCGGCGAAGAAGTCCTGCCATCGGAAATGCAAAATCACGAAAAGCAGCTGTAGGAGGGAGTTGATGAGCAGCAAGATCGTCGAGCGATGTGCAAGCTGGGGGGCGGGGGCACGACAAGCTGTGGCGTTGGCATTGGCCGTTAGCTTCGCCGCCACCGGTGCGCAGCCAAAACAACAATCCGAGCAGGGTGCACAGGAACCGTCCAGTTCGGGAACTTCACCACGTGTATCTGTCCGCCCGCCGGACATCATCTCGGACAACCTTGACCGCGTGGCGGCTTCGGCCGACCAAATTATCGAAGTCTTGAATAGAGAAGCAGGTCTCATGGTCGAACTAAAACGCCTTCTCGCACAGGACGCCGGGGCGAGCGGGCAGATTCTGGAAGAATCCGATCTGGACGACACGGCGATCCATGAGCGGCTCAAGCAGGAACTGCGCACCCGCGTTCTTGCCACGCGACTGCTTCGCCAGTACGGCTATCTCGTCGCGAAGATCAATCCGGATTCGGAACTGGCCGCGGAGCACAATCTGGCGATGCGCGAGCGCATGGTGGAGACTCAGCGAGCGGCCGAACGCGGCAACGCCCCACCGCAAACGGTGATCAACCTAGGACAAGGGGTGCAGCCGCCGGCGGGAGCCCAGGCGATTCCGGGACGTCCAGCGCGCGCGCCGCTCACAGCAGTGGATGGAACACAGGACACTGCGCGCCAGGATGTGCTGGCCGCTCCGACGGAACTGGGCATGGATCTGATGCAGGTTTCCGAGCGTCAGACGAGTGCGGGAGCGGGCACCGCACCTGCGGAGCGAACCGCGTCCGAAGCGCAGGTGGATGCGTATCTCCCGCCCCCGGAATTGCCTCCTTCAGTGGCGGCGCGGATGGCGCGGGGTAGCGCGGGAGGGCCAACTGCGGAGTTTGAGCCGGTACGCATAGAGCGCCGGCCGAATCCATATGCCGATGTGCCGTCGCTTTATGATCTGTATGTGCAGGCCGCTCCTCCCACTCGAAAAGTACAGCGGTTTGGCTTGGAGCTCTTCCGTAACGGTGCGGCGAATCCGGACATTATGCCGATGGATCTTCCTGTGGGGCCGGATTATGTCGTGGGGCCGGGGGACAGCTTGGCGATCAGTCTTTGGGGTGGCGTGTCGCAACGGCTGCTCCGCACTGTGGACCGCGAAGGCCGTCTGGTTCTGCCCGAAGCGGGCCCGCTGCTGGTTTCCGGGCGGTCCCTCGGGGACGTGCAGCAAGAAGTGCAGCGCGTACTGCGGACGCAGTTCCGTGATGTTTCTGCGGACGTGTCGCTGCTCCGGCTGCGCACGGTGCGAGTGTACGTGGTGGGCGAGGTGGCCGAACCCGGTGCGTACGACGTTAGTTCGCTGTCAACACCTTTGAACGCACTCTTTGCTGCGGGCGGCGTGACGCCGCAGGGCTCGCTGCGGCGGCTCGCGCATTATCGCGGCAAGCAACTCATTGAGGAAGTGGACACCTACGATCTGCTTCTGCATGGCATTCGCGGCGACCTCAAGCGCCTGGAAAATGGGGACTCGCTTCTGGTGCCGCCGTTAGGACCGATAATCACGGTGGATGGAATGGTGCGGCGGCAGGCGCTGTACGAACTGCGCGGCGAGAAAAATCTTGAAGACACACTGGATCTGGCGGGAGGGATTCTTTCGGCCGCCGCACTGCGGCACATCGAAGTACAGCGCCTGGTGGCGCATGAAAAGCGCACGATGTTGAGCGTCGAGATCGGAGAGGCCAGCGATCCAGAAGCCGTGCGCGCTCAGTTGCGCGGCTTTGCAGTGCAGGATGGCGATGAGATTCACATCTTCCCGATCGCGCCGTATAACTCAGAGTCAATCTATCTCGAAGGACATGTCTTGCGCCCGGGCCGCTACTCCTACAAACCGGAGATGAAGCTCACGGATCTCGTGAGTTCTTACAGCGATCTTCTCCCGGAGCCTTCGCTTCGTTATGCGGAGATCATCCGGTTGCACGCGCCGGACTACCATCCAGTCGTAGAGCCCTTTGACCTGGCAGCCGCTCTTGAACATCCAGAAGCGGCACCGAAGCTAGAGTCACTTGATACGGTCCGCATCTTTGGGCGGTACGACTTCGAGCCAGCGCCGGAGGTGCTGGTCACGGGTGAAGTCCGCGCTCCGGGAAGATATCGCACATCTGGGCAGCAGCATTTGCGCGATGCGATTTATCAAGCCGGAGGTGTGACACCGGACGCATGGCTTGATTCGGCGCAGCTTTTCCGCAGACAGCCGGACGGGACGACGCGCGTCTTCAGCATCAACATGGGCGAAGCGCTTACAGGCGATCCTTTGAATAATGTCTTGGTCCAGCCGCGTGACCGGATCCTGGTGCATCGTCAACCGGAGCAAGTGTCTCCCGCAAGCGTGTATGTGCGAGGCGATGTGGCGCGGCCGGGCCGCTATCCACTCGCTGCCAATATGCGGGTTTCGGACCTGGTGCGTTCTGCAGGCGGAGTGCTGCGTAGCGCGAATCTCGACAGCGGCGATCTAACGCATTATGCGATCTCCAATTCGTCTGGGGAGCGCGTGCAAGCTGCGCATCAAGATTTAAGTGTAGCCGCCGCGCTGGCAGGAAACGAAGACCAGAATCTGCCACTCCACGACGGCGATGTGCTGACCGTGCCGCAGCAGGCTGGTTGGAACGATATCGGCGCGGTAGTCACTGTGCGTGGAGAAGTGCGCAAACCCGGCGTGTACGGCATTCGCCCGGGCGAGCGGCTAAGTTCGCTACTGAAGCGTGCGGGAGGGCAGCTGCCAACAGCATATCCGCGAGCGGCCGTGTTTGAACGGAGCGAAGTGCGCGAACTTCAGCAGAAGAGCCGCCAGGAGCTAATCCAGCGGCTCGAACAAGAATCTACAGTCGTGAAGACCTCGGCATCCACGACGGGAGCGGATGAAGCCGCACTGCAACAAGCAGCCATCCAGCAGCGCCAACGCGTGTTGGATGGACTGCGGAGAGCTCCGGTCTCAGGGCGGTTAGTGATTCATCTGCGCACAGACCGCAAAGGATTTGTGAACTCACCGGACGATATCGAGCTTCGCGCGGGCGATTCGCTCACAATCCCCAAGCAGCCCGGAGCCGTGTTGGTCACCGGGCAGGTGTACAACGCTAACGCGCTCACCTATACGCCAGGGAGGAATGCCGGGTGGTATCTCTCCCGCGCGGGAGGTGCAACACAGCTTGCAAACAAAGGCGCAATCTTCATCGTCCGCGCGGACGGTTCGGTCACGGGCGGCAAGGAGGGCGGCCTCTGGTCCGGAGGTGTGCTGTCGGCGACGATGGGTCCGGGCGACACGATTGTTGTGCCGGAGAAGCCTGTTGTTGGCAGCAGTACCTTGAAAAACGTTTTGTCGGTCGCGCAAATCGCCTCGTCGGCCGCGTTGGTTGCAGCGGTTGCCATTCCTTGAGGGCACATGCTGGTACGACGCCAGATCGGGATTCTCGGAGCGGCGCTACTGTTCAGCGTGTCCCCAGCAAATATGTGCTCCGCGCAGGAACAAGGAGCGGGGCCATCGGCATCGGAAACCGAACCCGTGAAGCACAACGCTTCTTCAAGGGCGGATGCACCGCCGGGTGTGGACGCGATTGCGAAAACGTCTCAGGGAACGCGGATGGGATTGGTAGAAAGGTTCTTGGACGATCAACGCACGATCTGGACGAGTCCCGCGCGGCTTCAGTTCTCTGATACGGAGTGGCTCGTGGCGCTCAGCGGTATCACTGCAGGACTTTTCGTAACGGACCGCGATTTCAGCAAGCATCTGTCGCAGAATCCGACGACGATCAGCCAGTACAAGACACTATCCAATGTTGGCGTTGCAGCGCTCCTCGGCGGGGCCGGTGGAATGTGGCTCTTAGGTCACGCCAAACACAACGAACACTGGGGCGAGACCGGGTTCCTTGCCGGCGAAGCAGTGTTGAACAGTCTGGTCGTAGTTGAGGGAACGAAGTATTCCCTTCGGCGCGATCGGCCGTATCAGGGTAACGGCAGTGGGTCATTTTTTCAGAGCGGCGGCACCTCCTTTCCCTCAGAACACGCAACTGCGGCTTGGTCCGTTGCGGGCGTCATTGCACATGAGTATCCCGGTCCATTCACCAAGATCATGGCCTACGGGCTGGCTTCTTTGGTTAGCGTTTCCCGCGTGAAGGCACGCCAGCATTTTCCTTCGGACGTGCTTATCGGCAACGTGATGGGTGGTCTCATCGCGGAGAACGTTTACAGCCGACATCACGATCCTGACCTCGGTGGCGGAGAATGGAGATCGATCAGTCAAATCCTTCGCGGTGACGCGGACCGCTCTCCAGCAAATCAAGGCTCGCCATACGTTCCGCTCGATAGCTGGATCTATCCGGCCCTTGATCGCTTGGCGGGACTCGGTCTGATTGACAGCGGATTTACAGGCCTTCGACCGTGGACGCGTCGTGAGTGTATGCGGCAGCTAAGTGAAGCTGAAGAAAAACTTGCGGGAGGAGAAAACAACGAGGTGCAGAAGCTCGTTGATGTGCTGCAACGAGAGTTTCGTCCGGAGAGTGAAGCTGCAGCGGACGGCGACGACCGCGGAACGTTTCGTCTGGAATCTCTGTATACGCGTACGGAACACATCACTGGGATGCCTCTCACCGATGGCTACAACTTCGGACAGACGCAATTCGATGACTTCGGGCGTCCTTATGGCGGAGGTTGGAACACTATCAATGGCTTCTCGAGCTACGCGATTGGTGGCCGTTGGGTCGGGTACGTGCGTGGGGAAGAGCAAACCGCCCCGAGCATTCCCCCACTTCCGCTGGCGGCACGCGAAGCTGTCCAGACTTATGCGGACATGGAACAGGACGGCCCTCACCTGCCACTACAGCCTGGAACTACCAAGCCGTCGGTCAGGCAGTTCGAATTTCTTGACGCATATGTCGGGCTCATGCTGTCGAACTGGCAGGTCTCCTTCGGGAAGCAAAGCCTTTCGTGGGGGCCTGGCGACGGCGGTTCGATGACGCTCAGTAATAATGCGCCGCCAATTAACATGTTCCGGATTAGCCGTTCGACGCCGCTCAAATTGCCCAGCATTCTCGGGTGGCTGGGACCAGTGCGAACGGAATTCTTCCTAGGCCAATTGGCGGGGTACGAATTTATTTTTAGCCCTTCGGGTCTCAACGGGCAATACGGCCAAACGCTCTCTCCTCAGCCATTCATCCATGGTCAGAAACTCAGCTTTAAGCCCACTCGTGACTTCGAATTCGGTTTCTTCCGAACGACGATCTATGGAGGCCCCGGATACCCCTTTACCTTGCATACGTTTTTGCGCAGTCTGCTTTCAACTGGGAATACGGCTGCGGGTGCCCCGAATAAGCCGGGGAAACGAACGTCGGGGCTCGATTTCAGTTATCGCCTGCCCGGTCTGCGAAATTGGGTCACTTTTTACGGCGACGGCCTGGCGTATGACGAATTTTCGCCCATCGCTTATGCCGACCGCTCAGCGTGGCGCGCGGGACTTTATTTTTCTCAATTTCCGTGGGTTCACAAGCTGGACCTTCGAGTCGAAGGCGTTTATACCGATAACCCCCTAGGAGGCGCTCTCGGCCACGGCTTTTATTATTCCAATGGGACTTGGCGAAACGGTTATACAAACAACGGATATCTGTTGGGGAGTTGGATTGGCAGAGACGCGCAGGGAGCGCAAGCCTGGACAAACTACTGGTTTGGCGCACGCAATCGTTTGCAGTTTAATTTTCGGCACAAGAAAGTCAGTCAGCAACTCATGCCGGGCGGGGGCACGTTGACGGATGCGGGTGCCCGGGGCGATTACTGGGTGCGTTCCAATCTCAGTGTTTCCGCCTCAGTGCAATACGAGTGGTGGCTCTTTCCGGTTATTCAGCGAAACGCTCAAAAAAATGTGGCCGCCACTGTGGAAATTCTGTTCCAGCCCGAAAAACTATTCCGGCGTTCCAGCACGAGCGAGGCGGGAAACGTTCCCGGGAACGAAGGCCGGCCGTGAATTTCTCGAGCAGCGCTGCGGTTCGTCAGCCTGTGCCCGAGCTGACGGAGAAAGGATTTCATGGCTACTCCCCGGGACCAGCGACTCGAGAATCAAGCCAGAAAGTTCTCGCGTCGCTCAGGCTGCTTTGGGAGCGGCGCCGGCTGCTGTTCCGGGTCATTCTCTACGCGCTGCTCGCGAGCACGGCCACCGCTTTTTTGATACCGGCGCGATATGAATCCACGGCGCGATTAATGCCACCTGATAATCAATCCGCTTCGAGTCTGGCGACGGCGGCGGCCGCGATGTCCGGCGCCGCAGGCGGGCTTGGCGGCATTGCGGGCGATTTCCTGGGTCTCAAGAGCACGAGCGACGTGTTCGTCGGCATCTTGGGCAGTCGAACCGTTCAAGACAAACTTATCCAGCAGTTTGACTTGAAAAAACTTTATTGGGACCGACGCATGGAAGATGCGCGGAAGGATTTGGCGAAACAGACCGGTATCTTCGCGGATCGAAAGAGCCAAATCATCTCGATTACGGTGACGGACAAGAGCCCACAGCGAGCAGCCGGCATGGCGCAGGCCTACGTGGAAGAATTGAACCGGTTGGTGGCGGAATTGAGCACTTCCTCGGCGCGCCGCGAGCGTATTTTCCTCGAAGGGCGATTGCAGGCTGTCAGCCAGGATTTGGAGGCTGCGGAGAAGAATTTCAGCCAGTTCGCCAGCAAGAACACGACGATCGATGTCAAGGAGCAAGGCAAGGCCATGGTAGAGGCCGCAGCGACGCTTCAGGGCCAGCTCATCGCCGCGGAATCCGAACTCCAAGGCCTGAAGCAGATTTATACAGACAATAACGTGCGCGTGCGATCCGTGAAGGCCCGCATTGACGAGTTGAAGCGTCAACTCGAAAAGCTGGGCGGGAAAGGCGAGAGTATGACGGAGGTCTCCGGCCAGCCGAGCGACTCCATTTATCCTTCTATCCGGAAACTCCCCCTGCTTGGCGTCATGTACGCCGATCTGTACCGGCGCACTAAGATTCAGGAAGTCGTTCTTGAAACCCTCACCAAAGAGTACGAGATGGCAAAGGTCCAGGAAGCGAAAGAGATTCCGACGGTGAAGGTGCTCGACGTGGCCAACATCCCAGACAAGAAAGCATTTCCGCCGCAGTTGTTGATCTTGTTTCTGGGAACATTACTGGGCTCGTGCTTTGGGGTGCTTTTCGTGTTGGGATCTGCGAACTGGAATGCCGTCGATCCGGAGGACCCCGGAAAACGGTTTGCGAAGGAAGTCTGGCTAGATCTGAAAGCTTATACGCCGTGGGCCTCGAGGAACGGCGCGGGAACCGCGAAAGAGAACGAACGGGTTTGGAACGAAATGAGTCAACAAGAAGAACCAGGCGGCAAACAGGTATAAGCTCGGCAGTTTTGCTCGTAATGGATTGTAGATACATGGGTTAGGTCACACGAAGCCCTGTAAGTGACAGGGCGGAGCCATCTCGGGCCCTGTCGAAGAGCGAAGTGTAGAGCATGGAGCAAGACGCAATGGTAGCGACGATGGTGAGCGGCGCGATGCAGGCAACGGCTGCCGTCTTACCCGCTGAGTACCTTGAAGCGCGCTGGTACGCTGTGCAAACTTACGCAAACCACGAGAAGCGCGTGTTGCAGCAGTTAGGGCAGCGCACAGTCGAAGCGTATCTGCCGCTCTACGAGTCTATGCGTCGATGGAAGGATCGACGGATATGTTTGGAGCTGCCGCTCTTCCCGGGTTACGTCTTTGTGCGCCTGGCGCTGAGTGATCGGATGCGGGTGCTGCAGACTCCCAGCGTGGTTCGTTTGGTGAGCTTCGGCGGGCATCCAGCGGCGCTTCCGGAGAAGGAGATCGAGACGCTACGGCAGGGTTTGACGCGGGAGCTGCGGGCCGAGCCGCACGCGTATCTGAAGGCGGGCCAGCGAGTGCGTGTGAGGAGCGGCCCTTTGCGTGGCCTCGAGGGCCTTCTGGTACGGAAGAAAAACGGAAGGCGGTTCGTGATCTCTTTTGAGCCGATCATGAGCTCGATGGCCGTCGAGATCGATGTGGCCGAATTGGAGCCGGTTCGCCAGCAGGGCGTACGCAATTGAGGAAAGCGACTTGCAAGCATCAACGATAACCTGGGGAGCTTGGGGAGATCGGCGGCTGGCGCTGGCGATCGGTCTGCTGAGTGCGATTCTGGCAGCTTCTTTGCTTTACACGCCTATTCCCTTGATGTTGCTTGTGGCAGTCCCGGCTATCTTCTACTTCATCGCGCGACCTTACGAACTGCTGCTGTTGATGGTTTTTCTGATCCCTTTCAACTTCGCATTCAAGATCGGCTCAGTTCCGGTCGCCGTGGAATTGCTCAAAGTTTTCGCTTGGATTCCTTTTCTCATCTTCCTGTGGACTCGCAAGCAATCATTCAAGACCAGCAGGTACAATTGGTGTTTTGCGGTACTCGGCGGGCTCCTTCTCTCATCGCTTTTTCGTTCTCGCGATCTACCTTTCACAATCAAAGAGTCGATCCGATTAGGGTCCAACATCGGGTTGTGCTATCTCGCTGTGAATCTCGTCGACAGTCGGGAGAAGGCATTCCAAATCTTCAGGGTTCTGGCGTCCTCCACGTTCCTTGTGGCCTGTTACGGTTTCTATCAATTCACGATTCAAGATTATGGTGCTTTGTTCTGGATCGTAAACCCGCGACTAGATACAAGCCTGACGCACGGTCGGGACACTTTCTGGGAGTGGCGCAACCGCATTACTTCGGTACTGACGTCCGAGATGGAGTTGGGGCATTACTTCAATCTGTGCCTGCCCGTTGGAGTCGCTCTCTGGCTGACCGAGGGACGCAAGCGCGTCGTGTCTAAATGGCTTCTCTTTGTAGTGGCCGTACTGGCTGGGCTGCTGCTCACGTTCACTTTTGCAGCCTGGCTCTCGCTAGTGGCGACGACCGGCCTTTTCGTCTTGCTCTTCGGCAACAAGCAGCGATGGAAAATGGCCCTGGCTGGAGCACTGGTCCTAGTGCTCGCCACTTCCGTTTTGGCTTTCAGCCCTCTCCGGCCGTTTTTGGAATCGAAAATAGTGGGGACTGGCATCGGAAGTCTGGCATGGGATGCATACACGCGGTTGGCCAGTTGGACATTGGCCTTGCAGAGTTGGTGGTCTCACCCCTTCATCGGGGTCGGTTATGGCAACTTTCCGACTTTGACGGTGGGAAATTTAGAGTTCCTCACTCAAGAATGGACGACCTCCGGGAGTTCCCCACACAATATCTACCTTTATATCCTCTCTGAGTTGGGTTTAATTGGTCTCGGAGCCATGGTCTTCATTTTTTCCCGGACCGTCAGAACAAACATGCAGGTCAGTGACACGCCGGAGCTGAGGTACCTCGCACTGGCTCTAGCTTTTGCCCTGATCACGGTTTTTGTCGGCGGATGCTCAGACGACTCGGTTCTGTACGGGCCGCACATGAGCTATCTTGTCTGGCTCTTTGTCGGCATGAGTGAAGCCGTACACAACCTATCAGCACCTACTTCTGAAACCCGAAGTTTAAGAGTGAACGAATGAAGGCGGTGCACGTAGGCTTACAGGGATTAGGTTTGTTCGCAAGGAAAGGCCTGCTGGCTCTATCTTTCGTGGTGGTCGCAAGGGCGCTTGGGCCAAAGACTTACGGCGAACTCTCGTATCTCTACACATGGACTTACATTTTCTTCGTGTTATCAGGCCTGGGTTTTACCGCCGTAAGTATTCGAGAGATCGCTCGGTCAATTCCCGATGCAATTGACTTGCTCAGGGCCAGTTTGTTTGTGCGAATCGTTTCGGCATGTGCGGGTACCCTGCTGCTTTCCGCCCTTGTTGCGACGCCGAGTTTGTTCGGAACAACCGGCTCTACGGCGGCAGCTCTGACATATGCCTGGATCATCCCAGCGTACGCCATTTTCGACCAGCTCTGCGCATATGTGA
>Ga0307477_10001981_pt1 | contig 16248 bp, 17 predicted proteins | sample atmos_gasesECM2C_FD_203316 | JGI IMG/M metagenome (GOLD analysis project Ga0307477, IMG submission 203316) | Hardwood forest soil microbial communities from Morgan-Monroe State Forest, Indiana, United States - atmos_gasesECM2C_515 | ecosystem: Environmental > Terrestrial > Soil > Temperate...
GAGCGCTCCGAGCCGAGGCCGCGGACGCTGATCGGGTGATCGCCGAAGCGGTCGCGCTTCAAGCGGGTGTAGAGGTCGCGCAACGCCTTCTGGCCGATGCGGCGCATGCCGCGCGGCGTCAGCTCCATGCCACGCTTGCCGCGCTGCACGTAGCCCTTCTTCTCCAGCTGCGCGGCGAGCTCGCTCATCTGGTCGGCCGCCTGACGCGCATCGGGCCCGAGGAGCTGCTGCAGTTGCTGCGACTGTTCCGGCGTCAGCTGACGGCCCTGGTATCCCTCGCGCAGCGCCGACTCCAGGTCCTCGATGCCCTGCAACCGCTCCATCAGCGACAGCGCCTCCTGCAGCGGCAGCGACTCGGAGCCATAGAACGCGTAGCGGCTGCCCAGCCCAGGCCGGGGCGATAGCAGCTCGAGTTGCGCCGCCAGCTCCGCCATCAGGTCCTGTAGCTCGGGGTCGTTCAGGGTCGAGGCGAGCAGGTCCTGCATCTGCTGCCGCATCTCGGGCGACAGCGACTGCATCAACGACTCCATCTGCGCCATCTGGCGCTCCATGTGCTGGATCAGCTCATCGAGCGTCTTGGGCGGGTTGGGACCGAAGAAATGGCCGAAGCGTTGCATGAACTGCTCGAACTTCGGCGCCTTGCCTTCCAGCCGGTCGCGCAGCATCTGGTTGAGCGCCTTCATCATCTCTTTGATCTCGCCGAGCTGTTCCGGCTGCAGCTGCTGCATGGTCCGGGTCATGTTCTTGAAGTAGGTTTGCGAGACCTGCTGCTTCAGCTCCTCCATCAACTTCTGGAAAGCCTGGGCCGCGCCTTCGTCCATGAACTCGTAGTCGTTCAGCTCGCGGATGGCGCCGCCGACGTCCTCCGGCAGGCGGTCGAGCTCCTCCTGCTTTTTCTTGGCGATTTTCTGCAGCACGCGCTTCGCGCCTTCCGGCGCCTGCTCGAGGCGCTCGTTGATGCCCTGCCGCTCGCGACGGACGATATCGCTGAGCCGCTCGCGAATGTTGCTGAAGACGTCGTTCAGGTTGTATCGCTTCAACTGCTGCAGCCGCTTCTGCCGCAACCGTTCCAGCATTTCCTCGAAGCCCGGGAGTTTGCGGCCCTGCTTGTCACGCCAGCCGCGGCTCATCAGCCGGTGCAGCGCGTAGTCGAAGTCGCCCCCCTGGAACAGGTCCTCGGCTAGGCGATCGAACAGGTCCTCGGCATCGCGGCCGAACGGTTCCTGCGAACCGTCCCAACGTTCATAGCGCGTCGAGCGTGCGACCACTCAGCCGGCGTAGACGGCCGCGCCGTCGAGTTCGGTCTTGTTGATCCGCTTGCTCAGGTGCAGCCCCTCGAGCACGAACTCCACCCCCGACGCCGCCAGCGCGGGCCGCTTGTCCAGCCCAAGGCTCTTCAGCGCCTTCTCCATACCGGGCAGCTCGCGCAGCATCGCGGCGTAGCGCTCCGCAGCCTGCAACTCGGATACCTCGAAGGTGAGACCGGCATCGAAGCGCTGCACCAGCTCGGTGAACTGGGTCGCCTCGAAGTGGCGCCGGAAGACGTTGAGCACCGCCGTCTTGATGATCTTTTCTAGCACCGTCTGGTCGTCGCCCTCTTCCCAGGTCTCCATCTCGAGCTTCCCGGCGCTCGACGGAATGATCGACGGGAGGTCGGAGATCCGCGGCACGGCCTCGGTCTCCCCGGTCCGGAGCGCGCGCCGCGAGGCGTTCGACGCCAGGTTCTCGTAGTTGGTGATCGAGATTCGTACGCTGACCCCGGAGCGCTGGTTGATTTTCGGGCTTCGCCGCGCCAGCTGGGTGACCTCGGCGACGATCTCTTTCATGAACTCGGGCATGGTGACGGTCAGCTCGCGGTCCTGGAAATCGGTGCGCTCCTGCTCCACGATCCGGATTTCGTCGTCGACGTTGCGGGGATAGTGGGTGCGGATCTGGGCTCCGAAGCGGTCCTTCAGCGGCGTGATGATGCGGCCGCGGTTGGTGTAGTCCTCCGGGTTGGCGCTGGCCACCACGTAGACGTCGATCGGAAGCCGCAGCTTGAACCCGCGGATCTGCACGTCGCGCTCCTCGATCAGGTTCAGCAACCCGACCTGGATCCGCTCGGCCAGGTCCGGCAGCTCGTTGATGGCGAAGATGCCACGGTTGGTGCGCGGCACGAGGCCGTAATGGATGGTCAGCTCGTCGGCGAGATACTTGCCCTCGGCGACCCGGATCGGGTCGACCTCACCGATCAGGTCGGCGATCGACGTATCGGGGGTGGCCAGCTTTTCGCTGTAGCGCTCGTCGGGGCTGATCCAGCGGACCGTGACCTGGTCGCCCTGCGCCGCCACCCGATCGCGACAGGCTCGACAGATGGGGGCGTATGGACTGTCGTTGATCTCGCACCCCTCGATGACCGGCACCTGCTCGTCGAGCAGCTGGACCAGCGACCGGATCAGCCGGCTCTTGGCCTGGCCGCGCTCGCCGAGGAAGACGATGTCCTGGCCGGAGAGGATGGCGTTCTCGACCTGCGGGATGACCGATCCCTCGTAGCCGATGATGCCGGGAAACAGCTCCTCGCTGGCCTTGATCTTGCGCACGAGGTTTTTGCGCATCTCTTCCTTGACGGGAAGCACGCGGTACTCGCTCTGTCGCAGCTGGGCAATGGTGGTGGGATGAGCCAAAGGACAACCTCTATGGAATGGGTGATGACGCCTGCCCAGATTCTACGAGCCGCGCTTTCTCACACCCGTCTTTCAGTTCGGCTTTTGCGTCCCGAGCTGGAACTCGATCGCCGGCGAATACGCCGGCACGCGCGCGGCGAGCGCCCGCAACAGGCCAAAGCATCCTGCCAGCATCATGTCGCCGTGCGGCACGGCCAGGTTCGGATGCAGCCGCGAGTCATCGAGCAGCGCGCGACGGGGCCCGATCACGGTCAGGAGCTCCGGCGGGGCCGAGACGCGACCAACCTGCAGGGCGCCGTGTCCCATGTCATCGAACACCGCCTGGTTGGACAGCGTCCCCACCGCCAGTGCCTCGAGATAGTCCTCCAGCCTGGTCGTCGTCAGCTCGCCGGTGTGATGCTCCAGAAGCCCTCGGATCTCTCCCCCCTCGAGCAGCGCCGCAATGGTGTGGAAATTGCCGAGGTTGGCAATCGTGACGCGATCCGCCGACCGCACGCGTGGGTCCTCCAGGGCCCCGAGAATCGCCGCCGGCCCCGTATCCATGACAAACAGTGGCTCCGACCCATACCAGCTACTGGCCACGGCGCGCATCCGGGTCATGCGCTCGGGGATCTCGGCGGCGAGGAAACCAAAACCGGCAAGCCCGATGCCGCGCTCGACCTGCTCCCGCAGGTAATCGAAACGAAAGCGCCGGTCGCTTACACCCGGCGGGGCGGCACCGTGGTCGAAGACGGCAACCGCGACGGCATCGAACGCGGTGCTGACGCCGAACGCCCGCAGCGCCGTCATCAGCTCGGCGGCGTAGAGATCACGCAGTTCCACCCGGCGCGCGGCGCCGGCGCCATTGGGCGTGTCGATGATCCGAATGCCCATCGCCGCCACCCGGTCCAGGTCGTCATCGAACGTCCGGGCCGCGTCCGGTGTCGCGTAGACCTCGAGCCCGGCTTTCAGATGCGCCTCCACCGCCCAATGGCCGGGACCGCCGCCCATCGTGACGCCGGTCAGGACCAGGTCCACCCGGTCGGCGGTGGCCTGCTTGATCCGCTGCGCGACCAGCGCCGTCGGCGACGGCATGATCAGCTGCACCGCGTTCTCGATCAGGGTGCCCGCCTCGAAGATGAGGACGTCCTGCGTGCCCGTGCCGACGTCGATGGCGAGGATGCGCGGCCCGCTCATCCGCGCCGCCTCTTGTCGAAAGCAAGCTCGGATGTCACTTTTCCGTTCATTCGATAGCCCATGCCCACGCCCGCCAACCTGGTTTGCCCAAAATGCCACGGTCCGTTAACAGGCGAGCCCGAGGGCGAGCTCCATTGCCGGCGGGATGGGATCCGGTATCCGGTCGTCGATGGCATTCCGTCGTTCATGATGCCCGCCGCCGAGCCGATGGCGCTGGCCGGCTGCGCCCTCAGCCTGATCCTTCCCGCCCTGAATGAGGCCCAGAACCTCGACCGGGTCCTCCCCGAACTCAAGCAGGCGCTCACCTCCCTGGGACCCACCCACGAAATCATCGTGGTCGACGGCGGGTCGACCGATGGAACCCAGGAGGTGGTGCGAAAACACGAGGTGCGCATGGTGAGCCAGAAGCTCCCCGGGTTTGGCGGCGCCTACCGCGCCGGCTTCGAACAGGCGCGCGGCGAGTATCTCCTGACCCTCGACGCCGACGGCTCACACGATCCGGCGTTCCTCGGCGACCTGTGGAAGGCCCGCGGCGAAGGCGACGTCGTGATCGCCTCGCGCTACATCACGGGGGGCGCCGCCGAGATGCCCGGATGGCGTCGACTGTTGAGCCGCATCCTGAATGTCACCTTCGGCCGAGGCCTCTCACTCCCGGTGCACGACCTTTCCAGCGGCTTTCGCCTCTACCACCGGACCGTGCTGCGCGACCTCAAGTTGAAAGGCACTGACTTCGACGTGCTCGAGGAAATCTTGATCCGGGCGCTGGCCGCCGGCTATCGCGTCCACGAGGTCCCCTTCCGTTACCGGGCGCGGGTCGCGGGGCACAGCCACGCGCGCCTCTTCAAGTTCGCGCTCTCCTACATGCGCACATTCCTCGCCATGTGGCGGCTGCGCAACTCGATCGCCTCGGCCGACTACGATGCGCGCGGCTACGACAGCGTCATCCCGCTGCAGCGCTACTGGCAGCGGGGACGCTACCGGGTTATCACCCAGCTCGCCGCTGGCTTCACCCGCGTGCTCGACGTCGGCTGCGGGTCGAGCCGGATTCTCGGCGCCATCCCCGGCATGATCGGGCTCGATATCCAGCTCCACAAGTTGCGCTACTCACGGCGCTATGGCAACCAGCTCGTCCAGGGCTCGATCTTCGAGCTGCCCTTTGCCGATGCCAGCTTCGATTGCGTCATCTGCTCCGAGGTCGTCGAACACATCCCCGCGCAGGAGAAGCCATTCGATGAGTTGACGCGCGTGCTCAAGACCGGCGGGCGCCTGATCCTCGGCACGCCGGACTATGACCGCTGGCGCTGGCGCGCCCTGGAGTGGGTCTACGCGCGCGTCTCACCCGGCGGCTACGCCGACGAGCACATCACGCACTACAGCCGCGCCAACCTGGGCCCCTACCTTCAGGGCAAAGGCTTCGAAATCGAGAGCGTGACCTATGTCGGCGGGTCCGAGATGATCTTCAGCCTGAAGAAACTCGCGCCGATGGCCTCGCCGGTGTCGGCCCGCCCGGTACGCACCGCGCTTCGCGACGCACAGGCAGAGCGCGCCGCCTAACCGGGGGTCGGTCCGGGAGGCGTGTGCTGCTCGAACCGGCGGAGGATCTCCTCGGGCGTTTCGGTCATCTGGTCGACGAAATAGCCGCCGTCGAAGTCGAGGCCTTTCGCTCGTAGGAACCCGGCGCCGGGGTGGCGCTTCATCACGGCCACGCCAGGTTTGAGCCGGTAGGCGAGCACCGTCCGGCCGCTGGCCTTGACCAGCGACACGGCGGCGATCTCGTCCCACGGTAGAAGCGGGCTCTTGTCGGAGCGGCGAAAAATCACGCCTTCCTTCGTAAACTCGAAGCGCGGTCGGACCGGGCCCCGCATGGCAAAGAAGCCGACCAGCGGCGCGGCAATCGCCGCCCACCCAATGCTGCGGCCGGAGAACAGCAACACCAGGCCGCCGAGCTCGGTGACGCCGGCCAGTGGGAGAAAGAGCGCCCATGGGAACCGCGCGTTGACGGTCGTCACGCGACGACGCGGACCCCACCGGGTACGATCTCGGCGCGCAGGACGTTGCCGCGATGGACCTCGCCGTCGACCTCGTACCACTGGAGGTCGGGCGCCTTGATCTCGACCGAGCGCGCCTTGCGCTGCATCATGCTGCTCCCATCGGCGCGCTGGCGGACGATCCGCCAGAGAATACCGGCGCGCTCGCCCGCGGTGCGCGGACGGTAGACGACGATGTCGAGCCAGCCGTCATCGATGGCGATGTTGGGTCCAAAGCGGAAGGGTGCGGCGCCCAGCATCCCGGCGTTCACGACCAGCACAACGACCGCCGTCATCTCGATCGCTTCCCCGTCAGCCCGGATGGTGCACTCGAAGAGCGGGGCCTGCGGGAGCCACCAGGCCCCCGCGACCAGGTACGCCGCGCGACCGAGCCAGTACTTGAGCGCGCGCGGCGTGTAGCGCATCACGGTGGCGTCGAAGCCGATGCCCGAGGCCAGCGCCGAGTAGCCGTCATTGACACGGACCAGGTCGACCGGCCGAGTCGCCGGAAAGCGCTCCAGGGCCCGACGGGTTGCTTTCCTCCAGGCCGTCGGCAGTCCCAACTCACGGGCGACGATGTTCGCCGTTCCGCGCGGGACGATCCCCATCGGCACGTTTTGCTGATGAGCGGCGGCCATCACCTCGGCGACCGTGCCATCGCCGCCAGCCGCCAGCACCAACTGAAAGTCACGCCGGCTGAGCGCCGCGCCGATCGCCTCGACGTTGAGCCCTGCGCTCGTCTCCAGCACCATGGCCTCCCACCCCAACTGCTCCGCGAGCTCGATGAGCCGGCCGCCAAAATCGCTGCCGGTTCCCAGCAGCGCCGGGTTGACGACGAAGAGGGCTCGGCGCCGTTCGGCGCCGCTCACGGCATCAGCCGGCAGCTCGGCGGGTCATGCGGTCGTGGGCATCGTCGAGGTGCGGGTGGCCATCGGGTTGCACGCAGAAGACGTCCCCTGGCCGGCAGACCAGGCTCTCGAACTGGATGGTGGTGTGCTCGATTTCGAACTCGTGCGCCAGCACCTCGCGGACCTCGGCCAGGATGTCTTGGGCCTGCGCCACCCGCTGATCGTCGATGAGGAGATGGGCGCTCATCGCGCGCGTCTGCGCGCCGAGCGACCAGATGTGCAGATCGTGCAGGTCGTTCACGCCCGGCACCCGCTTCACGGCGGCGACGACGACCTCGGTCCGCAGGTCGGTCGGTGTCGACTCCAGCAGGATGTTGATGGCCGCGGCGACGACGCGCCAGGCGCTCCAGGCGATCAGGGCTGCGATCGCGAGGCTGAGCAGCGGATCGATGGTCAGCCACCCGGTGAACGCGATCAGCAATCCGGCCACGATGATGCCGCCCGACGCCCAGGCGTCGCCCCAGACGTGCATCAGGGCGCTGCGCACGGTCAGGTCGGCCTGCATCGGTTGCAGCGAGCGGGCGATCACCAGCGAGATGACCAGCCCCACCACGGCGGCGGCCGCCATGATCCCGGCGTGCACGACGCCCGGATGCTGCAGGCGCCGGATGGCTTCCACCACGATGCCGACCACCACGGCCGCGAGCAGCAGCGCGTTGACGAGCGCCACGAGGATTCCCACCCGCTGGTAGCCGAAGGTGCGCCGCGCACTGGCGGGACGTTGCACCTGCGCCAGCGCGAAGGTGGAGAGCCCGAGCACGACGAGGTCGGTCACGATGTGGCCGGCGTCGCTCAACAGGGCAAGGCTGTGCGCCCAGAGTCCACCCACCACCTCGACGACCAGCACGATCGCGGTCAGTAGGAGGGCCAGTCGCACTCGAGCGGTCGCATCGCCGCTCACATTGGCGAGCCGCATGGGGCTTATCTTATTGCGCCTCTCAAACTCCATTGGAAACAACTCCCGGCGAGCATCGGCCATGCTCGTGAAGGCCGCCTTGGCTCGATCGTCATCAAATCCGTTACCCATCCGACCGGGTTTTCACCCGGCGTCGAGGCGCTTCAGGACATCGCGGCGGCGAGCGGAAGGTAGAGCTGGCGATATCTGAGAAACGGCTCCACGTACGCCTCGCTCGATGGGCCGGGGGTGGCAACCAGCGTCGGTGGCGCGGCCAGGGCCGCCACCCGACGAGCGTCTGGCCAGGCGCCGAAGCCCACGCCCGCGAGCAGGGCGGCCCCCAGGGATGAGGCGGACGACGTCGCCGTCGCGAGCAGCGGCTGCTCCAGCACATCGGCGAGCAGCTGGCGCCAACGCGGATCGAAGGTGCCACCACCGGCCAGCCGCAACTCCGTCGCGGGAACGCCGGTCGCCAGTAAGGCCTCCACGCCTTGCCGAATGGCAAAGGCGACCCCCTCCAGCGCGGCGCGGAGCAGGTGGCCGCGCGTGTGCGCGAGTCGCAGCCCAATCCAGGCGCCGCGGGCGTCGGGATCGAAATACGGAGTGCGCTCGCCGGTGAGGTAGGGCAGGAAGAGCAGGCCGGCAGCGCCGGGCGCCACCGCGAAGGCCTCGTCGTAGACCTCCTCCCAGCTGGCGCCGAGCATGGCTCGTACCCATTCCAGTGCGATCCCGGCGTTCTGCATCGCGGCCATTGCGTACCAGCGATCCGGCGCTGCCGCGCGATAGAGGTGGGTCCGACCGGTCGAATCGATGGCGAGGCGATCACGCGGCGCCACCACCTGCGCGCCGCTGCCGACGGTCAGCTGGACCGGTCCGGGATCGATGAGGCCACCGGCGATGGCGGCGGCGGCGGCATCGGCTGCGCCGCCAACCACCGGAAGGTTGGGACGGACCCCGAGGTGCTCCGCCGCGGAACCGGTCAGGATGCCGCAAATCTCGGCCGACTCCCGGATCGGCGCCAGGAAGTCGAGCCGGAGGTCGAGCGCCTCGAGCAGGTCCTTCGCCCAGTAGTCGGTCGTCAGGTCGTAGAGGAGCGTGGCGGAAGCGTCGCTGGGCTCGGTCGCGGCCTCGTGGGTCATGCGCAATCGGAGCCAATCCTTTGGCTGAAGCGCCCACTGGGCCTGTCGGTATGCCTGCCGCTCGTGTTCCCTGAGCCATAGCAGCGTCGGGCCCGCCATTCCCGTGGCCAGGGGATTTGCCAGCTTGCGCCGAAGATCCGGACTCAGCTCGCTGTAGGTCTCGACTTGCCGGCGCGTTCTCGAGTCGGCCCAGAGGATCGCCGGCCGCAGCGCCTGCCCGAGCTCATCGCTCAGCACGACGCCGTGCATCTGGCCGGAAAGACCGACGGCCGCGATTTCGGAACCATGGACGCCGGCTGCCTTCGCGACGGCGACGGCCGCGGCCTGCCACCATGACTGCGGGTCGGCCTCCGCCCACCCGGGCTCCGGCGTCAACACTGGATACGCCGCTGACCCGGTGCCCACGATCGAGCCGTCAACGTCGAGGACCAGTGCCTTGAGCGAGCTCGTGCCCAGATCGATCCCGAGGAACACTGGGCGCCATGCTAGACGGTCAGCCCGCAGTGCCGGCGACCGATCGACGCGTCAGGACTTGGTCGGGATCAGGCTGTGTCCGTTCGGCGATTGGGCGGCGATGAAGGGCTTCTTCTCGGTTGGCTGGATGATCTCATCGATCAGTCCGTAGTCCTTGGCCATCTCCGGCGTCATGAAGAAGTCGCGCTCGATGTCGCGCTCGACCTGCTCGATCGACCGGCCCGTGTGCTTCGCGTAGATGCCGACGATGATTTCGCGAAGCCGGAGGATCTCGCGGGCGTGGATCTCGATGTCGGTCGCCTGCGACGTCCGCATGCCGCCACTCGGCTGGTGCAGCACGATCTGGCAGTGCGGCAGCGACAACCGCTTGCCCTTTGCGCCCCCGACCAGGATCAGCGAGGCGGCGCTCGCCGCCATCCCCGTGCACAGAGTGCTGACCGGGGGATGGACATAGCGCATCGTGTCGTAGATCGCGAGTCCGGCCGAGAGCGATCCGCCCGGGCTGTTGATGTAGATGCTGATTTCCTTGTCAGGATCCTCGCTGTCGAGGAAGAGCAGCTGCGCGATCACCAGGTTCGCGAGGTCATCATCGATCTCGCTGCCAAGAAAAATGATGCGGTCTCGCAACAAGCGCGAGTAGATGTCGTAGGCGCGCTCGCCGCGCGCGGTGGTCTCGACGACGTTGGGCACAAGCGCCATGAAAAGATCCTCCTTACCGGTCCAGATTGAATCCGATCCGCCGTTTGGGCGGTGTTGCCTGCGTCGCGGCCAGGTACAAGCTGAAATGCGCAACGCTACGCAAAGCTTGCGGACGAAGATTGGCGGTGGCAATGCGCAGCTGCATCCTGGGGTCGTCGGGCCAGCTACGCTGCTGCGACATCGCCTCCCGGCTCCCCAGCGCACGGGACAGATCGAGATACAGGTCAGCGACCGGTACCTCCAGGGCTTTCGCAATCGCCAGCAGGCGCTCCATCGAGACATCCTTGAGTCCCCGCTCGACTTCCGACAGGTACGCCGGCGAGAGCTCGGCCGCCTCGGCCAGCTCGGTCAGCGAGCGCTCGGCTTCCTGGCGTCGCTGGCGGAGTATGGCACCAAGGGCGATTCGAATCGAACTTGCGTCTTCGCTGTGAGCGTAGGTCATATGCCTCGGGCGCATCATAACAAAAAGCCGGCTCCGGCGTTGAAAGGGCGTCGTGATAGATCTTCAGGCGCACGACCGGGGCCCGCTGTGCCGTTGCATCACAATGGCATCCCGCATCGCGCTGCTCGGCGCAGCCAGTGCGATCGTGGTCGTCCTGTCCGGTTGCACCGCCGCATCAGCGACGCGCACGACGCCGACCCCGAGCCCTAGCGCATCGCCGGCCACGACCGATTTGCCGACGCCGACGCCGACGGCGACGCCGAGTGATTCACCGAGCGCGACGCCCACGTCGTCTGGCACCGATCCCGTGTTTGTGCCGTCGCTGGCGGCGATCCAGATGGTTGGGCCGCACCTTGGTTGGGCGGTCGGCGAGCATGCCATCTTCGCCACGGCCGACGGCGCGCACTGGACAAAACAGTATGGGTCGACCGAGGAATTCGTGGGCGTTGACTTCATCAGCGCGACCACCGGGTGGGCGGTCGCGACCCGGTCCCTGCTGGGCACTAGCGACGGCGGACGTTCGTGGCGCCAGCTGGGTGAGCCTCAGGCACCGATCCGGTCGGTCCATTTCATCAGCGCCATCTCGGGCTTCGGGATTGCCGGCGGCACCGACCCGCAGCAATTCCACGGATGGCTGGTGCCGCACGACGGGGCGACGATCGTTATCACCAACGACGGTGGAGCGACCTGGAGGTCGTTGGGCGGGCCATCGAACCCGCAAACCGTGTGCTTCAGTGGAGCCGGCCAGGGGTGGGTCGGCACGTCCGATGGCGTCTATGCCATTCAAATGACTGACGTTGGCGCGACATGGAGCCTGGCGCTCACGCGGCCGGACCAGCAGCCCGGTTTGCCGCAGGAGACGCTGATCGAGTGCGCCGCGCCGCGCGCCCTCTGGGTCCTCTTTCTGGGGGGCCAGAGCGCCATGAGTCACAGCCCGTACATCGCCTACGCCACCGTCGACGGGTCGAGCTGGAAGCCCGTCATGAAAGAAGCCATGTCCGAGCAGCAGATCCTGCCGGGCGTGCCGGCTGGACCCGATACCTACCCGCCAAGCTTCAGCGTCGTCGACCCGATGGACGCCGTCTTCATCGGCGACGGGCCGGCGACCGATGTGGCCCAATGCGTCATCGCCAGTAATGGCGGTGCCACCCTCCGCCGCACCGGCCGCATCGACAATGCACCCGAAACGTTCGCCGCGGCCTTCGTCAGTGTGACCGCAGGGTGGGTCTTGACGAGGAACGCCGGCGGGGATTACGTGATCGCGGCGACCGCCGACGGTGGCTATCACTGGTCGCAGCAGCTCGCCGTTCCGCCGACCTCTGCCGGCTAACGGCGCGGGCAACGTAAAATCCAGCACGCGGGGCGTAGCGTAGCCTGGCTAACGCGCATGCTTTGGGAGCATGAGATCCCGGGTTCGAATCCCGGCGCCCCGACATTACTGAAGTAGGCTTGCGACATGCTCCCGGTGCTCGTCGCCATCGCCGCCATCAGCCTGGTGGCCTTCCTCGCCTTCCGCTGGTTCGAGCGCTATCGCTACAGCGACAACTGGCGCACCAGCGAGTTCCGTGGCGTTGCCTTCGGCTTCTTGATGTGGTTTGGCGGCATCTTCGGTCATCGCGTACCGCCGCCCCCTCAAGCAAAAGTGGAGTTGGCAACCAAAGCCGAGGAGCCTGAGCCCCCCAGATCAGGCGGCGCGACGTTCTCGGATCACGCTGCGGACGATAAAGAGTAGGTTGGCCGGTCGCTCGGCGAGACGCCGCATCAGGTACGGATACCACTCGGTCCCATAGGGCACGTAGATCCGGACGCGGTAGCCCTCGCGCAAGAGCCGGTCCTGCAAGTCGCGGCGAATCCCGTACAACATCTGGAACTCGAACCGATCAGGGTTGATCTCGCGCTCGCGCGCGAAGCGTTTGGTGGCCTCGATCAGCCGGTCGTCGTGAGTCGCAATCGCGGGGTACACGCCGTTCAGCAGGAGCTCTCGCATCTCGGCTTCGTACTTTGCATCGACGTCGGCTTTCTTCGCGAACGCGACCGTGGCCGGCTCATCGTATGCACCCTTGACCAGGCGAACCCGGACCTTGGCCTTGTTGGCGCGCAGCACGTCCTCCGGCGTCCGATAGAGATAGCTCTGTAGCACGACCCCGCAATTGGGGAAGCGTTCGTGCAACCCGAGGACCAGGTCGAGGGTCCGCTGAGTGTAGAGGGCGCCCTCCATGTCGACGCGCACAAAGTTGTTGAGCTGTTTCGCGCGCTGGAGGACTCGAGTCAGCAACTCCTGGCAGAGCTCGGGCGCGATGTCGAGGCCGAGCTGGGTGAGCTTGACGGAGACGTTCGCGTCGAGTTTTTCGGCCGCGATCCGCTCGAACGCCGACAGATAATCGTCCGTGGCGCTCCGGGCTGCTTTTTCTTCGGTGACGTTCTCGCCCAGATGGTCGAGGCTCGCCGACCAGCCGCGACGGTTGACGTCCGTCACCACGCGGACGGCATCATCCAGCCGGTCGCCGGCGACGAAGCGATAGGCGAGCGAACTGGTCAGGCGCTGCCCGGTGACGAATCGCTGCAGCCCGCGCCGCCGTGATAGAAAAAGGAACGACGCCCTCAGCACGTTAGCCTGGTGGCTCCCACAACAGCGCCGCGTCGAAGGCGCCGTGGACCTCGAGCGCGTTCAGTGCTCGCGCGCGGTGGCTGAGCAGGTTCTTCTCATCCATCGACAGCTCGGCGAGGATGCGGCCGTCCGGCAGCCGGAAGATGGGATCGAAGCCGAAGCCGCCGGTTCCCCGAGGTTCCGCGGCGATCGTGCCAGCGAGGATGCCTTCGCCTTCGAACGTCCGGCCGTCCGGCAGGACAAGCACCGCGCTGCAATGAAAGCTCGCCGGCGGCGACTCGCGAGCAGCCGGCCCGAGCGCCTTCAGCAGCGCCCGCACCAGCGCCGGGCCATCACCCTTGTGTTCCGGCCCGGCAAAGCGCGCCGAATGAACCCCCGGCTTGCCACCGAGACGCGGCACCTCGAGCCCCGAATCGTCGGCAAGCGTCGGCAGTCCGCTCAACCGCCGCCCCGCGTCAGCCTTCTTGCGGGCGTTCTCGAGGTAGGTCGCCCCATCCTCTTCGACATCGAGAATGATGCCGGCCTCGGCCGGCGTTACCAGTTCCATCGACAGGTCGGAGAGGATCGAACGGATTTCGTCGAGCTTGCCCTCGTTCGATGTGGCGAGCAGCAGCCGGTTCAGCGCAGCTTCAGCGCCCTCTTCTGCGCTTCGACCAGCTCGGCCGCACCTTTGATGGCGAGCTTGAGCATCTGGTCCATCTCCGCCTGCGCGAAGGGCTCCTGCTCGGCCGTTCCCTGGATCTCGATGAACCGGCCGTCTTCGGCGACCACGCAGTTCATGTCGGTCTGGGCCGCGAAGTCCTCGAGATAGTTGAGGTCCAGGCGCGGCTGGCCCTGGACGATGCCGACGCTCACCGCCGAGACGAAATGCTTGATGGGCAGCACCCGCAGCAGGTTTCGCTCCATCGCCTTCTGCAGTGCCAGGTGGAGGGCGACGAATCCACCGGTGATCGATGCCGTGCGCGTGCCGCCGTCTGCCTGCAGGACGTCGCAGTCCACCATGATGGTCCGCTCCCCCATCAACGGCATGTCGATCGCCGCGCGCAGCGCCCGCCCGATCAGCCGCTGGATCTCCTGGGTGCGGCCGTCGATCCGACCGGTGCGCGCCTCACGCGCGTTTCGCGTCTGGGTCGCCCGCGGCAGCATCGAATACTCCGCCGTGACCCAGCCTTCGCCGGTGCCCTTCTTGTGCGGCGGCGGCTTGTCGTCCCAGCTCGCGGTGCAAAGCACGCGCGTATCACCCATGTTGATGATGGCCGAGCCCTCGGCATAGAGATTCACGCCAGTCTCGATCTTTACCGGCCGGATCTGGTCCACCTTACGGCCGTCGGGTCGCGTCTGAGCCAAGGTGACTATCTTCGCAGAGCGCGGATGACCAAGATGCTGACCTCGAACAGGATGATCAGTGGAAGCGTGAGCAACGTCGGCGTGAACGGGTCGACGCCAGGGGTCACCATGTTCGCACCGGCGAAGATGCCGATCCAGAACTTGAAGCGGTTGCGCGACAGGAATCGGGCACTAACGATGCCGGCCAGGCCCAGCATGGTCATCGCGAGGGGCAGCTCGAAGGTCACTCCGAAGATCGCGATCAAGATCAGGACGAAATTGATATAGCTGGAGGCGATCGGCAGGTACTGGATGTCGGGTGTGCCAATGCCGATGAGAAACCTGAGCGCGACCGGCATGGCGAAGAAGGCGAACGCGATGCCCAGGGCGAACAGGGCAACCGCCGAGCCGACGAACCCCAGCGCGAAACGGCGCTCGTTTCGATGCAACCCGGGGGCGACGAACGTCCACACCTGCCACAGGATCACGGGACTCGCCAGGATGAAGCCGGTGAAGATTCCGACCTTGAAGTAGAGGAAGAACTTGTCAATCGGTCCCGTAAAGTAGAGCGGCTTTCCGGCCCCGAGGACGTGCTTCACTGGGCCCAGGACGATTTCGAGGACAAAGCCGGAGAGGATGAAGCCGATCAGGGTCGCCACGCCCCAGGCGATCAATGAAATGATCAGGACGCGACGCAGCTCCTCGAGGTGCTCGATGACGGTCATGCGTCGCTCATCGTCCGGAGCAACGACCGTTGGCTTGGCCATGGCTGGCGCTGGTGGCGCCCGGTACTTAGGAGGCCTTGGTGTCGGTCGGCGACTTCATGTCGGTCGCCGGGCGGTCAGCCGCCGAGCTGGTATCCGCGGGGCTTCCGGTAGTGCTCCGCTTGATTTCGTCCTGGAGATCCGAGGAAGCGTTACGGAACTCGCGCATTGCCTTGCCGATCGCAGCGCCGACCTCGGGAAGCTTCCCCGGGCCATAGACGATCAGCACGATCGCGAGGATGATGAGCAGCACGTACCAGTGTCCAAAAATTCCCATTCAGGCTCCTCTTGCGGCCCCATTATACGCCCGCTTCGGAATTGTTCCCTTACGGTCGGCTGAGAACCTAACTGACCTCTTCCTGGACCGTTACCGAGGTCATGGTGTCGCCCTGCGCGATCTTGAGGGCGACGTCCAGGCCCGTCTGAACGTAGCCGAAGAGGTTGTAACTCTTGGCCAGCTTCGCGGTGTCGTCGACCGTACAGATGAAGAACTGGCTGCCGTTCGTGTTGGCGCCGGAATTGGCCATCGCCACCGCGCCGGCGGTGTACTGGCTCAATACCGGTTCGTCGTTGAACTTGTAGCCGGGTCCGCCGCTGCCGGTTCCCTGGGGGTCGCCGCCCTGGATGACGAAGTCCGCGACCACACGGTGAAACTTCAGACCGTCGTAGAACTGGTTGCGGGTCAGAAACACAAAGTTGTTGACCGTGTTGGGAGCCAGCTTGGGGTCGAGGCAGAGGGTGATCGTCCCCTTACTGGTCTTCATGGTGACCAGGAAATGGTGCGCGGTGTTGATCGACATCGGTGGGGGCGCGCTGTAGGTGTGCTTCCCGGCGTTGCCCGCGGTCGCGGTCATAACCGGGCCGAAATTCAAGGCGCCACAGGTCGCATTCGCGGCGGTCACCACGGGACTCCCTATCGGTGTCGCCGCCGTGCCTGGGTTGCCACCCGCATTTCTTCCCACATAAACGACGAAGGCGAGTATAGCGACGGCGACGATCGCGAGGGTCGCGAGCATTTGCGGCACGCTGCGGGGCGACCGCCTCATCCCAACTCGTCCCAGCAGGGGATGTCGGCCGCGGCCTGCTTCGCGTGGTAGGTCAGGATCATCTGCGCGCCGGCGCGCCGG
>Ga0307477_10001982_pt1 | contig 16248 bp, 15 predicted proteins | sample atmos_gasesECM2C_FD_203316 | JGI IMG/M metagenome (GOLD analysis project Ga0307477, IMG submission 203316) | Hardwood forest soil microbial communities from Morgan-Monroe State Forest, Indiana, United States - atmos_gasesECM2C_515 | ecosystem: Environmental > Terrestrial > Soil > Temperate...
GCACTGAAAAACACACTGTCCTTCACTCCAATGGAGAAACAGGCAGTTCGAAGCGAAGCCCTAATGCCCCAAGCCACTACGGAGCGCGTCGCAGGGGAGCCTTCACCCGGAGGATCAAGACCCGTGGCCCGCGGTTATTCTCCCGCTCTTTTTCCCCAGCTGGCGCCGCAACAGGCCGCCCAGGAACACGAGGCCGGTCCCAAGCAACGCTATAGAAGCGGGCTCTGGCGCAACGTGTGTAGGTAGGTCGTCATCGTCGCTATCGTTGTTCTTCTGCTCACCATAGTCCCACGAATCTTTCAGCTCTAAGGAGATATGTCCTCCACCCGCGAGCCCCGGGAAACTGACGCCGTCCCACGTGAAGGAGGGGAAGGAGTAATTGGAGTTATTCTGAATGCCGACCAGGATGTCTTCGTGCGCGTCTACGTCCTTGATGTTCGGATCGAATCCGAAGCTGATGGTTCTGTTCCAATTGATGGTGAGAAGGTAGGCGCAGCCCAGTGCCTGTCCCTGTGGCGAACACTGGGTGAACAGAGGCACAGGAGTCGGTGTGGCAGAAAGAGGAACCCCAACGAAAAACAGTGCCGCCCCGATCGCACACACCACCAGGAATCTCTTCAAGTCACGACCTCCCCCTGACAACCCACACCCTTTTGCCCGGCTGCAGCTCGCCTCTCGACCTTGACACCTTCCCCCGATCAGTCAGAGGCGCTGTGGTTCACGCCGAAGCCACCGACACCGACGTTGACCGTCGGCGCCGAATGAAGGCGCCGCAAGCGAGCAGGCCCGAACCGAACAAGAGCAACGACGCTGGCTCAGGCGTCTGTGCCATCTGGCCACTCGAAACTTGCGCACTCGCGACGCTACTAAAGTTGTTGTTAAACAAGTTCTCTAGGTTGCAGCCACCATTTATAGTCCCCGTGCCATTAAGTGGTGCCGGACTGCAACTGAGGCTACTGAGAATTAAGTCAAACGTTGCGGTTGAAGTCGAAAATGCGCTTTTGAACGCTGCATCGCCTGTCACGGAGGTAATATTCAGAATCCCGTCGAAATGGGGGTTGGCTGATCCGTTTGCGACATCAACCCAATTGACCGATCCCATGAGGTTGTCCCCATCAGCCCCCGTAAAGTTAAACAGACTCGTGGCCCCGGCGGGCGTATTGATTCCGAAAACCGTGCCGCCGCTGTTTGTTGCAGTGAAGGTGCCCCCATTTGTGTTAGTCGTGAAGGAATACGATCCAAGATCATCGAAGACCGCGCCTCCCGACAAAGTACAGTTGCTACCAACGAAGCCAGGGCTTGCGCACAACGACCCCGTCCCCAAACCTATATTCATCGACGTTCCACTGGTCGCTTGGAGTGAAACGCTCTGAGTACTGTTTTGAAAGCTGATTTGAGTTTGCGCGCTTGTGGAAGCAGCGCTCACTGCGAGCAGCAATAACGTCACTGCCAAGCTAGCCGACAATCTTCTGGTTTGCATCCAATCAAGAATTGTTCTCGTCATATCCGTTCCTCCACACCCTTAGGTTTGACTCGTTCGGGCTCCGGAAACCTCCTCGGAACTCGCACGTAACTGCCTAGAAAAGACCTACCCACCGGTCGCTACTGCAATCGCGTCTCCAATTACTGATGTCGACGATTCAAAAGACAATTTGTTGAGCGATAGATAGTTAGGCCGTAACTCTGCCCGACTTCTGGTAACTCCTTCCGGGGACTCTCTAAGTTTTTTTACATTTACCCTAGAACTCTAGCCAACCTCTGTTGAGCGATCCATCCGCTCAACAATAATCAAAAGCTTCCAGCTGACTCTGAAAGCCTGACTGCAGGCACTGTCTTCCGGCTAGTTCGCTTGAGCAAGTGCCTGCCGCGCTTGCTGGGCATCGTTGCCAGTCAGTTTCAAACGCAGCGCAGCTTCTAGTTGTTCCTTGGCCTTGTCCTTCTCACCGCCGGCTAACAAAGCCATCCCCAAATGGTACCGATACGATGCACGTTCAGGAACCTTGTTCACGCATTCCTGGAGCAAAGGAACTGCTCCGCTGTAATTTCCTTTTTTGTAATACACCCATGCGAGGGTGTCGGAGACGGAGTCGAGGTCGGGGAGAAGTTGTTTCGCTTTTTGGGCCAAGCTTACAGCGACGTCGAGATTAGTGTCTTCCTCGGCATATACCCACGCCAAGTTGCCGGCTGCGACGGGGAAGTTCGGATCAATGGCAAGCGCCTGCTCGTAAGATTTACGTGCTTGTTCAAGATCGCCTTTTTCCAGATATAGGTTTCCAATCAGAGTCCGGAGAGGCGCGAATTTCGGCTGCAGGGCTGCTGCCTTTTCGAAGCGTTCTATCGACGCGTCGGTCTCCCCACGCTCCTGGAGTAGTCGACCCAGTTGCAAATGGGCCTGGAGGAGATTAGGAGAGAGCTGAATGGCGCGCTCCAGTTCTGATTGGCCGCGGTCATATTGCTTTTGTCCGACGAATAGCTGCCCCAGTACAAGATGCGCATTGGGATCATCAGGATGGGTTGCAAGGTGTTGCGTGACTCGCGCGATCGCCTTATCTGGCTCTTTCCTGCCCAGCCAAAAATCGGCGAGCTGACCAAGAGCTGGACTAAATTGCGGATTGAGAGTCAGAGCAGACTCGAGCTCTTGATCTGCCTCTTGCCATTTTCCCGCTCGCTCGTAGATAACAGCCAGGTTTGAATGGGCAGCTGGGTCTCTAGGAGATAGCTGTTGCGCCAGCCGGAGTTGCTCTTCGGCTGGTTTCAAGTGATTCTGCTGCGCCATGGCCATGCCCAAGAGCACGTGGCTCGCAGCGTCAGCGGAATTTAGTCGAGCGCTGCGCTCCGCATATTCCTGCGCTACCGCGGACTCGCCAACCGACAGGTTCAATTGCGCCAAGCTATTCAGCACCTGCGTGTTGTTTGGTGCTACGCGCAGACCTTCCTGCAATTCATTCTTCGCCTCAGCGATGTTCCCCTTTTGCGAAAAGGCCATTGCCAAAAAGTAGTGGGCCTGCGGCGAGTCTGGCGCTTCACTAACTTGTCGGCGTAATTCGATGATGGCTTCGTCCACCTTCCCCTCCGCAAGAAGGATGCGGCCGCGCGCGACGTGGGCCATGATGTCCTTCGGGCTCGCTTGCAAGACCTCTTTATTGAGGGTACTGGCCTCTTCGGTGCGCCCAACGACCAAGTAAAGGTCAGTCATGTGCTTTTTGATTTCAAAGTCTTTGGGCGCGAGAGCCAATCCGCGGCGATATTCTCCGAGGGCTTGTTCTGACTGCCCCTTTTGAGAGTAGAAATCACCGATGGCTCTTGCCACCTCAGCCGAGTTGCGCTGCCTGTCTCGCAGTTTTCCAAGAAGGCCATCAGCCACTTCGCTTTTCTGCTCCGTGTAGAGCCAGTCCGCCCACGTCGTATAGAGGCTGATCTCGTCCGGCATGCGCTCGATCCCGCGCTGCAGGACTTCTTCGGCTTGCGCAACCTGGCCCTGTGCATGGAAGAGCTTGGCCAAGTCGGCACACGCTTGTGCTGACTGGGGGCCCACTTCAATCGCTTTCTGAAGGTGTTGCCCCGCCTCAGGGATTCGCTTAAGACTGACTTCGACGAGCGCCAGATTGACGAAGGAGGAGGGATCCTGGGGCAGGAGTTCCGTGAGTTTTGCAAATGCTTTCGACGCGCCGTCGTAGTCTTGGCGACCTATCATCGCGCTGCCACGCAATTGGTAGGCTGATGCGTTGCCAGGTTCACGCTCAAGGATATAGGAGGCTTCGTCGTCCGCCTTTTGATACTCCTTAGCTGCCAGGTAGAGGCGTCCCATATCCAGGTGAGCGTCGAGGCGTTGCGGATCTTGGTTTATCGTCTGCTGGAGCGCGGCAACGGCAGCGCTCCATTGCTTGAGCGACAATTCAGCTTGGGCCAACTGATAATAAGCTTCCGCGGAGCGTGGATCGAGCTTGATCGCGTTTCGAAATTGGATCGAGGCTTCCTGGTACTTGCCCGCCTTGAGATAGCGCTTTCCGCTCCCGAGGTACTTGATCTTCCCCTTTTGGGGGTCAAGCGAACAGCCGCCCAGCATCACAACTAGCAAGAAGAACAGCGTTGCAGAAAGTTTGAATCGACCGCTTCCGACTAACATGATCCCCTCCGAAATCCAGATCGCTTTACTTAATCCGGAATGAACGTATTCAAACGCGGATAGAGTGCTTGAACGAACTGCACGACACGCGCCCTGGCCTCGTCCTCGCCATTTCTTGTGGAGGTCAACACTCGGACAAGAGCTGCGTCTGTTCTATTCCTCGTGATTGCATCGAAAACGAGCCACGCTTTTCCGCTGTACTCGCTCGCGATCACACGGCCATGGGCCTGATACCAATAGAGAACCAAGTACTGCGCAGGACCCTTCTCCACCAGATACTCATTCACAATAATCGCGGGGGCGGCCGCCATTGGGATCGTCAAACGACCGGCGCGCACTGGCTCCCAGCCGGCGCCGGGGAGGCAGTTCTTGGGCGAGTGAATGGTTTCACCAGTGCGCTGGCTTTGGTAGTAGCCAACGTACAAATCGACAGGCTGTCCGCCACCGCCCATATAACTGCGGTTGACGTAGTCACTGACACCAAGTGCGCTTACTATACGTGCCTCCAAAGGTTCGTCCTGGCCTAGCCAACCATCCATTGCCATCGGGAGTTGCCGGAGCGGCTGACGCAACGGCACGGGTTCTCCATGGCTGACGCCGTGAAGAAGCACAATGCCCGCCACAAGAGTGCCTGCGGTAATGAAAAACCGAGCTCCGAACATATGACTACGCACTTGCCGCTCTCCTCAATGGGACCAGATGAGACAGGAACCAATGAACGAGCAACATGCACGCCACGGCAGAGACAAAAATGAGCCAGCCTTGAAAGAAATGAAAAAAACCTTCCGCATATTGTGGTCCCCAGACGTAAGTGACCGCACCTGCGCCAACCACGCGCAGCGCGTTGCTCGCGACAGCAATGGGCAACATGAAGACGACCAAAGTAATTCGTGCCCAGAGCCGCCGCTCGACGAAGTAACCATAGGCGATGGCCAACGCGATCAGCGACATCAGCGACCGGATGCCACTACAGGCTTCCACGACTTCAAGGGAGTAGTTCGGGAGGACAAGAACGTTTCCTTCTCGCAAGACAGGAATTCCAAACAGCTCTAAAGAATTTGAAGCGAGGCGCGACGCCAGGAGCTGAAGCGGAAAAGTCACCTGGTTGTAAATGAGTGCGGGCAGCGGAATCATCAACACGAGAAAAGCCAACGGGAATGCCACGGCTCGCAGCATTTTCCAACCAGCAAAAAACAGAATCATGCCAGCAAGCAAGAAGAGCAACGAGGAACGACTAATGAACAACTCGGCGCCAAGAGTCCCCACAAGCAAGAGCCCGATCGCGCCAAGCATCAACGGAAACCCTAAGTTGCTGGGCTCAAGCGAAACTTGTCGCAGGTCGTGCCTGCGCTGGTACAGCACGTAAGCAACAAACAGGGGTACGACGAACCCATGGCCGTAGTCTGGGTCCTGCCACCATTGCACAACCATTTGTGTGAGCAGTGGTCCGTAGAGCGCGGCCACCAGACCGGCGACCACTAGCCCCTTGGGCAGAGAGATCTCCAGCGGGACTACTCTTGCTGCCGCTTGCGTCGCCGTACTCATGAAGCTCGCCTCTCGGACCCGTGCAGACAGACCAACCCCTTACCCCGCCATCAGCACGTCTGTGACCGAAATGCATTTTGGCAACGACGGCAAAGTCGTTCCAAGCTGTCAGAAATATGGGCCTTAGAAAAATGGTCGACTTCTTCGCTGGGATTGGTTGCCAGGAACAAGCGCCGTCTATACGAACTTCATACGATTCTATAAAAAGCTCGAGATTCCCGGACTTGGAGGGTTGTCGGCTTAAGGTTGAATGCTAGCGCTTCGCTGGAGGAGGCGGCTTGGCCGGGCACGGAGTAGCTGACTGCCCGCCTTCGGGATCGGGAAATCCTAAGCTCCACTTGAGGCGGCAGCGGTTGCCACTTGCGGGTCTGCTGCAACCGCCCGAGCCGGTTCAGGATCCTGTCGACCTCACAGCTCAAATGCGTTTCGTGTGCATCTCGCTAGCCCGGAGATGGGATGGGTTCATAACGAGAGGTCGACTTTGACCGGAGGCAAAACTGGTTGCCCCTTGCGCATCCGTTGAAGCCGTTCGAGTTGGCTCAGGGTTCTGTCGAATTCACGGCTCAAGTGCGCCTCGTAGCGCATAAGCCTTCCCAGTACTTGGTCTTTCGGAACCAGCATTGACTGCGCCGTGTAAGCCAGACGGCTTGACTCGACTGATTCGACGTGCTTCTTGAGACGCCTGAGGCGGCTGATTTCCCGACCCACACTTTTAATGGCTTCCTCCCTGGCTTCAGTCGCAGTGAGAGGGAATGCCCCGCCTCCCTCAACTGGAGTTTGCGAAGCGATCACACCGCAAGCCAAATAGGTGTAGGGGAGGCCTGACGGAGGGTCCTCGGGCGAGAAAAGTCCATAGAGTTTGGATAGGATACGAACATCTCTTTCCACATCTAATCCGCGCTCTTCGAAATTAACGCGAAGCTCATTCAGCAGCTCGATTGCATTGTCGAGGACAAGGGGGTTCGTACATTTGGAAAGCATTCCTCCCGGACTGTCTCGACGATCCTCCGCTTCAAACACGAGACGCCTGAGATCATCTGAACCCAGAAACTCGGTCCCTTTTGAAATCTCGGCGAGCTCCGCCTCCAAGAATCGCCGATGGCGCCAGATTAGAATCGCAAGTTTCTGTACCAACAATTCCTCAGTGCTTCCTTCAGGTCGATGGTATTCCAGCAGCTCCCGAAGCAAAGATTGAAACCGCGCGCGAGACTCACTTTTGAGAACAGCCACTTTCGAATAGATCCCGTGCTTGAGCGCGTTGTACTTGCTTCTCTGCTTTCCCTGGGGAGTTCGCGGGCCCGTGGATTTGTGGAGTGAAGCTTGGTCAATTGGTTCGACTTTGGCTGATATCGGCGTGGCGGATCGGTCTTGTTGGTGCGACGGATTTTCAGACGCGCCCGACGTCAGTTTAAGCGTATTTCCGTTAGCGCTCGTTGGCGACGCCTGTATTTCTTGCGGGAGGCCAGCGGGTTGATCGTTCATTGCGACCTGGTCTTGATGGCAATCTTCATTCCAAGCCTCGAATCCTTTAGTTCGCACCAGTGATTCACTTAGATGCAAAGATTGTCACGAAGGATGGGCACAGAAGACTGATCCTGGTCTTGGCGGTGCGTCTGCCACGAAGCCCATGGGCTGCCGCTCAACCGTTTGTCGCATATTCCCGACCGCTGCCGCTTGCGATTCTCCAGCGCAATGGCGGCGTAACTTCGCTGTGCAATTTGTACGGAATTCGAGGAATCACGAGCCTGGAAAAATTGGTAAAGTGCCTGGCCTGAGTCAATTAGCTGAGTTCGTTTTTGCAAAACTACTTTTTCGCAGGGGGGGCGTAGTCTCAAGGGCGCAGAAGCAGGTGACCTGCAACGGCGCCGAGGTGCCAATAATAACCGCGACGTTAGCCCTTACCGAGGTAGGCCCAAAGCAGAACCGATTTCGAGCGCTATCGCTTGTCAACGCGGTTCTTCTTTTTTGTTCTCGCTTGCATTTTTCTTTTTGTGCTTGGCCCATCGAGCGAGAACAGCCTTTCGCGCGATCTCACTGCGCCGTTCCGGCGTTAACTTCTGAAGCCGAGCCTTTCCACCTTTTTGGCCCAATGCCACGGCGTGGGGATTCTTTTCCTTCTTTGTCGTCATCCGGAACTCAGACCTTATCCCTCGACTACTCGGAAATCAACAGAAAGGCTTGACTATACTAAGCGCTTTGTATATACTAAGCGCTTAGTATGGAGGTGTTTCAGTGAGGCATAAGCGAGATTTGGTTCGTACAGAGATTACTCTCGCAAAACGTAGATGGTGCGGGATAGGCACTGAAAAGTTGGCGGAATTACGAAGATTGATCCGTCGATATCGACTGTCGGTGGGGCTTGGAGACGTACTATTTATCGAGACTGGGTGGTACGTCACACACGCGGGGCTGCTCCGATTGGCTCATCGGAACCACTGCTCGGGTATTAAGACGAGCTTGGAAAAATATTATTCTGACCCTTCACTGAGGCGATGGGTCTTCAAAGCGATTGTCTACAACGCAGGACTCTCAAAGGGCTTCGTCGGCTACGGCGACGCCGATCCCTCCAACGTTTCGTCCCTGGTTCACGGCGCCGAGATGCGCGTCGCCGAAACTCGCGCCGTCAACCGCGCCCTACGTAAGGCCTACGGCATCGGTCTTTGCTCTGTCGAGGAGCTTGGCTGGGCACCTCGGTCCTTCGATTTCGGTTCGTCCAAGCAAAACAAAGTGTCCACCAATGGAAACAGCAACCAAAGCAACCAGCCTCGTCTCCGCGATCAGCTCTGCCTGCTGATCCGTAAGCATCGACTCGATGCGGGCCTCGTGAAAGCCTTTGCCGCCGATTTTTGCCATGTCTCTACTCTGCGTGATGCCAGCCGAGAACAAGTCGAAGCCTTCATCGACAAACTGGCGGAATCGGCGGCCACCGATCGTGATGCTCTGATCTGTCGCCTCAACAGCTATGCCCGACAACCGGAGCCAAACTCATGAAGCGCCGGATCCCGGGTCTACACGGTGAGCGCCAGAACTCCGAGTCTGTCTTGGAGGGCGCCTTCCTCGTTCGTGTCGATCGAGTGTTCTTTCGCTGGCATCCGCAGAGACCGTTCTACGCTCTGCGATTTGCCATCCTCGAACCAGAAGAAAAGCGCGGGCAGTTGTTCACTGGCCGCCTCTACTGTTCCCCGAAGGCCATTTGGAGACTGCGCTGGTTCTTGCGCGACTTCGGCTATGACCAAGACCTCATGAGCCGCGACGAAGTCGATGAAAAGGCGCTGCTCAGCTTGCGCGGAGTCGTACGGATTTCCCACACGACCCTGAATGGCCGCCGCTTCCTCAACCTCAGTGGATTTGCTCCGGCGAGCGATTGGGAAGAACTCTCCCCTTCGACGGTGAACAGAGAAGAGGTTTCCCGTGACCTTTAGCCACTCGCAGATTTCGGCCTACCTCCGCTGTCCCAGAAGCTACCGCTATCGGTATCTAGACGGCTGGAGAGAGACAGAGTCCCGGGCGGCCCTCTGCTTTGGCCGGGCGTTTGAGAAAGCTTTAGGGGCGTTTTTCAGCCGTGAGGATGCTGGTGCGGTTTTGTTTAAGGAGTGGGGAGCTTACCGCGATGCTTCCCTGGAGTATTCCCGTGGCGATGACTGGGAGCGCTTGCTCCGCCAGGGAATTGGTCTACTCGAGCAGTTTGCGCGAGATAACCGGATTCGGATTCGCCAGCCCAAACGAAACTTGCAGAAGAAACTCGTCCGTCCGCTCTCGAACAGAAACGAATTCGTGGCCTATGTCGATGCCATTGGCCACCTGGACGGGACACGGCGTCTCCTCGAATGGAAGACCACCAGTTCCCGCTACCCGGAAGAGCTCGAGGGGGTGACCGCTCTCGATCCTCAGATGATTTGCTATTCCTGGATCACAGGCATTTCCGAAGTTGCGATTGTGGCTTTTGTGAGAAAGCGCTTCCCGGAGATTCAGTACCTCACGGCTTCGATCAGCGAAGGCCAGCGTCGCGAGTTTGGCCAGGTGGTTGATCAGGTGGTCGGTCAGATTGAAAGCGCTCGATTCCCTGCCCGACCTGGTATCCGTTTCCCACAAAACGGCTGCGTCAGTTGTGCCCACCTTGGACTGTGCCTGGGAAACGAGCATCTGGTCGAGTCCAAACTCATCCGTCAACCAGGAGCCGCCGACCTTGATTGGCTTGACGTGCTTGACGACTAACGGAAGGCCTTTAGTGGCTCCGAAGCTCAACCGCCGGCGTGCCGTGTTTGTGCTCTCGAAGATCGACGAGATCTTGTGTTGGGAGAGGGCGACCGACCGGGAGAGGGATTCGAAGTTCGTCGAACTTGGGCGCTACCTGTGTGAGGTTCGATCCGGTCAGTATTGGAGGGTGGACAACGTCCGCTCGTTCGATGAGTTCCTGGAAAGGAAGTTCCCGGAATCGAGACGCAAGGCCTACTACCTGATGGCCATACACGAGCAACTGCCTCGCATTCACAAGGTGGAGCTGCAGCAGGTAGGCTGGTCAAAGGCGACAGAACTAGCGAAAGTGGCGAGGAGGGACGGTCAGAGGTTCGATAGTGCAACCTGGTTGCACAAAGCTCGCGAACTACCCAAGGAGGAATTCAAACGGGAGGTCTCGAAGCACCTGACGGGCAAAGAGACGGAGCCGTGGGAGATTCTCTATTTCAAGGCTTACAAAAGCCAACTGCCGGTGATCGAGCAAGCGCTTGAAACAGTCGGTCTGATGCTGGGGAGTGACAAATCGCGTGGCTACTGCCTGGAGATGATCTGCGCGGATTTTCTAGCGGGAGTGAGTCTGGAGACGGGCAACCGAGACGCTTTATTGCCTTGCCTCACTCGGCTGGCAATTGGTCTTCCGAAGGCGCATCGGCAGCAGCTCCTTGAAAACGTGCAGGTCACGCTTTGACCGGGATTCATGCCAGACATCCACGCTTGAAGCTTGATCTTGAAGCTTATCGCAAGCTCTGCCGTGAAGTCTTGGAGCGAGACGGCTGGCGCTGCCAATCGTGTGGGCGGATGGAGAATCTTCAAGTCCATCACATTCGTCCGCGTAGCCGACTGGGCGATGACGCTGCCGAGAATCTGATCGCCCTCTGCGCACCGTGTCACCAAAAGGTCCATCGGCAATCTTAAGCGCGTTTTTTGCCCGAGTCGATCGGTCAATAGACAATCTACTTTGCCTAATACCGCTGTACCTCTCTGAATCCCTCCGTCAGATTTCTCTGCGTCTGGACTCATGTCCACACCTAAATTGCCGACGTGCCTTATGACGAAGTGAATTCTTTTGACGGTTAAGGACAGGTCGGGATAGCCATTCTGACGTTTGAACACCTGTCCCAAGATTGCCCTCTTGGCCAGTCGAGCGTGACCGTGTAACGCTCTTAGACTATGTTGTTTTATGAGACTTCGACACCAACGTGGCGCAGATGCTCGAAGACCGTCCGTCTATCGTACTATTGTCTTCCTCTTGCCGACGGTCTTGTTGGCGGCCCTCACCCAATCTGGTTGCGCCTTAACGTCCGGAAACCTTGCCGCAAACCAGAGAACCCTCAATTTTGGGAACGTTGTGGTCGGCTCCAGCAGCAAGCAGAGTCTAACATTCACGAATTCAGGAACTTCAGCTCTGACCGTCACGCAAGCGGTTGCCACGGGCAAGGGCTTCGCGGTCGCCGGGCCAACGCTTCCGCTGCTGGTCCCAGTGGGGCAAAGCGCCACTTTCACGACGATCTTCACGCCCACCCAAGCGGGTACCGCGTCCGGCAGCGTTTCGATCACCAGCAGCACGCAAACGCCCGGGGCTCCGCGCCCAACGGGCGGATCCTCTCCGCCTACGGTCACCACACAGGTGGAAACAGTCGCGGTGAGCGGCGCGGGCGTCCCGGTGCCGTCACCGCTGCAATTCACAAGTAGCTCGCTGCCGAACGCCCAGGTAGGCGTTCCGTTCCAAGCGAGCCTCGCAGCAACGGGCGGGGTGCAGCCATATCATTGGGCTGTCACCACTGGAACGTTGCCATCGGGCCTTTCGCTCGGCCCTGATACCGGTGTAATCTCCGGCACGACGACGCAGGGCGGACAATCTGGTTTCACCGTGCAAGTGAGCGACTCCTCCTCGCCTGCGCCGCAGACCGCGATGAAAGCTTTGACCCTCTCCGTCCTGGCCTTCGCCCTGCAAATCAACTCGGGCGCGCTCCACGCAAGCGGCCAAGTCGGCGTCGGGTATCAAGGCTCACTGAGCGGCACGGGCGGCGTAACGCCGTACACGTGGTCCGTCACCGGCGCTTTGCCGGCTGGGCTCAGCCTGAACATATCCTCAGGCGCGGTCACTGGAACCCCAACGCAGTCCGGCACATCGTCGTTCACGATCACGCTGACCGATGCGGCGCAGCAAACGGCGCAAATGCCGTTCAGCATCACCATTGCAGCGGCCGGCGCGCAACCGCCGGGAGGGTCTTCAAGCTGTAGCGGCGTGCCGACCGTTCCTCCGTCCTCGCCGCCATCGGGACTCAGCCTGTCTTGTTCGGGGACGGGGATCAATCAGGCCATCACGATCGATTCGGCGGGGCAATTCCGTCTTGTGTTTGAAGCCGCGGACAACTGGGGTCTTTCCCAGTGGTACGACTTGGTCAACGATCCGAATGCGACGACAAATCTAACTTTGGCTTGGCCTGTAACTGGTCCAAGTGGAGGCGTATGCCAAAAGCAAAATGGCCTTGCCAATATGGTTTTCTACGGCGACAACGATAGGATTTCTGATATGTTTGAAGTCGCATCTGGCTGTCCCTTTTCCTCGTCTTCGAGCATGACGATTATTCAGAGTACTCCTTTGAGGATCGTCCTTCAGACAGCTGGACTGCACCCTTTGGGTAACACATCAACAGATACCAATGTAGCCGTTACAGTTACGTACTACATCTATTGGAACGGGCAGATTTACATTCACAACTCGGTTGGAGTTGGCACGGCTCAAGACCTAAGTGCAGGAGGACTCGCGGACCTTTTTATTTTGGACATGGGATTAAACGATCCGGCCCAGACAGGAACAACTCCACCCGATAGCAAAGTCGGCTGGGTACGTGCGGTCGCCACTCAAAACCCCTGGGCCGGAAATGGAACACCCGAAAACTCTGTTTTCGCTTATTGGGACCCAACAACACCGACTTATGGCAATTTCACAAAGGCCAGCATCATGGCCGTCGCGAGCCCGAATAATCCCAGTGCGAATTACTATCCTATTTTGCATAGCTGGGGATGCGGAACTGGATGCGGGACGGTGCGATGGGGCTACCGAATAGATCACTCGAGTAGCTCTCTTTATAATTTGGGAGCGGGACAAACAATCTCGTTTGATTGGATGATTCAGCTCGGGACACAGGGTAGTTCTGTCCTCCCGAACATCACTTCGAGCGCGGTCGCGGGACCCATTGCCAACGCCTATCGAGCGAATCCAACTCCGCCTTCGACTGGATCGGGTGGCACTCCTCCCAATCCGCCACCAGGTCAAACTTCGTTGACCATCAGTCCGTCAGCGCCTCCGGCGGTCAATCAAGGCGCGACGTTCAAATTCATGGCGAACATACCAGTCACCTGGTCCTTAGCGCCGGTCAGCCAGGGCACCATCGATTCGGACGGCACCTATCACGCACCCGCTACCGTGAACGCGAAGCAGTCCTACGGCGGGTATCAGGCCCTGCCGAACAACCATATTTTCAATACGCGGATTGATTCGCTGCCGGTGAATGCGAACTCGGCCGCCTGGGTCGCCGGTGCGGGCGCTGTGCCGGTCAACTATTTGCAGTCATTCCCCGTCAACTACGTCGACGCGTCGACGCCGACGCAAAACATGGTTTTCTTCTATACTCCGGGAAATAACGGCCCTTTCAAGATTCCGCAGTATCCGTACGCCGAGATCGAAAGCGGGTGGTTCAGCGGTCCGTTTGGAACGGACCGGCATTTCTTTGCCATCGACACGACGAATGGCACGTTTCAGGAGATGTACAACTACTATCCTGCGGGAGCCGCAACCTCCGTCGAAGGATGTTCTGGTTGCACTTCGCAGAGCGGGGCGAAGTACTCTAACTCCAGTTACGACCTCCCTGCACACGGCGCGACGGACGCCGCCGGATTGTACGTGATGCCCCTCTCGCTGCATCTCCAGGAGCTGGTACAGGCGATTGCCACGGGAGGAACGATCAATCATGCGCTCCGGTTCACCCTGCAGAATGGCTATATCTGCGGATCAAGCATAGCCAATGCGTGCGGCGGAAATGCCAGCGGCACTCGCCATATCTGGCCCGCGTCTTCAGAAGCTCTCTCTGGCGTCGGGGTTGTTCCTTACGGGGCACGGTTCCGATTGAAATCCAGTTTCGACATTTCCAAATTTTCCCCGATTGCCAGGATCTTGCTAACGCAGCTCAAGCAGTACGGAATTATTCTTGCTGACGGCGGCGGCGGATGGCAGATTACGACCGACTATACGCGGTGGCCCGCAAACATCCTGGCATCTTTTAGAGAAATCGGCGGCGCCGCTATCGGACCTTCAAACTTTGAGGCTGTGGATGAGTCCGGTCTGATGGTTTCCGCCTCTTCGGGGAATACCAATGTTGGCGGGGAAACTGTCATCGCGACCGATGCGTCTAATCCGGCAAACAGTGCGCAGATGGCGGTTGTCCTCACCGGAGTAACCATCAACTTGCCGAAGGACGCGCTGTATTTCCAGGCCGGCGCCGCGCCACTGCAGCTCGTAGCTTACGTCAACGGTTCGTCGAACACAGGCGTCGTATGGTCCATGAATCCGCCCGTGGGAACGCTGACGTCGGGGGGAGTTTATACGGCTCCGGCTTCCCAGAACGCTCCGGCCACTACAACCGTGACAGCGACAAGCCTTGCGAATCCCTCCGTAGCGGCATCCATGCAGCTCACCGTCCTGCCGAACGGCTCGATCAGGGTCTATAGCTGCACCAGTTCAAGTTACGTTTTGTGTTCCAGCACCTACACCGACTCGACCGGAAAAATCTGGTATCCCATGACGGGGGACGACGGCGGCTATCCCTACGATAATGGCGGCTCTTGGCCCTCTATCCCGGACATCACTCTGTACAAGGTCCCTTATTATTCTCAGGCAAGCGGCGGACAGGACCTACGGTTCGATATCTACGTGCCGAACGGGAGCTACTCCATCACCGCCAAGGAGTCCGAGACCAACGATTGCGCCGCAGGAAACGAGCTCACCGGGTTCGAAGCCCAGGGAACTCTTGTGTTCGACAAAGTTGACCTCTTCACGGCAGCGGGCGGCTGCAATCTAGCCAAGGATTTCGTTCTTCCCGCGTCTGTGACCAGTGGCCTGCTTTCCTTTGTGGTTCGCAGGGAATCGACCACTTACACCCATATTTCCGCGTTAGAGATTGATCTGAAATAATTAACTACCCTAGGAGGTCGGGGGGCCTGTCCGTCCAATTCCAGTCACGTTCCAACAACAAAGTTAGGACAGGCAAAAGATGTTAAGCAAATCCTCCTTCATAGGAAGCTGGAAGGGAACGAGCTTCTTTCGGTCGGCGACGTAGAATTGGTAGTCATAACTAGCGAGAATCTCGACAATCCGGTCTTCACAGCAACGCTGCGCCCGCAAAATTCGGGGGTCCACTTCAATCAGCATGGCAGGCCTGAATCGCGCAAGCACGCGCTTTCCCCCGAGCAACACCCTCTGTTCGTAACCTTGAACGTCAATTTTGACAAAGTCGATGCGCTCGACCCGGTTTGCCGCACAAAACTGATCCAAAGTAGGTAAGCGAAATGGGCTGAGTACCACAGGTCCTATTGACCCTAGCGTCCCCGGAATTGCCAGGATGCTCAACCATCCATCCGCTTCCTGACGTGTCAGACAATGCTATGCGCAAGGCCCTGATCTGTCCCTCAAATCCATTCAGCTGGATGTTCTGTGTTAGACGGGCAAAGGATGGCGTGTTTGGCTCGAATGCATAAACCTCACAGTCGCCATTCAACTCAGCGCACGCCACAATGGAGTAGTACCCAAAGTTCGCTCCGACATCGAAGATGGCCGAACCAGGCCTTAACAATCTGACGACGTGATACGTGTCCCACGCATCGCGCAAGCCTGTCCAGAAAAACTCGGCCTGTGTGAAATCCGAAGGATTGAGGTTTCCATCGCACGCCTCGGCGTATGACTTCCAAATCGCAATCAACACTTGCCTTCACCAGCATCCTGAGCCAAGGATGAATCCGCCAAAGCCCACGATGGTGTATTCGGGTGCCATAAAACTCGAGCGCCTTGAGTCTCCACGGCAGACGTTTCAGAGCTAAAGTCACTCTTGTGTCTTGGCGGCCGGGAAGCTGTGCTCAGAAACGGCCGATTTCAGCATCCGACCTGGGATTACAACATCCAGCGCAGCCTCATCGAGGAATAAACGAACGAACGCCCTCGTTCATGTTATCTTCGCCAGTGCTGGCGGACGGTATGACGGCGCGCGATTATATAGAGAAGCTATATTGGAGGGCAGAGAAATTAGTCGCTCCGTGCCTGGTACAGCAGCGAGTCAGGTACG
>Ga0307477_10001983_pt1 | contig 16244 bp, 23 predicted proteins | sample atmos_gasesECM2C_FD_203316 | JGI IMG/M metagenome (GOLD analysis project Ga0307477, IMG submission 203316) | Hardwood forest soil microbial communities from Morgan-Monroe State Forest, Indiana, United States - atmos_gasesECM2C_515 | ecosystem: Environmental > Terrestrial > Soil > Temperate...
ACGCGCCGGCCAAGATTCCCGAACGGGCCCCGGGTCGCCGGGAGCTCAAGCCACCCGAGTGGTTCGAGGAGCGGCTCGCGGCCTGGGTGCGTCGGATGGGTCTCGGCGCCTGGACGATTCGGGCCACCTACAAGCCCAAACTACGGGGCGCCGAGGGCTACGCGGAGATCAGCCCGAATTTCCTGGAAGCGGAGCTCCAGTTTCGCCAGGACGTCCTGGTCGACCGTGGCGACGTCGTCATCGTCCATGAACTGACGCACATCCTCACCGACGAGTGGGCACGGGCGATGGAGCAGGTCGTGCACGACATGGTGCCGAGGCGGCTCCAGCGGGAGGCGCGAACCTACCTCCGCCAGCATGAAGAGTCGGTGGTCGAGGCGATCGCGCACGCCCTCGTGCGTACGGCCGAGCAGAAGGAGTCAGGCTAAATTTTCGGCGCGGTCGCCGCTTCGGGTGCGCTCAAGGCTTTGTAGGCGATTTCCATGGCTCGCGCGAGGCGCTTCGATGCGGTGAATCGGCCTTCGGCGATAACGACGGGATAGAGGTCCAGCTCGCGAACCTTATCCATGATCGCGTGCGTGCTGATGCTAGCCCGTTCATGGTCCATAACCCGTACAACTGGTTCCGGGGCGCGTCCATGTGAAGCCGGCCAAAGTCATGGGATTTGACCGAATGCATTGACAATGGCCGAGATGTCGACGTCCGGGGCCTCCGCCTCGACTCCGGCGACGATCTCGCGCGTCAACGACGTGAGCGGCACGTTGGAGGGCTGCCCGGACCGGTAAACCGTGAGCGCCAGATCAAGGTCCTTGAGAAGGTCACGCGCCGCGAACATGGCCGGTTCGTGGACGTTCTTCAGGTACCCGGCTTCGCGGAGGCGAAGACCGGGCCACAATCGGGCGAGCACGTTGAACACCTGTTCCGGATCGAGGCCGTGAGCGGTTCCAGCGGCCAGCAATTCGGCTGCCCCCGTGCTGACGATGCCGAGGTAGCTGTTGGCGATCAGTTTGAGGGCCGCCGCGCTGGCCTGATCGCCGACATAATGCACCTCGCCCAACCGCTCCAGGACTGGCCGCACCGCGTCCAGGTCCCCGGGGAGTGCGGCCCCTGCCATGATGACGAGCGTTCCGCTGTTGACCGCGGGAACGCTGCCGATCACCGGGGCCTCGATCAGTTTGGAATCGTGTGTTTCCGCGGCCCGCCCCAGCTCCTGTGCAGTTTCGGGCCCGGTCGTACTCATATCAACGATCGTTTTCCTGGACGAAGCCTGGAACACGCCGTCGGGACCGAAGTAGACGTCGCGGATCGCCTGCGGGCCGGTCACCATACTGATGACAACGTCTGCGCCACGGGCGGCGTCAGCCGGAGTGTCGGCGACGGGCCCGACGCCCAGGGCTTCTGCCTTGCTCTTGGTTCGGTCCCAGACTGAAACCTGAAAACCGCCCGTTTGCAACCGGCGCGCGATCGCGCTGCCCATCTTTCCGGTCCCGAGAACAGCCACCCTGGTCATTCGTCAACCTCCTGTGCTGCTGCTTCCGCGATCAGATGAAGACCTACCGCGATCCTCGATCTCAGGATGCGGTAAGTAGGGACCGGCAACATCCCCCTCCGTGTCGAACGGACACCGTACCTTTGGGGGACGGTTCGTCGGAGGAGAACCGGTCGCCACGTCCAACGCCATCGTCATGCGATCTGCTGGCGCGACTCAGATCACGTCTAGGCGCTGCTTGGTAGCTTCGAACGCACGTTGGATGTTTTGAATGATCTGTTCACGATCTTGGTCTGAAATGGGATCTGCATCGTTCGGAGGATCCCATCGTCTAATCGAGTCTCGCCAAATGGCAACAGCATTCGGGATCGCTAGAACCTCCGAGTACAGGTGTAACGACCGGCCGTTCGCCATGTAGAGCATGCCGGTCCGCCCCAACACCTTCGTGGAAAAACCTAGGCTGCTCTCAACAACATTGGCATGTGGTCTCCAGAATCTCTCGGCCATCTAACCCGCTCCGACGATATCGGGAATCGAGTCCAGCACCTGCTGGGTGTGGCTCATCCCGAGTCGAGTCGCGCCCGCCTCCAGCATCGCTACGGCATCCTCGTAATACAGAATGCCGCCGCTCGCCTTTATGCCTAGCGTCGGCCCGACCGCGGCCCGGATCAGGGCCACATCATGGAGCGTGGCGCCGTGACCGAGATAACCGGTCGATGTTTTGATGAAAGCTGCGCCCGCCTCGACCGCCAACGCACAGCCGGTTCGCTTCTCGTCCTCCGTGAGCCTCGAGCATTCAAGGATCACCTTGACCGCGTGGAAGGCAGCGGCCGCAACCACGCTGGCGATATCGGCCCGGACGGGACCGAGCTGGCCGTCCTTCAGACGCCCAATGTCGATCACCATATCGATCTCGGTGGCACCGTCGGCGATGGCGAGCGCTGCCTCGTGCGCCTTGGCGTCGACGTGTGATGCCCCGAAGGGAAAGCCCACGACCGCGGCGATCCCGACGTCAGTCCCCCGCAGCACTTCGCTCGCCATCGCGATTCGGTTCGAGTTCAAGCAGACGGTGGCGCAGTGGTTGCGTCGAGCGATCTCGCAGGCCAGCAAGATTTCGTGGTTGGTCGCGGCCGGATCGAGCAGGGTGTGATCGATCCGCGCCGCCAGCTCGTCACGTGTCCATCCCCGGCTCATCGATCCAGCGTACGAGGTTGCGTCATCCGCGGGCCTGAAAAGCTCAGAATGAACTGAAGACGACGGATTGGCGGGCTGCGCAACTTGGAGGAGGGTGAAGCGATGGCTGGTTTGATCTCTCGGGGGTTCCTTGGACGTCGGCGCCCGGCGGAGGTCGAGAACCGCCTCCCACCGGGACAGTACCTCGTCACCGATTGGCCGGTTCTCTCGGCGGGGCCAACGCCCCATACGCCGCTCGACAAATGGTCCTTCAGCATGGATGGCCTGGTCCGCAAGCCGGCGACCTGGAGTTGGGCTGAGTTTACGAAGCTCCCGACGCAGACGTACACCGTCGACATTAGCTGCGTTACCAAGTGGACCAAGCTCGACATGAAGTGGCTTGGCGTCAGCGTCGACACACTGCTCGAGGCGGTGCAGGTTGATCCGGCCGGCAAGTACGTGATGGCGTACAGCGACGGCGGCTACACGACGAACGTTCCCCTCGACGAAATGACGAAGGGGCAGGCGTTCGTCGCCTACCAGTTCGACGACAAGCCGCTGGAGCCGGTACACGGAGGGCCGGCGCGCCTGGTCGTGCCGCATCTCTACTTCTGGAAGAGCGCCAAGTGGATCCGTGGGCTTCGGTTCATGGAGGAAAACGAGCCCGGCTTCTGGGAGCAGCTCGGCTACAACATCCATGGCGATCCCTGGAAAGAGGAGCGCTACAGCGGAGACTGATGCCGCAGCCCGTTATCGAATGGCAGGCAGGGACGGTTACCGCGATTCGTCCCGAGACCCGGCAGACCAAGAGCTTCACGCTCGCGCTGCCCAAATGGATGGCGCACCGGGCGGGCATGCATTATGACGTTCGCCTGACCGCCCCCGACGGGTACCGGACCGAGCGCAGTTATTCGGTCGCGTCGGCGCCCGAGAGCGTGGGCACGATCGAGCTGACGGTCGAACGCATCGCCGACGGCGAGGTATCGCCTTATCTCCACGATGTCGTCGTCACCGGTGACCAGATCGAGGTCCGCGGGCCGATCGGCGGGTACTTCGTGTGGGACGTCGCCCTGGGCGGTCCCCTGCTGCTGGTCGGCGGCGGCTCCGGCGTCGTGCCGCTGATGGCGATGCTGCGTCATCGCGCCGCCCAGCACGCGTCCGTGCCTGCGCGCATTCTCTATAGCAGCCGGACCCCGGAGGACGTGATCTATCGCAGTGAGTTCGATGCGCTGGCAGCCGGCGACCGTGGCTTCGAGGCGTTCTTCACCTTTACCCGGCAGGCACCGCCAGGCTGGACCGGGTATCGGCGTCGCATCGACGGGGCAATGTTGCAGGAGGTCATCAAGCCATTCGAAAAGCAGGCTCGCGTCTACGTATGCGGACCGACCCTGCTGGTGGAATCGGTCGCGACTGCGCTGGCCCAAATGGGGCTGCCCATCGAACGGATTCGCACGGAACGATTTGGCCCAACGGGAGTATGAGGAGGCGCAGGATCAACATGGATGATGCGGATATGAATACGGCCCTGATGGTCGACGGCAACGCGGTCGCGGGTCAGCTCCTCGATGTGTTCGGCCGCGATATGACGATGGCAATGGCCCGCTGCGCCGCCTGCGCCACCGAAGCCGCGATGGGAGCATTGATGGCCTTTACACATAGCCCCGGCGTCGTGCTCCGATGCCCGTCGTGCGAGGCGGCAATCGCGCGCATCGTTGAGACGCCCACGGCGATCTACATCGAGGCACGCGGCGCGACCTTCTTGCGGCTTCCGCGCTAACGACTAGTCTTGCGTTGCGATTTCTTCGCTTGCGCGCGGGCGCGCGCGGCCTCCTTCTCAGCGGCCGCCGCTCGGTTCGCCGCGAGCTTGGCCGCGACCGCCGCCTCTTTGGCCTCCAGACGTCGACGCTCTGCCGCCGCCACCGCTTGCTGAGCCCGCTCGGCGTCGGCACGCGCCGCCTTGTCAGCCAGCTCAGCGGCGCGACGAGCTTCCGCCTGCTCCGCCCGCTTACCGGTAGCCGGGGTCACGCCGGCGGCGAACATCTCCAGCATGTCGTCGCCCGGACGCGGCTCGACGGTCAGGCTGCCCTCCTGTAGCCGATCCCAGGTATCGCCACCGTCGAGGGCCGCCAGGCGAAAAATCTCGCGAATGCGGCGCACCGTCTCCTCCGCCGGCACATGCTTGTCGGCGCGAAGCACGCTGGCTGCGGTCGCCGCCACGGTTTCGAGATCACGCTGAAATTGCTCGGAGGCGGCGCGCAAATCCTGCGCAGCATTGACCCGCCCCGTCGCTGCGGCCCCCTGCGCTTTGGCGACCGCCTGCGCCGCCCGGCGGAGCCCGCCAAGCTGGGCGCGATCGCGAACCTTGTTGGCGGCCCACAGCGGGACGGCCGGTTTCTTCAGAGCGGCTAGCTCGCTCGCGAGGCCAGCCTGGCCGGACGCCTTCAGCTCCTTCACCCTGGCATTGCGACGCGTGGTGAACTGGTCAAGCGGTTGGGCCATCAGCTCGGCGGTCAGCGACCTCAGGTTCACCTGCGTCGATGCTACGTGACCCGGTCTAATTTCCTGCCAGCGCAGTCAGCCGCACGTTCGAGCAGCAGCTTGCGCTCGCGCGCATTTCTTGTCAGACCTGCGGCCCGTTCGAACTCCATGCGTGCCTCATCGAACCGGTCGAGCTTGGCGAGCAGGTCGCCTCGAACACTGGGCAGCAGGTAATAGGTTTTGAGTGACGGCTCCGTGGTGAGCTCGTCGACCAGCTCGAGGCCGGCCGCGGGACCAAACGCCATCGCGAGCGCGACCGCCCGATTGAGCTCCACCACCGGCGACGGCGTGAGCTGCGCGAGCGCGTCGTAGAGCGCCACGATCCGCGGCCAGTCGGTCTCTTCCGGCGTTCGCGCCCGGGCGTGACAGGCGGCGATGGCGGCCTGTAACGCGTTGGGACCGAGTGCGCCACCCAGCTGCTCCGCGCGTTCGAGCGCGGCGAGGCCGCGGCGGATGAGGAGCTGATCCCAGCGCCCACGATTCTGATCGAGTAACAGGACGGGCTCGCCGGACGGACCGACGCGGGCGCGCAGGCGCGACGCCTGGATCTCCATCAGCGCGACCAGGCCGTGGACCTCGGGCTCATTCGGGACGAGCCCGGCAAGGATGCGCCCGAGACGCAGCGCATCTTCGCAGAGTTCCGGACGCAGCCACTCGTCGCCGGCGGTCGCGGAATAGCCCTCGTTGAAGATCAGGTAAACGACTTCGAGCACTGACGAGAGGCGGGCGGCCAACTCAGGCCCGCGTGGGACCTCAAATGGGACGTGCGCCTCGGACAGCGTCCGCTTCGCGCGGACAATCCGCTGGGCGACCGTCGCCTCCGGGACAAGGTAGGCCCGCGCGATCTCCTCTGTCGTCAGTCCGCCGAGAAGTCGCAGCGTCAGCGCGACGCGCGCCTCGGTCGAGAGAACAGGGTGGCAGGCGGTGAAGATCAGGCGGAGCAGGTCATCGCCAATGTCGTCCGCCAGGGCGGCATCGAAGTCCCGCTCCGCCAGCTCCTGCTGCGTGCCCAGCAGCTCATGGCCGAGCTCCTCGTGCTTGCGCTCGAGCGTCTTGCGCCGGCGAAGGAGATCGATCGCCCGATGTTTCGCGGTCCCCATCAGCCAGGCGCCTGGCTTGGCCGGTATTCCGGATACCGGCCACTGCTCGAGGGCGGCGACCAGGGCATCCTGAGCAAGCTCCTCAGCCAGTCCCACATCGCCGACGATGCGCGCCAGGGCGGCGATCAGCCGGGCGGACTCGATCCGCCAGACCGCATCGATCGTGCGATGGGTATCAGACGTGTTAGGCCTTGATGGCCGCCTGCGCCTTCAGGTACGCGTCCCCGAGATCGTCCGCCTCGTACACCTGGCGTATCTCGACCTCGCTCTCCTCGCCGGTAGGGTTGGGGATCCGTTTGACCCATTCGATCGCCTCTTCCCTCGACTTCACCTGCCACAGCCAGAAGCCGGCAACGAGCTCTTTGGTCTCGGCGAACGGCCCGTCGATGACGGTCCGCTTAGCGCCCGAGAATTTGACGCGCGCGCCCTTCGAGCTCGGCTGAAGCCCCTCGGCGACGAGCAACACGCCCGCCTTTACCAGTTCCTCGTTGAACTGGCCCATCTCGGTCAGGAGCTTCTCGTCGGGAAGAACGCCGGCCTCTGTGTCCTTATTGGCTTTGACGATAACCAGAAATCGCATCTTCGTGCCTCCTTCAGTCTTGGGTGGTTCTACTAATGCATCGAACGGGCAGCTGCGAAATCGACAACGGCCCCCACCCTACCCTCCCCCGCCAGCGGGGGAGGGAAATTTTAGCCGCCGGCGATGGCGCCCACGACCAGGAACGGCTCGTTACCGGTTGCCACCGCCTCGGGCAGCGGTGTATCCGGCGAATCGTTCGAGAGGTCCTGCTCGCAGGCGTAGAACCTGATGAAAGCGCGACGCTTGTGCGTGACCTGGTCGCGGATGGTGCCGCGCAGCATCGGATAGCCGGCCTCGATCGCATCGAGCACGGACTGCTGGGTGGTCGGACCCGCAACCTCAACCGTCAGCTCGCCGTTCACGCGCGCCAGGTTGCGCAGGTGCGCTGGAAGGACGACCCGGATCATCGCAGGGTCTGGACTTCCACCGAGTAGACCGCGGGAAGATCGCGAACGATGGGCGCCCAGCTGTCGCCGGCGTCCGCCGATCCGTACACCTGCCCACCGGTCGTGCCAAAGTAGATCCCGGGCGACTCAAGCGAGTCGACCGCCATCGCATCGCGCAGCACGTTGACGAAGCAATTGCTCTGCGGCAGGCCGTTGGTCAGCGCTTCCCACTCGTTGCCGCCGGTGCGGCTGCGATAGACACGCAGTTTGCCGTCTGGCGGCACGTGCTCCGAGTCGCTCTTGATCGGCACGACATAGATCGTCTCCGGGTCGTGCGGGTGGACGTCGATCGGGAATCCGAAGTCGCTCGGCAAGTTGTCACTGACCTCGCGCCACGACTCGCCGGCGTCGTCGCTCCGCATGACGTCCCAGTGTTTCTGCATGAAGACGGTGTCAGGGCGCGAGGGGTGCATCGCGATTCGGTGCACGCAGTGGCCGACTTCGGCGTTCGGGTCGGGGATGCCTTCGGAGTGCAGGCCCTTGTTCGCGGGTCGCCAGCTCTTGCCAGCATCCTCGCTCTTGAACACGCCCGCCGATGAGATGGCGATGAAGATCCGATCCGGATGCGCCTTATCGAGGAGGATGGTGTGCAGGCACATCCCGCCGGCACCGGGAGCCCAATTTGGCGCAGTCGCGTGCTGGCGCAGGCTGGGGAGCTCCTCCCAGTTCTGGCCCGCGTCGGTGGAGCGAAAGAGCGCGGCGTCTTCCACGCCGGCGTACACCGTGTCCGGATCCGTCAGCGAGGGCTCGAGATGCCAGACGCGCTTGAATTCCCATGGACGCGGCGTGCCGTCGTACCAGAGGTGATTGCCAGTCGCGCCCTCGTAGGCGAACTTGTTTCCAACCGGATTCCAGGTCTTGCCCCCATCGTCGGAACGCTGGATGATCTGCCCAAACCAGCCCGTGTTCTGAGCGGCGTAGATCCGGTTGGGGTCAGCCGGCGATCCTTTGACGTGGTAAATATCCCAGCCGGTGAAGTGCGGGCCGCTGATGTCCCATTGCTTGCGCTTGGCATCCGAGGTCATCACGAATGCGCCCTTCTGCGTCCCAACCAGTACCCGAACTCCACTCATGCCTCTCGTCCTCCTGAATCCATTCTTCGAGCTCTACGAGAATACGTCACGTCGCCCACCTAGGCGGGGATCTCTTCTTCCTCGATCGGGAGGTCAATGCGCTCGGTGGGCTCGGATCGGAGCACCGTCGCCGCGAAGATCAGCGACACGAATGCGAGTCCTGTGGCGACGGCCCAGGCGAGGTGGAACCCACCGCTCAGCGCGGGCGTCACGGCCTGGCCCTGGCCAAGCAAGGCGCTGGTGCGAGTCGTTGACAGAGTTGCGAGCACCGCCAAACCGAGGGCACCACCAACCTGGGCGGTGGTCTGGATCAACCCCGACGCGAGCCCCGAATCGCTCGGCGTGGTGCGCGCCATCGCCAGCACGGCCAGCGATGGGAAGGCCAACCCGCCGCCGATCCCCAGCAGCGCCATCGGGACGAACAGATTCGGGAAATAGGTGGTGATCGTCGGCCCGGCCGCGGCGGACCCGAGCGCGATCGTAATCAGGGCCAAGCCCGCGAGCACGACGGCGTAGGCGCCAAATCGCATGATCAGCCGAGCGGTTACGCCAATCGACAGCGCGCCCATACCGACGGCCACGGGCAGAAACGCGAGCCCGATCGCCAATGGCCCATAGTGGAGCACCCGCTGCAGGTCCAGAGAGCCGAGGAAGAAGAAACTGAACATGGCCGGGGCCGAGAGGGCCTGGATGACGTTTGCGCCTGAGAAGTTGCGCCCGCGGAACAGGCGAAGCGGCAGCAACGGCGTGGTCGCCGTCGCCTGGCGGACGATGAATCCGACCAGCAACGCGATGGCGACGGCGCCGAGCCCGAGGGTGTGGAACGAAGCCAATCCGTAGGTGGACGATTCCACGATCGCGTAGACCCCCAGCATCAGTGCCGCAGTCACGAGCACCGCACCCAGCGCGTCGGCGCCGCTTTTCAGACCGATCCCGCGATCGGACTCGAGCAACCGAACCGCGAGCAGGGCGATGACGACGCCGATCGGGAGGTTGACGAAGAAGATCCAGTGCCAACTGACTGCCTGGGTGATCAGCCCGCCGGCCAGCAGGCCGATCGAGGCGCCGGCAGACGCGACGAAGCTGAAGATCCCGATCGCTTTGGCCCGCTCCGCAGGCTCCGGGAACATGGTGACCACCATCCCCAGGATCACGGCCGTGCTGACAGCGCCGCCAATCCCTTGCACAAAGCGAGCGGCGACGAGCATTGGCTGGCTGATGGACAGCCCGCACAAGAGGGAAGCCGCGGTGAACATGGCAAGCCCGATCAAGAAGATGCGCTTGCGGCCAAGGAGGTCGCCCAGCCGGCCGGCCAGAAGCAACAGACCACCAAAGGCGATGAGGTAAGCATTGACGACCCATGCGAGGCCGGCTTGCGAGAAGCCGAGGTCGTTCTTGATCGAGGGGAGCGCGACATTCACGATCGTCTGATCGAGCACGATCATCAAGAACCCGGTGCACAGGATGACCAGCGCCAGCCAGCGGGACGCCCCTACGCTACGCCTCAAACGCTCGCGTCGCACGTTCCGCGCGGCTCGCGTGGGCCGGCGGGCCCGGTCAGTCTCGTCCTTCAACCGCATTGCGCTTCTCCTCTATTCCCTCTCATGAACCCTTAGACGGCCCGCAAGGGGAAACTCATCGGCCTCGTTCTACCGATACATCGAACGAGGGCGCGCCAAATCGACAGGCCAGGGGATTGGAGAAACGCGCCGTTAGGCTGGTTTCTGGAAGCGGCTGTAGGGCGAGCGCCGCTGCACTTCGGAGTTGAGCCGGGCCAACGTCACGTCGTCGCCCACGTACTTGCTCAGCCGGCCGATGTGTTCGACCGGGACAAAGATACGGTCACCCTGCGCATACTCGAGTTGCAGGAACTGGGTAGTTGTCCCGTCTGCGCCTTCCATCTGGCGGGTCCCCGTATACCGGCTTAATCCGTGGGTGGTATGGAGAACCAATTCGCCAGGAAGGAACGGAGAAGTGAATTCGGCTGGCACGTGTCCACTATATATACCGCACCGGCAAGCCTCTCAAACATGGCGGGAACCGAGGGTCGCGCCGGCGCTGGCAACCGTCACCAGCCCGATCGCGACAAGATCGCGAATCGAGAGTAGCTGGGCAAGGAAAAGAAAGCCGGCCAGCGCGCCCATGGCCGGCTCCAGGCTCATCAGGATGCCGAACAGCTGGCTCGATAAGCGGCGCAGCGCCGCGAACTCGAGCGAAAAGGGAATCGCCGAGGACAGGATCGCGACCGCCAGGCCGAGGCCGAGGTTGCGGAGGTCCAGCAGGCGGACACCGCCGGCCGCGATCCCGAGGGGCGCCAGCGCGATGGCACCAACGGTCAGAGCCAGCGCCAGCCCATCGGGTCCGGCTACCAGCCGACCGACTCGCTGGCCCAGCAGGATATAGGTTGCCCACCCGACCGCAGCCCCCAGCGCAAAGAGGACGCCGAGCGGCGTGACGCTCCCGCCGGTCAAAGACAGGATCGCCACACCGGCCGCGGCCATCAACGCCCAGGCAAAATCCGCGGCTTTGCGCGAGCCGGCGATCGCGACGCCAAGCGGCCCGAGGAATTCGATCGTGACCGCGATCCCGAGCGGGATGCGGGCAATCGACTGGTAGAAGCAGAGGTTCATGGCGGCGATGATCAGCCCGAAAGGCACCACCTCTCGCCATTGCACGAACGACAGACGACGCAAGTCCGGCCGGGCGATCGCGAGCAAAATGAGCGCGCCGAATCCGACGCGGACGAAAACGGTCGCGGTCGGACCCAGATAGGGGAAGAGGCGCCGGGCGACGGTCGCACCGATCTGGACGGACGCGATTGCGCCCAATGCGTACAGAGGCGCCGGCACGGTCGGCAGCTTGACCCCCGTCATCCCGCCAGCTTCTCAGGCCGACGGACGTCGGGATACGAAGCGGAAGGGTGCGTCGAGCACCGTGAGGACGATCAGGGTGAGGAGGGCGCCGACCGCGATGTACCACGGCCAGGGACCCATCACGCTGAGCAGGCTTCCCTGTGCCGGCACTTGCCGCAGGTAGAGGTAATTGCCGCCGGTCAGCAGGTCGATGAGCCCGATGACAGCCGCAAAGGCGAGCGTGACCAAGAAGATCCTTCGGATCGCACCGGGACGCGGGTGCAGGCCCAGCCCGATGACCAAGAACAGCGCCGCAAGAACGACGAGGTCATGGGTCGCGTAAAACTGGAGGTAGGGAAAGCTCGGGAAATGATCCCGCAAGTCGGGCGTCAGGAGCGCCTGGACGGTTCCACCGAGCCCCCAGAAGTACGCGATCTCGACCAGCAACGCTTGTCGCCAGAGCAATGCCGCGGCGGCCACGAATCCGCCGACGTCGCATAGTTGCACCGGCAGGCTGAACGCCGCCGACCAAACGTGATTGGCGAGCACGTAGGGCTGCCAGCTCAACTCGGTGACGACGATCGCGGCAGCGATGGTCGCCGCGACGATGCCGGTCCAGCGGCCGGGCGCGCGCCTTGCCGCGGTGCAGAGCGCGGCGGCACCAATCACGAGCAGGGCCAGGGGAACGAGGTGCTCCGCCGAGAGGATACCCACCGGGCGTGGAGTTTAGGGGAGGACGGTCAGGCGGCTTTCTTTCGCTTGCGGGCGGGCGCGGCCTTGATCGGTTTGGTCGCCTTGTGCGCGGCCGCCGGCCGAGCGCGCCGCTTTTTCGGCGCCACCGTGACCTCGTGCGCCCTGGCCTTCTTCGGCTCCGCCGTGGCGCCATGCTCGACGTGGTCGAGTCGCGTGCTGAGCTTCTTCAGTCCCGCCTGCAGGTCGTCGACCTCGTGCCGCAGCGCACCGGCGCTTTGCCGCTTCGCGCCTCGAAGGAACGCGGCAAGACTGACGGAGGCCTTCCGAGTCGCCTTCTGCCCACGCCGGAACCACTCTTCGAGCTTGGCATCCGCCCGCTTGAGCACGATCTCGACCTGGTCGTCGCGCCTGGAGGGTCCCACAACCCATGAAACGGATCGGTCGCGAGGAGCTTGCGGCCGGGCGGTCAGCGAAACTAGTCCCATGTCGGACAACCACCCCCGGGCCGACCCGCTGCAGTTCACACTTCGCTGGCCGGTGCGCGGCTACGAGCTTGACAGCAACGGGCATGTCAACAACGCGGTCTATCTCAGCTGGGCCGAGGAGATCGCGACCGCGCACGCCGAGGCCGCCGGGTACGGCCGAGAGTGGTCAATCAGCCGGGGCGGTGGTTGGATCGTCCGCCGAACCGAAATCACGTATCACCGGCCGGCCGTCTACGGCGACGACGTCGAGCTGACGGTATGGGTGGAGCTGGTTCGGGGCGCCCGCGCCATTCGGCGGACGACGATCACTCGGATCGCCGACCGCGAGCTGCTCGCCGACGTCCTGACTGAGTGGGTATGGGTACGGCTGAGCGACGGCCGGCCGGCTCCAGCGCCGCACGAACTCGTCGAACTCGCAGCCGCGGTTACTGCGAAAACGCTGGCGCAGCGACGGCGCTGATCTGGGTTGCGAGTTGATCCGCCGGGGCAAATCCGTGATTGAAGCTCCCGACCCGCCCGTCGCCGCTGAGGACGACCGTGCTCGGCGCGGTCAGGACCTTGAACGCGTGTCCGACTGCGGGTCGCCGCGAGAGATCGACCTTGAGCACCCGCACCGTTTCGCCGAAGCGCGCCTCGACGGCTTCGACCGCCGGATGCTGGGCGGTCCGGCATGCGGTACAACTCGGCGTCGAAAAGACGACCACCGAAGGCCGTCCGTCCGGGGATTCGCCCAATGCACTCCAGAGACCCTGGGCCTGGCTCGCAGTCAGTCCCGCGACGCGGCGGCCTGACCAGGCGCGCACCGCGAACACAGCTGCGATGACGATCAGCGCGAAGGTCAGGACGAGCAGGGATCGTTCGATCATGGCGTCAGGCCCGTCGAAGGATGCCACGCTGGTCCAGCTGGGCGAGTAAGAAGCAGAGGGCGCAGAAGTTGAGGCTGGCGTCCAGGGCCACCATCACGGCGATCGGGACCGTGATCACCCAGGCGAGCACCGGGTTGCCGGCCAGGAGCAGCGCGGCAACCAGCCAGAGAACGCCGCCGATGATGCGGGCGATGCGCCGCGTCTCGTGGTCCTCGTGAACGTCGTCCCGCTTGAGGATTCCGGCGGGCTCGAGGACTCGCCAGGTCAGTTGCCGGACCACGTCGGCCGGCCACCAGAACCGTCCGGCCAGCATGATGACGCCGGCGATCGCCAGGAGCACGGTCCCTCCGAAGCCTCCGAGGATAAGGCCAGCTAGAACGAGCACGACCATCGTCCACTGGTGCGCCTTGCGCGCCGTTCGATCGTAGAGCGGAAGGTCGCCGGTTGTGTTCTTCATAGTTGACTGGCTCGATCTACAAACTCAACAATCTGAGATCGTCAGTGTACGGGCCAGCCGGCAGGCAGGTCAAGCGAGAGTTCGAAACGGTTAGGGAACGGTGCGATCGAGCTCAGGTGGCCCGAGCGACCAGGATCGTCCCGGGCTGCCTGATGAGCAATCCATCGGGTCGCCCAACTGAAGCACGCGCACCTTGTCGCTAAGCCGGCTCACGGTTTGAATAAGGGAGCTGGCGCCGCCGGTTTGCAGTTAGGGAGAATGGGAATTAACTTGACTATGAACAGCACGCCAGCCCTGCCGCAGAGGCGGAGCCAGCTGTCGCGCTGGATCATCCCGGTCGCTGGCGGCCTGTTCGCCGGGGTCCTGGCCGTGGTGGGAACGCCGCACGTTCCCTGGTATCTCCGGGCTGCCCTCGCCCTGATCGCCTTCGTCTACATCGCCGGCCAGTCGGCCGCGTATTTGTGGTCGAACGCTGCCGATCAAGGCTGAGACGGCAACCCCGTAAGAAAACGACCTGGCCTGGAATAAGCTAGGCACAGGAGCGGTTGTCCGAGGAGCAATGAAAGCAGTCTGGAACGGGGCGACGCTGGCCGAGAGTGACAAGACCATCGTCGTCGAAGGCAACCACTACTTTCCGCCCGATGCCGTCAACCGTGAGCTCTTTCAGCCAAGCAACACCCATACGACCTGCCATTGGAAGGGCGAGGCGAGTTATTACACGGTCGCCGTCGACGGCAAAACCAATCCGGACGCGGCCTGGTTCTACACGGATCCCAAGCCCGAGGCCGCCGAGATCAAGGACTACGTCGCCTTCTGGCATGGGGTAAAGGTCGAGGCGTAGCGACTCGACCACGCTGAAATTCGGGTCGTCTCGGCTACGCTGACCGTCGGATGGCTGAGCCGAACCGGACTCCCCTCGCTGAGGCCTACCGCGAGGAACCGTATTGGTGGCGAGAAGCCCCCACCCTGACCCTCCCGCAGAGGGGGAGGGAATTGGCAGGTGATGTCGACGTCGTCATCGTCGGTGGCGGGTACACCGGGATGGTGGCAGCCGCGAGACTGGCCTGGCGCGGCCGGTCGGTTGCACTGCTCGAGAAGAACGAGCTCGGGTCGGGTGCCAGCAGCCGCAATGGCGGCATGGTCCACTCGGGATTCAAGGCCGATCTGGCGACGACGCTCAAACGAGACCCCGAGGCCGGTCGCAAGCGCTACCAGGCCACAGTCGATGCCTTCGCACTGGTCGAGGAGACGATTCGCGTCAACCAGATCGATTGCGACTACGTCCGCAGCGGTCACCTCGAGCTGGCCGACAAGGCGTCGCATTTTCAACACATCGAAGAAGAGGCGCACCTCCTCAACCAGCGGTTCGGAGTCACCGCTCGCGTGATCCCTCGTGTGGAGCTCGCCTCCGAGGTCGGCACCTCCCTCTACCATGGCGCCCTGCTCGTCGAGCAGAGCGGCGGCCTGCACCCAGCCAAGTATTTCGCCGGGCTCACCCGCGTGGCTGGGGATCGCGGCGTACATTTCTTTGACCACACGCCGGCAGCTGGGATCGAGGTTCGGCGTCGCGGCGGCTTCAATGTCAGTACATCCCGCGGTGTCATCCAGGCGCGCGATGTCCTGGTGGCGACCAATGGCTACAGCGATCGGCTGGTTCCGTGGCTGCGGCGTCGGGTCATCCCGATCGGGAGCTACATCATCGCCACCACCCCGCTGCCTGCCGACCTGGCGCACAGCGTGATTCCGAACCGGCGAATGCTGTTCGACTCGAAAAACTTCCTTCATTACTGGCGGCTCAGCGCGGACAACCGGATGCTCTTCGGCGGCCGCGCGAGCTTTGCACCGACCACGATCGCCAAAGCTCGCGACTGGCTTTACTCGTCGATGCTCCACATTCATCCGCAGCTCGCCGGCGTTCAGATCGAGCATGCTTGGGGCGGCAACGTGGGCTTCACCGTCGACCGCGTACCGCACATCGGTCGCACCAAGGGCATCACCTACGCCGTCGGCTACTCCGGAATCGGAGTCGCGATGTCGACCTATTTCGGGCAGCTCGCGGCAGACTGGATCGCGGGCGGGGACCTACCGGCCTGCTGGCAACGCCCCTTCCCGGCCGTCCCGTTCTACCGGGAGAAGCCATGGTTCCTGCCCGCGGTGGGCTGGTACTACTCGGCGCTAGACCGCGTCTGAGGCCACCGACGCACGGAGCTTGAACCTTTGCGTCTTCCCGGTCGCGGTTTTGGGGAGCGCGTCGACGAACTCGACCCAGCGCGGGCGCTTGTACTCGGCGATCTTCGAGCGAACGAAATCCTGCAGTTCGCGGGCCAGCTCGGGCGAGGGCACCTGCCCAGCCGCCAGCACCACATACGCCATCGGTTTCTCCAGGTCGTCGGCATCGCGCCGTCCGATGACGCCCGCCTCCTGCACCGCCGGGTGCTCGACGAGCGTGTTCTCGATCTCGACCGGGCTGACCCAGATGCCGCCGACTTTCA
>Ga0307477_10001984_pt1 | contig 16229 bp, 13 predicted proteins | sample atmos_gasesECM2C_FD_203316 | JGI IMG/M metagenome (GOLD analysis project Ga0307477, IMG submission 203316) | Hardwood forest soil microbial communities from Morgan-Monroe State Forest, Indiana, United States - atmos_gasesECM2C_515 | ecosystem: Environmental > Terrestrial > Soil > Temperate...
CGAGGCACAATCGCTGAGATTCGAGCAGATTGCGGCGCAAATTCGAGCGCTGCCGGGGGTCAAGGAAGTAGGCGGAATCGACGATCTGCCGCTGGGCAACGAATTGCGGCAAGCTTCACGGTTCGTGATCGAAGGCCAACCTCTGATCGCGGCGGGTGCTCGCCCGATTGCGCAGACCCGCACGGTTAGCCTGAGCTATTTTGCGGTTGCCGGAATCCCGCTTCTGGCCGGGCGCACATTTACGCCGGACGATTGGAGGGCGTTCCGTTCGGTGGTAATCAATGCTGCGATGGCGCGGCGCTACTGGCCGAAGGGTGACGCGTTGGGTAAACGCATCAATCTTTGCTCGCTCGATCCGAAGCCTTGCTGGCTGGAGATTATCGGCATTGTGGGGAATGTCCACCAGTTTGGGCTGGAAGCTGAACCTACTTACGATACGTACTTCGCCGGCGGGTGGACGCCATATCTGGTGGTAAGGTCTGTCGCAGAGCCAGCTACTTTGGCGCCGTCCATTAGTGAAGTGTTGCACCGGAGCGAGCCCAACCTGCCGATCAGCCGCGTGATCACCATGGATGGCTTGATCTCCGATTCGGTTTCCCCAAGACGATTTTCCGCGGTGCTGATCGGAATTTTTGCCGGGCTGGCACTAATATTGGCGGCGGTGGGAATTTATGGCGTTATGAGCAACGCGGTCAGCGGGAGGCGGCAGGAAATCGGGATCCGCATGGCTTTGGGGGCGCAGCCTGGCGGCGTGAAGAAAATGATCCTGGCGGAATCGGCGCGATTGACGCTTATCGGAGTCGCGGCGGGACTGGCCGCAGCCTTCGCGCTGGTCCGGTTTCTCGCGAGCCTAATATTCGGAGTCAGCGCGTATGACTGGGTGACGTTTGGCGGCGTGGCGTTGCTGCTTACGGGTGTTGCGCTGGCCGCTTCTTACATTCCTGCGCGGCGCGCGGTGCGGGTGGACCCGATGATTGCGCTGCGTTACGAGTGAGTGGGCTGGGTTGGCTTCGGATGAAGCGATTGGTTGAGTTCGCGTGAAGGTCATTTAAAGTTTGCAAGCGCATTACGAAAAACCTCAGGTCCAAAAGACGGACCTGAGCTACAGGTGGCGAATCTGAGGCTTTGAAAATCCTGGGGCAAGCTCGAGCTACCTGCTACGTCGACACGACCTTGCTAATTCGGTTTCTCGGCGGAGTATTCGAGTTCATAGAGTTGCTGGAGGCCGGTGCGCTTGAGCAATTCCTGGACTTCGGATGGGGAAAGCTTGCGCCCGGGACGCTGCTCAGCGTTGGCAAAGGAATAACCAGCGACAGCCATCACCGCGGTGTGGATGGCGAGCATTCGCGGATCGACACGCTCGAAGGTGTCAATAATCGTGTGGTGCCGCGAATCGTAATCTCCGGGTTCCACCCTTAAGGAATAAATCGGCAGGCCGGCGACGATGAAAGTTTCCTGATCGGAATCAAAATCCGCGTCCAGGAAAACTTTGTCCGCGCCAAGCGGTGCCAGGGGTTTCAGCAGAGTCTTCGAAATTGCTTCCATATCCTGACGCCCGTGAATGGCGAAGCCGACGGGAGGATGCGCGCCGGAATCGACGTTGAACACAGCGCGAATTTTCTCTAGCTCGTTCTTGTGCTGCGAAACGTAGGCTCGGGAGCCGTTGGAGAGTTCCTCCTCGCCTGAAAAAAATACGAAACGAATGGTGTGCTTGGGCTGGATGCGCAGAAGCTTGAAGATGCGAGCGGCTTCGAGCACGGCGGCGACGCCCGCGCCGTTGTCGTTCGCGCCTTGCGCGGGATCCCAATCGTCAAAGTGTGCGCAGAGGAGGACCATTTCGCTCGGATCGGAACCCTGGATATCGGCGACCACGTTGCGTTCCTTTCCCGGGCCGGGAAAAGAATTCTGGACATCGAGGCGTATCTTGACGTCGCCCCGGGCGAGAAGACGGCGGAGAAAAGCGGCGTCGTCGCTGGCGATGGAGATGACGGGAAGCGGCGCTCTCGGATAAAACCCGAAGGCGGAGGTATACACCATGCGGTCGGGCTTGTCGGACACGATGAACATGGCGGACGCGCCAGCTTCCGCCAAGCGACGAGCGATGATGGCACGAGCGCCGACGTAGGCGCTGGAGCTGCCACCGCTGCGCAGATCGACGATTACAGCCGCGCCGCCCACGCGAGCGGGAATCGGGTCGCGATCGGTGCCAATGGGACCGAAATCGACTACTGGGACTTCAATGGGGCCGGAAGTACCGGGAACCCAACCGTAGGAACCGATAATAAGCGCGCGCGTGACAGGGCTGACCACCTGGCCTGTTGCGGGCCCGTGATTCCAGGTGCTGGTGAGGTCGTATTCTTCAAGATGCGCAGAGTCGATGCCGGCGTCTTTCAGGGTCTTCAGGATGAGCTCAGCTGCGGCTCGATCTCCGGGAGTTCCGGTGATGCGGCCACCAATGGTATCGGTGAGAGTTTCGAGGAAGGCCAGCGCGCCACCTCGCGTCATAGAATAGCCAACGATGCGCGCGATTTCGTCGTCAGCTTGGGTGGGTGACTGTGATTGCGGCCCAGCAGACTGCGCTAGAGTGGCGGCGACGAGCGTTGTGAGAATTATCCAGACAGAACGGACCATTGAGACCTTCCTTCTCGGTTGCTCAATTCAGGATGTAGCGGCCAATTCGTAGAGGAACTCTACGTAGGAGCGCGTTGCGCCGTCGAGGCCTTGCACCTTTGGGTTAGCAGACTCGATTACGTAGTATTCGTCGGGGGCGTGAGCGCCGCTGCCGTGGCCGAGGCCGAAGTGGCCGGCGGGGAGACGCAGCGGGTCGCCCGTGAAAACGTAGCCGGGCCAGGAGCCGGCGTTGCGCGGCAGTAGCACGGGATCGATTCCGTGGCGGCGATAGACGGCGTTAGAAACGCGAATCATCTCGGCGTCGGCGGGCGTGCTGGTGGGATCGTAGCCGCCGCTCATTTTCACTTCGATATCGGCGAAACCTTTTTTGGCGAGATGCGCTTTTAGCGCAGCGAGCGCTTCGGCGGCGGTCATATCGGGGACGAGGCGCATATCGATTTTCGCGACGGCGCGGCCAGGAAGAATGGTCTTGCCGCCGGGGCCGGTGTAGCCGCCGACTAATCCTTCGATATTCACGGTGGGACGCGACACCAGGAGTTCGAGAGCTTCTTGCCAGCTTACGTCGTGGACCCAGTGATCGACGCCGAGGAGTTTTTTGGCGTTGGCTTCGCTTAGGCGATTGGCGGCCTCGGCGATCATTTTCTTTTCGGCGGCGGAGACTGGCCGAGCTTTGGCGGCGAAGCCTTCGATGGCAGGCTCGTTGCCGTCGGGCGAGACGAGCGTAGCGAGGGCTTCGACGAGATGCCAGGCGGGACTGTCGAGGCGGGCTTTGTTGCTGGAGTGCACGTCTTTGCGCGGACCGCGACCCCATTTTTCGCCGCTGGAGATGAGCTCGAGTTCAACGACACCTTTGGCGCCCAGGGTAATGGTGACTTCGCCATCGAGTCCTTGGGACGATGAGGGCATGAAGATGCCGCTGCACTTCTTCACGGCGGCGAGGACGTCGGGGCGATGCACGACTTGATGGAAATGCGGGGAGCCGATTTCCTCTTCGCCTTCCGCTACGAAAACAAGATCTACGGGAAGCTTGCGGCCGGCGCCGTGGATAGCGTGCAAAGCCGCGAGAAATGTCGCTTCAGGACCCTTTTGGTTTACTGCGCCGCGGCCGACGACAACTTTGCCGAGACCAGGCTTGTCGATGAGCGCGGCGTCCCATGGAGGCGAAGACCATTCGGCGGGATCGACTTGCTTTACGTCGTACATGAAGTAGAGGCCGAGCGTTTTGGGAGCGCCAGCGTCGAGAGTGGCGAAGATGCCGGGCTGGCCGTCGGTGGGGACTTTTGTGACTTGGCTGAAGCCGGCGTCGCGTAGCATTTGCATGGTGAGTTCGCAGCCTTCATTCATGCCGCGATTTTCCGCGGCGATAGAGGGCTGGTGAATCCAGGTTTGCAGGCGCTTGAGGGATTCGTCGTGACTCTTTTGGATTTCGGCGAAGATGGGGTCGAGGTCGGAGGGGGCGGCCGCTGCTTGCGTCCAGCGAGGTAAGGCCAGGCCGACAGCGGTTGCGGCGGTGGTTTGTAGGAATTTTCGACGATCGGTCATATTGGTCCTCCACTCGTACTATCCCGTGCAAATTAGATAGGGCGAGAGACTACACTTTTTTGTCTTGCGGCAAAAGCCTTCTCGTGTAGGAACCGTGAAGGTGGCGGCAAGACCGCCGCACTCCAAAATTTCTTAGTGGGCGGGCTCCAGGATTAGTTTTTGGACGCGCCAGTTCAGGATTTCGGCCACGTAGAGCTCGTTCTCGCTGGGGCAGGCGATCTCGTGGACCCAGCCGAAGTCGCCGGGTTGCTTGCCGGCTTGACCAAACATGCCAAGGAGTTTGCCGTCGAGGCTGAGTTTATAGATGCGGCCCGGGAATGCGTCGGAGGTGAAGAGGACTTGGTTCGGCGGTGGTGTAATGCAGATCGTCCAGGGAGCGCCGGGGGCCATGGTGCCGGTGTTTTGCACGGGGCGATTGCCAATGGCGGGCCGGGCATTGGCGGGTGCGGGGACGTCGATCGTGATTTGGCGAAGGAATTTACCGTCGGTGTCGAAGACTTGAATGCGGCGATTGCCGCGGTCAGCGACATAGATATTGTCGTGTGCATCGGCACCGACGTTGTGGGGCGTGTTGAATTGGCCGGGCTGATCGCCGGGCTCGCCCCAGGATTTTAGCCAGACACCGTCCTTGTCGGCTTTGGCGATGCGGGAATTGACGTAGCCGTCGCTGATGTAGGTGTTGCCGGCGGAGTCCCAAGCCATGTCGGTGACTTGGCGAAACATGCCGTCGACGGGGGGAAGCGGTGGCTTGGGATGCTTGAGCGGCTCGGTGCCTTCGTCGGAAGCTTCCTGCTTTCGACCGAAGACCATGACGACGCGGCCTTGCGGATTGAATTTGATGACCATGTCGGAGCCTTTGTCGGCGACCCAGATGTTGTCGTCGCGGTCGACGCGGACGGAATGCGCGAAGGACCAGGCGTAGAGGTTGTGGCCGATTTCGCGGAGGAATTTTCCGTCGGGAGCGAATTCGAGAAGTTGTGCGGCGGCGGCTCCGTAGGCTGGACCGGTGGTGTTGCTGCGCGAGAAAACGAAGATGTGGCCCTTGGAGTTGACCGCAACGCCGACTGCTTCGCCTAGGTGAAGGTCGGCGGGAAGTTTCAGGAAATCGGGCTCGGAGTGGTAGTGGATTTTGGGAATAGATGGCTCCTGGGCAAACAAACCCGTAGGGAAGAGAAAGAAAATTGCGACGAGGGAAAGTCGCATGGCCTACCTCCGAATCAAGCAGTCTACGAACGCCGGGGCAGACTATACACCTGCGGATGGGGAGTGGCGAAGGAGGGAAATGGCTCCGGGACTAGGAATCGAAATCCAACGCTGGGCGGAAGCACCATCGAGATGCCGATAGGATGCGGGCGCTAGCAGTCACGCTCACTGGACTAGCTGGATTTTCTGGGGACCTTGGCGCCTTTTTTGCGCGCTTCGGAAAGCCCGATGGCGATGGCTTGCTTGCGGCTCTTTACGCGCCCGCCTTTGCCACCTTTGCCGGAGCGAAGGGTGCCACGCTTTCTTCTGCGCATGGCGCTGGCGACTGTCTTGCTCGCTCCTTTGCTGTACCTGCGGCCCGACGCGGATTTTCTGGCTGCCATTGTTCTCCTCCTGGGGATTAGAGTTGGGCAGCGCGAGAAAAGTTTGCGAGTAGTGAAAAAATGTCAACGCTGGCGAACCTCCAATTGCGTAGGACGGGCGATGGAGCTTACTTCGGGATCGTAATATTCGTAGACACGCGAGTGGAATGTTCGCACGCGAATGGGATATTTGGCACGCAGGCGGAAGCGGAGCGTGACGGTATCGCCGGAGGCAAGGGAATCGAAATAAAGGATGGCCTGCGTGGCCGTCAGGCTGAACTTTTCGAGGCGTCCGCTTTTCTGTCCCGAACTTTTCTCCTGGTACGACTGAAGATCTTCGCTGAACAGGTCGAACCCGGGAGGGATGCCCAAATCAACCATCACCATGTTAGCGGGCTTGGGCAAATTGTTTTTTATCGTAGCGATGGCGGTGGCGATGTCGTCCTGGGCGAGATGCGTGCGATCGTAAGCCACATCGATAGAGAGCGGCTCGTTTTCCGGCTTCCTGTCCCAGGGGAGAAAGTAACGGCCCACGACCTGGTAGGCGAGACCACCCTTACCCTCAAATCGAATTCCCACAGTGTTGGCGCTTTTCGCGTCGAGGTCTTTGAAGACAAACTGATGAAGGAGATCGTTGTTCTCCGGAGTCAACGTCAACTTCTCTTCCGTCTTGCCATTCAGCATCACCTCCAGCGTGCCGCGGACATCGGCGGCACCTTTTTCCGTGGCCAGGAGTAGTGCGCGTAACGCCATGATCGTTGCTTGCGTTGTTCCCCACGTGCCGGAAGCATCTTTCTTCGCGGCGATGTAAGTCATCGCTTTGCGTGCGGTACCGGACGCGCCGCCCCATTTCAGCAGCGCCTGAGCGGCTAATCCGGTTGTCTCCACGCTGGCACTGGCGCCCGTGGCGTACACGCCGGTTTCATCCGCCGTCCACCAAGCTTGGTCGTCTTTTTCGGTGCGCGCATCGAGCAGCAACTGCATCGCCTGGTGCGTAAAGTCGCGGTCTTTGCCGTAGTCCGCTGCGAAATTGGCAAGCACGGCTAGGGTGTACGCATCGGCCTTCGCGCTCATGTGGCTCTCGATAAATTGTCTGGCCTTCTCTGTCGCCGGGCCCTGATAACCGGTGTTCTCCAGCGACCATGCAAGATAGGCGGTGATTCGCAATACGTCTGTGTTGTAGCGATTGGTCGCGCCTTCGTTGATGAAGGATGCGTCCGGCTTCCAGCTTCCGTCGGCTTGTTGCTGTCCGGCGAGCCATTGCTGCGTTCGCGAAATCAGCCGGGGATCCACATCATGGACTTTTGACATATCGCTAAATTCCATCAAGCCGTAGGCGGTCAGGATTTTGTTGGCTGGAGCGCTGCCAAACCACGAGAAGCCGCCACCGGGAACCTCGAATGTGAGCAATCGCTGATAGCCATTAACGATGAAGCCTTCCGCCTTGGCATGCACTTCGGGTGTCAGCTTCTTGGTGCGCTTCATGTAATCGAGCGCCAGCACGTTAGGGTACGTGGTGGAGGAAGTTTGCTCGAAGCAACCGCCCGGCATTCGCAAAAGACTGTCCATTCCTTCGATTACCTGGCTCAACGGCCCCGGATAGAGGCGGACAAAAATCTTGCTGGCTTCCGGAATGGACTCGGCTGGGAAAGTGACTTCATTCCGCGCCGTGCTCTCCAGGCGTCCGTTAAAGACGATGTTTTCCTCGCGACCGTTGGGGATGACCTCGACTTCGCGGACCACGATGTCCGCGCGATTGGCTTGCCCCTTCATGCGCGCCTGCAGTGTCAGCTTGAATTTCCCGATGCGATTGGCTTCCACGGTGAACTGCGACCCACCGACGCGCGAGGATTCCACCGTTACGTTCTTTTCCGCGACGTCGTCTACAAGGGAATACCAATCGCTGGCTTGCAGTTGCAGATTTACGTCGCCGGGTGCGCCGGAATAGTTGTACACCGCCACCGGGATCGAGACGCGGTCGCCCTGTGTGAGCGCGACGGGCAGATCTACATCGACGAAGAAGTCCTGAAATACCTTCAGGCTGGCAACGCCGCTACCCAGTGCTCCGCGAGGTGTGGAGGCCATCAGGGCCATGCGCCAGGTGGTAATCGAGTCCGCAAGCGGAATGGAGATGCTAGCAATGCCGTCCTTGTCGGTAATAATTTCCGGGTTGACGTACAGAGCTTCCGGAAAGTAGGAGCGCACCCGCGGAGCCGATTCGCCTTCGTCCTTTGCTTTCAAGAGGGTACCGCTGTTCACCGTGCTGATCTCAGTGGCTGCTGAGGTGACCTCGACCGTTTGGGCCACGCTGGGTATTTTGGGAGCCGGAGCTGGCGCCAGCATCTGGAGCTGCGTGAATGCCCGATTTTCCATCGGCAAATCCCGGGCTCCGCCCACGCCTCCGATTACACCTCCCATTGAACCACCTGCCACTCCTCCCGGGAACCCAAACTCGAAATCTGCCATCATCCGTCCTGTCTCACCGACCGCCACTACTGTCCCTGGATGTTCCTGACGCAGCAATACGGAGAGAACCGCGCGATCGCGTGGATCGAGCTGCACCAGCGTCGAGACAGTTTCTGATTGCCCGAAGACTTGCACGTCGTAATCGCCTGCCGGCAGGCCTCCCAGGCGGAATTGCCCGTCGGCGCCCACAGAGGTTCTGCGAATCTTTCCGCTGAGAACCGCGCGCAACTGCACGACGGCTCCTTCGATAGCGCCGCCCCACTGATCCACCGCGGTTCCGCTGATTTCCGCGCGGCCATTGGAGGGGCCACGATCGTGTTCGGTGTTGACACTGATCCTGCTGGGGTTGGAACTCGCTCGCCCTACCACCTTCCTGCGGCGCACTTCCACGTACGTCCACAAATCGTCGCCTGTGCCGAACTGCTTGTCCGGACCAGCGCTGCGCACCAGGTAATACGTTTTCTGCGGATCCCACATCGCGCGCTCCATTCGTAAGTCGGTGCCCCAGGCATCGTGCAGTTCGGCTGCTCCACCGCGTGTCATGTTCTCGACCGCTTGGACCAGGTCCCCGTGCTCGGGGCTCTCCGCATACGCAGAGGCGAGGCGTTCCGACAAACCGCGCACCTGCGCGAGGAAACGTGCCTGGTACCGCTGCGAGTAGTCCACATATTTCGTCTGAGGGAGCGTGCGGCCGAATTCCGTCTCAAACTTGTTGGCGCTCACCATTTCCGTGGCGGAAAACAATGCACGGGCCGCGCGATCGTGTTGCTCCACTTGCGACCCTTCGACCGGGGCAACGATTTCCGGCATGCCAATCGAATGAATTTCATAACGCGGCTTCAATACTTCCTGTTCGAGGTAGAAGAATACCTTGGCGAATCCGGGCTGCTTTTCGGCCAGCGCAAATACGGCCTCATCCACAACCTGCAGTCCGAGAGCGGCGCTTACGCCTTGGCCTTTTGTATTAGTCACGCGAAAGCGAATGCGCGCCTCCTCACCTGGTTTATATACAGACGCGTTCGCCATGGTTTCGATCTTCAGTTCATCCGACGGCTGCACAAACACCAGCCGGTGATCTCCCAGCGGGCGCGCATCACGGCCGAAGAGGTACGCGCTGAAGTCCAAAGTCCCCGCCATTTCCAGCGTCGCGGACAGGTTCAAGAGGGCTTGCCCGTTTTCGAGGTCCAAGTCCCGCGTCAATATGGTCTGGCCATTTTTGACGACGTCCACATAAGCGGTGCCTCGTTTTTGCGTGGAGAAAACTTTTAGCCGAATGGGATCTCCCGCGCGATAGACGGCGCGTTCCGTTCGGAGGAGGATCTGGTCTTGCCCACCCCGGGTCTGTAGTTGGACCGTAGTCGACGTGCGGTTTCCTTCTTTGTCCGACGCTTCCACGGTGAGTGCTTGCGCTCCCGAGCCAGCCTTGAACCGAATCTCCGCCACTCCGCCATCGTCTGTAGTCGCACGTTGCTCGGAGCCATCGGGTGCGCGAATGGCCAAGTCCGTTCGCGCCGGTGTTCCATCAGGATAGGAGGTGAGAAGAAAAACTTGGTTCTCAAGGCCGGGTACGAGTGTGCCGCCCTCGGGAACCGCGCTCACCAGCAGCGGCGATTCACTCACCGTAATCGGCTCCCCACGGCTCTCCGAATGTCCAGCAGAGTCCTTCACAGTCGCTTCAATCAACACGCGGGCAGATCCCTGGGTAAGCGGCCGGCCAGCAAAGTAAGCAGGAAGCTCGAGGTCGAATTCAAAGTTTCCATCGTGATTGGTCTTGCCCTCGACGGAACCCGCATCAAATATCGCGACATCCATACTGGAGGCCTTCACGCTAATCTCGGCTCCATCCACCGGCTTCCCGAAGAAATAGTTCGCTTGTACTGTTCCCTTCACATGATCGCCGGGCCGATAGCCGCGCCTGGCTTTCTTTTCCTTTCCGCCAAATTCCACGGTGACCTTGAATTTCGGCAGCACGTATCGCTCCACATTCAGCGCAATCTCGGCGCTGTTGGCGGGGGCGGCTTCGCTTTCCCCCATGAGCGCGCGAAGATGGTAAGTGCCCAAGTTGACTTCATCAGCCAATGCGAATTCCGCTGCAGCAATCCCGAAGCTGTCGGTCTGCGTGGCTTTCTTGAACACTTTGTTGCCACGCGAGTCTTCGACCTCAAAGGTCATCTTCCGATTGGCAGCGGCTTCGTGAGTGGAGCGGTCCAGCGCGAGAGATCGGACGTGAATGGTCTGACCAGGTTGATAGATCGGCTTCTCGGTGGTGAGTAGGATGGAAACTTTATCTTCGATGCGCACGGACTGCGTGAATTCCGTTGATCCGATGGGAGTGTCTACCGCGTACCGCAATTCATAGCTACCCACCAATCCTGCAGGAAATCGGAACTGCGCCTCGGTGGTACCGCGATGGTTGAGCCGCCCGCTGAACAGGAGCCGGGGTTTCTGATCGGCGATACCTAACTCAATGCGAACGGTTCCGATGCCGGAAATCAGTTCATTCTTGGAGTCCGTGACGATCACACGTACGGCCGCCGCACCGCCGGCCAGATACGATTGCTGCCCCAAAATGTGCACCACTGGGGTACGAAGAATCTGTGAAATGGACTCCGTACCTTCCAGTGCGGCGGACTTCTTGTCATCATATTCGTACCGGTAGCGCACGCGATGCCATACCAGGTCGTCGATGGACAGCGCTTTGTCGAGCTTGATTTCCTCCTGCCAGCCTCCACGCCCTTTGCCAATCGTGGCTCGGGTCTCCGCATGGCCCAGAATTTTGTCTTCGGGATCCAAAACGTCGACACGCAGCGTTCCGTTTCCGGAGTTAGACGCACGATAAGGAATCGTTACATGCAAGATACCTCGCGAGTAAGTGACCACTGGTGTTTCACCACTGGCCACCTGGAGAGGCTCCAACAGCACGGAGGTGATAACGGCCATCGATAGGACTGTAAGCAACGGCAACCAGTAATGGGTCAGACGCACCCGTGCGCTCGGAGCTTTCATGTTCCGTCTCCTCGAATGGTGTCTTGGCGCCCCCTGCGGCGATCTTGCGCTCCTGAATAGAACGCTGGACTCGCCATTTCTTGCAGCGACTACGCCTTATCGCATTGTTTTGGCGTCGCTCTCGCGGATTGATAGCGCACGTGGGATTGGACACCGGGAACAAACAGGAGTGCCCTGGCTAACGGTGACGGTCCCTGAATGGGGATGAAGGTTAGTGGGCCCGGTAGGATTTGAACCTACGACCAACGGATTATGAGTCCCCCGGTCATATACGGTATTTCCTTGACTTTTACACTGTTCTGTCCCCATAATGTACCCATTAGGAGGCAACATGCCCAGACCACGAGGACAGCGGGGACAGATCAAACACCACGGCTCAAACTGGATTTTTGTGTACTACGCCGGGGATAAACGCACACATGCGGTGTTAGCTCCATTCGCTTTGTACCCTTTTCGGAACCCTGAACAAGTCCGTGAAAAATTCACAGATAAAATCAACGAGCTACTTCGCCCAGTCAACGCAAGCGTTCCTAGCGCCGCAATGATGGACGGCCTGCTGAACATCGAGAAGTATATCAATGAGGTCTACTGGAAACGCTGCGAACAACGGCAGCAACTTGAAGGCGCTAATCACATGGAGCCTTCCACCATTCACGGATACCGCAAGATTTTTAACAAGCACATTGTGGGCGAGCCTGTTGCCTCGATACCCATCGCTCGTTTTACGACCAAGGACGGCCAAGACTGGCTCGACAGCATGCCACAAAATCTCTCCCACAAAACCCACCTCCGTGTGCGAGCCTTCCTCTCGGGTGTTCTAACTACCGCTCTGCAGTCTAATGTTATCTCTGGCGTGAATCCGATGGACGCCACCAAAGCAGGAGGCAAGTCGAAAGGTCGCAAGGAATCGGAATTGACGCCTCGTGAACTCAAGATCAGAAAGTCAAATGAACACGCATATGAACACGCCGAAATTGCTTTGATGTTAGATAAGCTGCCTGAGCCTGCACGAACCGTTTGCGCAGTCGCAGCATTCACTGGGTTAACGCGGTCAGAGATTCCGGCTTTGAAGTGGGAGGATTATCAAGACAGAGAGATTCACGTTTCGCGAAAGAAGTGGCGAGATCATATCGGAGAGCCGAAGACCGAGGCGCGGGAAGCAGCAGTCCCCGTCGCCCCATTGCTGCAGGAAATCTTGGCGAAGTACAAAGCGAATAAAGATTTTCCTCCTGTTGACGGCGGTTGGATGTTTTACGGCCAGAAGGAAAAGAAACCGATTGATATGGACAACCTATCGCGCCGGGAGATTCCACAACACATCAATGGCGCGTGGTTTGGCTGGCATGCCTTTAGGAGGGGACTCGGAACCCGTTTGAATGACATGGGGATGAATGCTGTAGATATTCAAAACATTCTGCGCCATGCCAACATCGCGACAACCCTGGCGTACTACACTTTCCCGAATCCACAGAAAGCAAAAGCAGGTTTGAAGAAACTGACGGAGACGGTGCGGAAAACATACAAAGTCAAGGTATGATTCTCAGGAGGGCCTGTAGCTCAACCTGGTTAGAGCATCGGACTCATAATCCGCAGGTTGAAGGTTCAAATCCTTCCAGGCCCACCATCACGCCGTTTTAATTTCTCTCGAATAGAACCGCGCTGTATCCAATTCCATAGCCGTCCTGAGTGCGGCATCAACGTACTTCATCACGTCTTCGTGGTACGTTCCGTCGAACACGTTGTGAATCTCGTTTTCATATACTGTAAAAACTGACCCGCAATCTGCGACTGATTCATAATTGGCGAGACCTTCGCCTTGTTTGCCTTTCGGCATGTACACATCGGTCCCGCGAATCTTGAGTTTGACAAGATCGGCAATTTTATCTACCGAAGCATACGAAGTTAGAGCAACAACCAATGTTCTGTCTGCGGCTGCATTCGCGTAATCGTTTTGAACCACAAGGAAGGGGCGGCGACCTAATTTCTCTTGCCTATCGGTCGGAATGACGCGAGCATGACCATCTTTACGCAAATAAACAATCCTCCCACGCTGCACCTTGGCTCGCACTAGACTTCCTGTGCCTTTCTCGCCTCAATGCTCTTCTTGATGTCTTGTCCATTAAAAAATTGAGCCAAAAGACGAACGATGAACTCCGTTCGCGTGATACCCGCTTTCTTCGATTCCTGTTTAAGGCGAGCCAACAATCCAGTCTTAATCCGAAGGTTGACCTGCTTGGTTTGAGTTTTCATAAAACCGTCTCCTGTATAGCGGCGCGTATAGCGTCGTGTATAGCAATCCGTATAGCCTTCAAGCTACGCCACCTTCTTCGCCAGTTTCTTTTCAGTGGCTTCAATATGTTCTTTTGTACGCCGACGATGGGCGGAATGAATCGGGCGAGGTGTATTACGAATCCACTCTGACACTTCGGGCCATGAAAAAAGCAGATTCCGACCGAGGTTATAAACAGGGATAGGATTCGGGCAACGGCGACGAACTTTTTCTCGCACCCATGCGACACCTTCTTCAAGCGTCATGCTCTTGCAAAGACGGCGTGCGATCTCTTCGATGGGGAGCAGGTCTTCAGGGTTGAACGGCCTTGATTCTACGACGAAAGGTACAACAGACTTCTTCTGAGGCATTAGACATCCGATTAATAAGCACACTTGTGCCGTCTCGGAGTGCCGTGAGGAAGAGTTCCTACGACTTCGCGGCTTCAGGATTTCACCAGATTGCGCTCTGGCTACTTGCCGCTTCCACATTTCCCTTGAACTGATCTTCCGGTCGGAACGGAGCAGCCGTTCCCGCGATCATGGCGATTAATCAGTCAAGTTTGCATCAAACTGCCTATCGGGATGCGGAACCGATTTGGTCCTAAAACTACGATGACACAGGACCTTTAAGGGTTCCCTGCGATTTCAAAGTTGTTTTAGGGGTTGGGCTGCAACAACCGGGGAGGATGTTTCAGCTACTCAACCATTATCTCATAAGTTACGATGTTTGTCAAGCTCTATTTTTAAGGTGTTTTAGAAGCCGGACCAACTGGCATCAGCATGCTTGATATCCGGACTGATATCAATACTGCTATCAAGTTAGCCGGAGCTACTGGAAGTGTAGTGTAGCCCCGGCCATCCGAAATTCACGCGAGTTTTCTCAAGCTATGAATCTCGAAATTGTTTAATTAGTGTTTCCGTTGCGGAATTGTTGACGCTTCGTGTTGTGGAGCTTCTTCACGTCTTCTTTGGCGGCTTCGACCTTCGAAGCTGGTGGACGCTTTCTTGAGATCGCGTCACATCGATCTGTGGAATCTTTCCCTTGCTGCGGTCTAGCGCCTGCATTCGGCGTGGACATTACGTCTGCGGGATTGGTCGTCTTCTTCATTTCAACCAATCTTTGCAACACGGTGTTTCTTTGGCGCAGCGTTGTTATCCCCGCTTTTCGAGCTTTCGCGGCACCGTTCGGGAATTCTTTGGCGTCTCCCGGATGCTTGCGATTTTGAAATGCGCCTTTGCGTAGGGTTTCCTCATGCTCATTTTTTCTATCGTGGTAATGCGTCGCCGTGGTTGACTTCACTTTCTTCACGCCTCCGAGACTTTCCTCGACATCGACGTTATTGCGTTCGCTGAGGTGAGCAGGGGTCGGCTGCTGGCTGGACTTGCTATGCTGCTTTTTTCGGAGTGCATCCTCTGGATGGCTGAAACTGGCCTGATTACTTACTGCTGTTTGTCTAGACATATTTCTATCCTTCCCACGGCCTTAAGGTTCCGTAGGTAATTTGAAAACAGTTAAGCTGTCTTCAAAACTCTTAATCTTGAATGGTGCTGAAGCTATCTAAGCGGTACTCCGAACGCTGCTGCCGCGATCAGTGGTGGACACGGAAGCACGACTGGATTAGTTGTTCCCGGAGGATTAGGGCTGACGGTGATTGTGCTCGTTACGGAAGCCCAGAATGCAACAGTAGGAAAATTAGCATTAGGATAAGGTGAATACCCGTTCGGTGGAGCAGTATTGCCAGTCACAACTACGTACAAACCTACTCCTCCTGCATCAAGCTGATATGCGTACATCACAGCCCAATCGTTGCCAAGTGGCCACGGAGCGACTGAAACTATGGTTCCTGTTTGACTCATCTAAGAATTCCTTGCGGCAGGCCGCTGACACTTTTTAATTGAATGCGTTGCAGACAACTTCATGACATGGGACATACCAATACCCGGCACGTAGTTCTTTCCATGTCGAATTGTCTACGTTATCTGACTTGAATAAATGTACAGACGAATCGCCTTTAACGGTGTAGGCATCGACGCCATCCCAACCATCGGCTTTATGCCAATGATTCGATTCCAAAACATTCTTACGAATCTGCTTATCACTGCATTCAAACCAATGAAGCTCGCCGAATTGCACCGTTCGAATAAAACCGATACTTACGACGGTACCCTTCTTTGTTACCAGTTCTTCCACCATCACAATTCTCCTAGTCGCATAGCGACGAACTACAAATGCTTCTTGATTACTTCACGCAGTTGATCAGCGTGCTTCCGATGGTCCATCGTGGAACATCCCGTGAGTTGTTCCCAACTGTTAGCTAATTCTTCTAAGTCCCGCACGGTGTGCGTGTACTTCTTTTCGAGGACGGCGATGTGGTCTGTGATGACCTGTAGTGCTGATATTGCATCCATTGAACAATTCCCTTTGCCGCTGCGCGGCGAACTACAAAATGAAAAAGGCGCAAGACCTTGCAATGGAACTTGCGCCCTCTGGACCATGCTAAAGAACGTCTACACTTCGATGGTGCTGGTCCGACGCTCCCTCCGGCACAATGATTCAACGACAGGATTATCGGGATTACCGAAGCTGACGCTGGCCGGATGTTTGGCTCCGGTTAGTTTCGTCGATCTTCGAGATTTGAATGGAGCAACAGAAGTCTCAACGAAACTGTCCAGAGCTAAAGCTTCTTATAGTCAAACTTTCCGTTGATGTTTTTGAGGTAGTAGCTGGAGTGGTCTTTAGCTAACGCC
>Ga0307477_10001985_pt1 | contig 16225 bp, 13 predicted proteins | sample atmos_gasesECM2C_FD_203316 | JGI IMG/M metagenome (GOLD analysis project Ga0307477, IMG submission 203316) | Hardwood forest soil microbial communities from Morgan-Monroe State Forest, Indiana, United States - atmos_gasesECM2C_515 | ecosystem: Environmental > Terrestrial > Soil > Temperate...
ATCATCCTATGGATTGCCCACGAGCATCTGGACGAGTGTTACGACCAACTCGTCGTGAACGGCTATTCGAGGGCTGGGCATTTAGAGACTTCGGCTCCGCAGTTCGCATTCGTCTGCGTCAAGCCGAAGAGATGGAAAGAGTAAGGGAGGAGATAAGATTGAAACTTCATCGGGACGAAGCGCAGGTGACCGATCTGTATTTCGCAGCGTTCCTCGCTTATGCAGGCTATGAAGTGATGAAATGCATGGTGACAGGGAGAGATACGACGTGGGTTTTCTTGGTTCCCTCCTGTGACCTCGACATCATGCGGAAAGAGTTTGACGAGGATAGAGAAGTCCAGAGCAGATCGTTCACGGCCTCGATCAAACAAGTCATATGTTTTCAGTCGACAGCACGAAGCAATAGCGGGGAGTTCATCACCCCGGCGTGGCGTAGAGTCATAGGAATTTAAGTCTCAGTCGGGCATCGTCCGCAGAGGTAATCCTCCATCCTCCTGCGTTTCTCCGTCGCTTGACGGCTTTCAGTAGCCCTAAGCGATCTGACGGTGCCCGCCACGTTTTTGTCGAGCGAGGTCAAGCCCAGCTTGGGACGGAGGGAAGCTGAATAGGAGGATGATTTGGTGCAACAAGAAAAATGCAGTTGTGGTGCAAAGGATGAAGCAGTCGTCTGGTGCTATATCCACGGATACAAAATCAAACCGCCCGCAGTTCATCGGAAGGCGCAAGAGCCAACACCGATGAAGCCAAAGCGAACGAGACGACCTTGTGAAGTCTGCAGCTGTCCGTTCCTTGCCAAGCGGAAGGACGCACGAATCTGTTCAGGCAAGTGCCGTGAGCGGGCACGACGCAACGCTGCAAGAAGTGATGCCCGCCGGAGAGAGGCGTCGAACGGGCTAACCGTGACAGATAATCGAAAATCGTGTCCGCAAACTGTTGAAACCTCGATAGTTGCAAGGCCGGATTTTGCGAATTGACCGGGTCTAGTACTTTCTCTCACCAAATCGTCTGGCGCACATATAACCCGCATTGTGACAGATAACCCAGATCGTCAGCACGATTGGCGATTGCAAGTCGATTCGATAGGAGGAACTGATGAACCAAGAAACAACACCGGAGACATCGAAGCCGAAGAAGAAGTACGTCCGCAAGCGCCGGACTGACTTGGCTTTGGAGGTAGCCCTCCGTCATGCTGCGGCAGCAACGGAGTCAGGTGCAGACCCGGCCACCAAGGGACTAATCCAGACTCGTCTCAATATTTTGAATCAGCAGTTGACTCGTGAGCGGAACGATAAGCTCAAGCGGGCGCTTGCAGAGATTGAACGCCTGCGTGTTGAGAACGAGAAACTGAAGAGTGAACTCGCACAAGCTCTAGCGGGTCAACCCAAATCGCCTGTCACACTTGAAATCGAGCAGGCACTTGCGAAGTATCGCCAGACGGCAGTAGACGCAGGCACATTCTAGGAGGAAATCATGGGAGTGATATTCAACGCAACAGATGTATCCGGCCAGCAGATCGTTGTGCCGACACCAACGAAGGACACGATGCTTGCCGTCTTGAGCAGCCCTCAGGCAACGCAAACGAAAAAAGACCTAGCAACCGACATTTTGAACTGGTATTCGGCGCAGAGTGCCAAGCTTCCTCTGACAGGCAACACCGAACTCGACCGTGCAGCACAGTTGATGCTCACCGAATTTAACGCCAAGAGTCTGTGGGACGGCAGTTATCCGCTCGAAAAGCGGTCTGTCAATGACGCAGAGAAGACAGTAATTTTCTTTGCAAAGACTGGCGAACCCATCGCCTCAGCCGCTTAGTCCTAAAGGAATCTGAGGCGCATCGAAAACTGCGAGATGCCAAAGCGCTTGTTCGATCCGGTCTGTTGAAGCGCTGATCCGGTTCACCGCTCTCGCAATCCCCAATTCCAGAAGTGGGGTCCGAATGTTAACAGATGCAGCCCGATGTGACGAACAAGTTATGGCTTCGTTCCATTTCCCGAACGGGAAAATAAAGATGATTCTCCAAGCTTGTGCAGATATACTTTCGCTTCCCCCGTTTCAGGCCCCTAATTCTCTAGTAACGTCTTGCCGAGTTAGAAGGGCGGTCGGATTGGCTCGTCAACAGTTCTCGGAAGAATTAGCCAAGCTGGTAAACGACTGGTGTGCAGTCGAACAGATCGCACAGTTGCTTCGAGATGCGAAAGACACGAGTGACGAGGTTCGGGTCAGCGCTCCGAAAAAGAATATTCTCATTGAGAAGAATCTAAAAACAGCCGTTGAAGCCGGAGCAATCCCACTCGATAAGGTCTACAATCTAATCAGAGAATCTGAGGAGAACGGAAACCAGCACATCTTCTATTACCGCCGAACGGGGCAACCCGGAACGATTGACGAAGTCGCTACACGGCTGTGGGGCGCAAATTGGCAAAAGAAGATGGATTTGCCACTAGCCGAACTGGTTGAGAACGATTTCATTTTTGCGGATCTGCATCCTTGGAATGAGGCTCTCAAACCCTTCGATTTCGTCCTGAAAATTTACGGGCATGAGTTCATCGACAAGTACACAGATGTCATCAAAGAGATTGGTGAAAATCGTTTTTCGCATGAGTTTTACCGGGAAGCCAGGCGAATGGTGATCGTGGTGCGATGGAACAATCCGGGGATTCTCGAAGTGAGGATTCCGCTGACGGAGTCGAAAAAACGTCGTATGCAGTATTTAGAAAAGACGAGGCTGATGATTGCACCTGCTTTCCCTCCGAGCGAGTATTCGCCGTGGAAATTGGCGAAGGCACGAGGGCGGATGATCGAAGAGCAAAAGAAGTATGAAAAAGTCTATCGGCTGAACCACACTCGGGTAGAGGACGAAGTTCACAACATTGGCACGTTTGAGTGCCACGACCCACAAGCGAACCTGTTTGCTCAGCAGAGGATGGTGGATTCCGTCGAAACACTTATCGATGGCGGCGAATGTACGAACCTGCGGGTTCTCTGGCTAATGGGAAAGAACCCAAACCCGTCACGAGAACTTCACACGCTCATCGGACACAACAAGGAAACGAACGAGACTGTGATTGGCGGCTATTGCCAATCGAAAGATGTAGATTATGTTACCGACCAACTTCGATACTTTAGCAAGTGACAATTCGGATTTGCGCCCCGTCATCGCCCGCCTAAAAGAGTGGGTCGAAAGACACGCCGATTGGAGCGTCCTCGATCCAAGGATTCTGTCGAAAGACTTGCGTGATGTTGACCCTTTTCTGTTGACGGTTGTCCTCCGTGGATTGGTCAGAATCGGCCTGTACCGACGTGTATATATGGTCGAGACTCCCTCCGGCGTCTTAGCTGATGGTGAGTACGACGATCCCCGAGAAATTCCAGATCGAGTCCCGGACAGGGCTTACCACTACTTCAACCCAACGGAAACAGACGTTGTTCCCGTGTACAAGCCCGTCAGGTGAAAACTCGAAAGGGTGCGCTGCAAGAGACGAGAAAAACGATCCTGGCGATGGAAGCCCAGATCGATGCCGCAGGCGCAGACAGAACCAAACTCAAACTGCAAATTTACACTGAACTGCAAAGGAAGGGACTGACGGAAGAAGCTGAAACGCTGATGACCTTCGATGCGGTCGTGAGGGCAAGTATGAATAAACAGCCAAATATCACCTACAACTTCCACAACAGCCCTATTGCGATGGCGAACTTCGGGACGCAAATCGGAAATATTTCCGCATCGCTGACAGCGGTCGGCAGCAACGACCAACGGAGCAAAGACTTTTCAAACGCCTTGAAGCAGCTGACCGAGGCCGTCGTTAATTCGGCGGAGCTGACGGAGCAACAGAAAAAGGAAGCACTGGACGCATTGTCATTTGTCGGTAAGCAGGCTGAAGAACCGCCAGAGAAGCGCCAAACGGGTGTCTTGAAGCCTGTCTTGGAGGCGATTCCCAAAGTCCTTAGCGCAGGCTCCGCCCTCGTCACCCTCTGGCACACGTTTGGGCCTCACATCATGACATTTTTCGGTTTCTGACGATTCTTAACAGTTCCATCCAAGCGGGAGCTGAAATGATCCAGATGAACCTCTACGATCTGAAGCAAGTCGGTCCCGACTTCATTGTGCTGACCGATGGAAGTGTTGATGTCAGAATTACGTTTGACGACACGCCGGATGGAATGGACTTCATCAATCCGACGAAAGAGGAACACGCTGCGTTTTTCAGAAACATTCAGTGTCAGGTTGGACTTGAAGCCCCCGTTCAGTCGTCGCAGGAGAAGCGAAGAATAGACATATTCCTCGATCATGAGGTTGTCGCTTACGGTCTACTCCGCTCGGTCCCGTTCCCGTTTCCGATCACGAAAATTGAGTTCTGAGCACCCTTGTGCCTTGATGTCCACTTCACCCGCTGACGGCATTTGGGGTAGTGCCCAACCAGTCCGCACATTACGCATCTTTCGAGGAACTGTTCGCATCCTATGCAGTTCCGCTATGCTAGGGTTATCCGATCACCCGCTCTGGTGACGACTGCGACTCTCGACTTTGAACATCTACACCCTCGGCTATCAGGGAGTGGACGTGGACCTGTACGTCTCTAAGTTGAAGAATGCTGGCGTCGGGATCGTCGCTGACGTGCGGGAAACTCCGTGGAGTCACAAGCGAGGATTCTGCAAGAACATCCTGAAGTCAGAATTGTCGAAGGCCGGGATCGACTACATTCACGTCAAATCAGCAGGCAATCCCAAAGAGAATCGGCGGACGGCACCGGACATGGCTGAATGCCTCCGGCGTTACCGAGTCTACCTCGATGACAATCCCGCTGGAGTCGTCGATTTGATCGACATTGTCCGCACGGCGGCGTCACGTAATCGGACGGTTTGCCTCACATGCTTCGAGAAGGACGTTAATGACTGCCATCGTTCGATTCTCGTCGAAGTGATGACCCGGCAGATCAAGCTGCGGCCCGTCCACCTATAATCATCGGAACAGCAAATCCGGCACCCGCTTCGGATACCACATGCCGACAATCATGAAGCTGGTCGGGTATAGGAATAGATTTCCGAGGAAGAACTTCAGATTGTAGACATCAAGCCTGCACAACTCCTGCATTCGCTCTAACGCCTTTGCGTCACCATCCCTGCGTTGCAGTTCGCACAGCCCCCAATCTAGGACTTGCATTCGATGTCCGGTACATGTCGCCGATTTGCAAAGCCACGAGACCTGAACTCGGAATTTGACGAAATCGAGCTTCTTCATCTCCAGCGGGATCGCCTGCTCGAACATGTCGATTTGCAGTCGCTTGGCGTCGTGAATCCTCTTGACCTCGGCGAACTTCTGCTCGAAGCTCTTTTCCTCGTCGGCAGATCGTTCAACAACTTCGACCTTCGTCACTTCCCTCGGTGCGACCACGCCGATGGATGTGCCATTCTCTTTGTGGGCTTTCAACAACTCGTCCACGGATTCAAACTGCCAGCTTGGGTCTTTGAACATCCACTCAGCTCGCTTGCCCCATTCGTCCTGCGTCGTCGGGATGAACTCGCCCACTTCGATTGAATCGCAGTCGATCTTGTAACTCTCGGACCGAGGATCGTTGAGATTCTTGGCGATTCCAGCCGTGATCCACTGGTACAGCTTGAATTGTTCATCTTTGCCGCCAAGGTATCTGTACGGAATCGGGTAGAGCCGAAGCGGTCTACCTGATGGCAGCATCCCGGCTGTGCAGACCGTTTCGAGATGCTTCTTACTCAATTCCGGATAGGTCTTTGCCCAGATCAGAATCCGTTCTTTTGAATAACCAGACTTCATGGCGCTGTGCCAAGCAGAATACTCCAACTCGGCGGCTAACCATATAGCCCGCAGTCTTGGCAGCCTGCGGCAGCTAGAGAAGGTGCTGAATCGGAGGTGATTGCGAAATTCGAAGGAGAATGGCGATACAAGAACAGGAAGTTTTCACGCTAGCTGAAGTGGCAAAGTTGCTTAAAGTCAGCCCAGACACTATCAGCCGTCGTTTAGAGAAAGAACCGGGTGTGATTTGGGATCGCCCGAACGCCTTCACAAGAGACGCTACCGGGCGCTGAGGATTCCTGCCGCCGCTCTAAATCTCTTCCTCCACAAGAAACGAGTGTTGTGACCGACCGTTACAAAGGGCTGCCGACGGGTCGATTTGGCTGCGGTTCTGGTCGGCGGGGGCGTTTCAGAGGTGCAGGCAACCTTTGTGACCAGACTAGCATAGGGGAACGGTGAGAATGGAGCAGTGCTACGGCCCAGTGGAGACTAGAAAATGGTGAGCGGGTGTTTGCGCTTGCATGCTCTCGTTCAATCCCACCGTGGGCTTTCGTTGACCTGTTGACCCAGAGAACCGTAGCATCTTTCGCAGGCCAAGGCCTCCACCAAACCGAACTTCTTGTTTCGCAAAGGGTAAGATTTGAGAGGGCCGGAGGAGGCACGTGAATTTATGGAAGCGGACAAGCCTTTCGCAAACGTAAAGCTTAACGCTGCAATGACGGGCTGCGGGAAGTGTGGAAAAGCACTAGGACAACTTGACGCATATTTTTACCTACACCCGGAGGCCGCAATCTCTGGGTTCGTACAGTGCGAAAAGTGTCGGAAACTTTGGTGTAAAGATTGTTCCCCGGTGGGGTCGATGGGCTTTCACAAATGCCCGCAGTGTAACCGCATGGCCGAGACACTAGCATTAGTAGATCTTGTGGAGTGAGAACATCCCATAAAGGGTCCCTCGCCGGATTGTGGTGGGATGCGAACGGCGACTGGACACGTTCCCATGAATCTGCGCAGGAAGGTGAGGGGGCGCAGGGGGCTTGGGTGCATGCCTACCTGCACCTCAAGGAAGGCGACAACGGCAAGGCAGGCTATTGGTATCGCCGAGCGGGTAAGCCCGTTTCTCCTGAAAGGCTCGATGCGGAATGGCTCAGCATCGCTACAGATTTGCTGTTTTGACTAACAATTGGGCAATCTGCAGGTCACAACTCCGAGCACATGATAGCGAGAGCCAATTCTGGCTGGTCGCTTCAACGAAGCGGATAATCATTGCGAACGTGCCAGTGAAAGAGGAAAATGACTGGTCTCCCCCTTTGGATCGACTCTATGAAAGCCAAATTGGGTCTGGAGATGCGCCCTTCTCCCACGCAGGAAGTGCAGCTTATCTGTAACTGTTGCGGCCAACCCTACTATCCCAACAAGTCATGGGAAGATCGCATGCGAGCGATCGTCTTTGGTGCGGAGAAATATTCGGTCTGCCCTTTGTGCACTCAAGAGGTGCCCGTCGATGTTTTTCAAGATGAGGGATACAGAAGGCGGTGCCAGTATGAGGTCGCACGCCTGCAGCGGTTATTCGACGTTGCTAATGGAGGTGCGAAGAAAAAAAGGGGCTCTTTAGGGAAGAAGCAGCAGATCTGAATTTAGGGCTCATTGCCGCCAGGCCGTCGCAGAGAAAGAAGCCTGCACTTGGGAAATGAACAGCCGCCTCATGTCATGCCCAACGCTTTCATCGCTGCGGTCATCGGATCAGAAAAGAACACGGGGTCAACTCGCTCCACGATGTCGCCAGAGACTTCGAGAAAGTTCCGTTTATTTTCCAGCGGGATCAATGCCTTGCGTGCGCCGTTATCCATTGCAACCTGTAACGGCTCGGCCAGGGACCGCATCGATTTGATGTTTCCCTGGATGCTAAGGTCGCCGAGGATGACGAGGGCAGCCTGGACTGGCATTCTCTTTAGCGCCGAGTAGACGGCGACGACCAAGGCGATACCAGCTTCGCACTGGACGTGGTTGCTGAGCAGATCGATTGCTTCAACGTGGAAATCGGTCGTATCGACCTGCTGGCCGACGCCCATCTTGACCTTCTGACCCATCAGATATGCAAAGGCCCGGTTAATCGACTCCCGCATCGGGCCATCGATCCCACCGGCAATCCTCAGCTTGCCGGTACCCGGCGAGCAACCGACTTCAAGCCGATAGAGGCCGACCTTTGCGTGATCGTCGACCGAGGATGTGTACACCGATCCTGGGGCTAGCGGATCGAGCGAGATCATGTCCCGTCCACCTTGTTCAGGGACACCGATGAATTTCTCCTCTCGTGTCTCGTTGTCGATCAGCGAAAACGACGTTTGATGAAACTCGAAGGAACCCATCTTCTTGAGTTGTTCCTTGACTCGTCGACGGCCTTCGAGGGATAACTCAACCAGTTCAGCTAGCTCTTCCTTGGAAAGATCCCCGTTCGGGTAGATCAGTTTAATCAACCCAGAGACGGTCTTCCTCACCGCCTTTACATCACGTGATTTCAAGTGCGATCCCAGCGAGAAGTTCCGGTCGAGGACTTCGGTGAACGTGTGCTTCCTTAGCTCTCGCAGGGCCTCTGCCAGATAATCCACAACGAAACCGTAGTGATCGGTGAAAAACTCCACTTTCATCTTCGGCATCTCCCAGCCGGGGATGTAGAAGTGGAGTCGGTCGAGGAACGCCATGTCCTCTCGGATCACATCGGGCATCGGTATGAACAGGTGCGACGACTGCACCATCACCTCGACCGGTTGATTCGTATTCCCGAACATGGCGATTGAGGCCGAGCCGGAAAGTGAATCCTTGCCACGGGCGAATGTCCCAGATTCGCAGTAGGTCTTAAGCGTCGTCACGACTTCTTTTGGCATCTTTTGAAGGTCAGCCACTTCATCGAAGCCGATGGCGTCCCAGATTCCGACCAATCCAATCTTGCCGGTGGCCATGTTGAAAAACAGGTTTGCCACTGTCGTCGGTCCGGTGAGAAGGATGGTGTACGGCGATACCTCCTGATAGCCATAGCTCTTCCCAGTCTCACGTGGCCCAAGTTCGACCAAGTTGTAGTTGCCCTCGGCTAGCGGAATCAGACGTACCAAATAGTGCAATTTCTGGCGGCGATTGAAATGGGATGGTTCGAGACCAATGGTGCGAAGTAGTAGGTCGATCCATTCGTCGGCGGTGAATTGGCTGCGGCAAGCCCGGTATTCTTCCAGGTCGAATGTTGCAACCTGAATGGGTTTCAGGCTGTCGATCCAGAATGGGCTGCGCTTACCTTTCTGCTCTTCGTCGTATTGATGTCGAATATCCAGTTGCGCCCAAATCCCTCCCATCAGCAGGCGGTCGTACTCTCGCAAAAAGTGTTCGGGGATGTGGACGTACTTGTTCCCGAAGTTCTTCAGTTCAGCCCAGTGCTTGTCATCTTCGGAGATGTATCGCACCTGGACCTTGTCGATGAAAGTGTGCTTCCCCTTGTCTTTGACCATCGACTGCGCCTTGTTGGCTTCATCGAGGTGGACGAAGTTTGAGGAAATCGTGTTGTTTACGACCTTCAATCCGGCATCGATGGCCACAGGGTCATCAGTGGCGCAATATTTGCCGAGAAGATACTCAAGGACAAAGACCGGGACATTGGCCCCGACCTTCACCTTCCGAACCAAGTCCTTGCGAACGACTTTGCCCGCAAAAACGGAAGCCGCTTTTCGATCTAGTTCAGGCACGCTTATCCTCACATGGAAATTGCGACATCCACCGTCAGCGGAACTGCCAGTTCTACCCCTGTTGTGGCATCGAGCAGGTAGACTCCCACGGTCCTCTGGGAAATGTCCTCAGTCAGCATGACCGTGACGGTATTCGTTTCAATTCGCTTGTTGTCGTTTTCCGAAACCTTGAGCTTGACCTCACCCGTCGCATCCTCGAAGCCATACGAGGCGCTCACTGGATGGGAAACGCACTTCTTATTGGCCCGGAGTTCAATCCGGACTTTGGGCGGTTCAATTGGGAACAGGCTGGACTCACTCTGGCTCCCAGCAATCTGCACGGAAAAGAATCTTGTGGTCAGCTTCGTCGTGCCGGGTGCGAGTGTCCAGTCAATGCCCGTTGTGGGGGCGGAGGACGTCAAAGTCGAGTGCATTACGACCACGGGAACGATCAGTTCTTCCGGGGACAGTCCTCCATGAAAATAAGCTCTGCCGCCCCCCTTCGACTTGAAGACGGCGAACGTCCAGGGTGTCGCAATATCGAACTCGCTGTCCACTCCCAATGAACCCAATGGTGTACGCATATAGGACGGTTCCGAACTCCCCCCAACACCGACCCACACCCGGCGGTGCAAGTCTTCAACCTTACCACCGGGAGCGTCGATCTTCATGTCCTTTCCCACCTCATCGGCAAACAAGTGCCCATGGTCGGCCACCAATACGATGTTCTTGATACCGTGGTCGGCTAACACTCGGACACCTCGCCGCAAATGACTAAGCACCCCGTCGATCTGGAGGCGGGCCTGCGCAACGTTATCGGCTTCGCACAGTTCATCGATCTCTTGGGACGTGATCAGGATCAACTCGCACGTCTGAATTCCTTCCTTCACTCTCTTGGATGGCTTCGGGAGCAGATCCTCCAGTTTAGCTTCGAAGACCGACGTACCCGAATGTTCCTTTAGGAATGCCACCCGATCCTTCCGATCCTTGATGACCTCGCCGTCGATCTCCAGTGCTAGTTTGCCCCCTCCCACGCCCACCACCTTGGCGGACTCGTTAGCCTTGGGGAGTAAAGCAGCCATACCAATTTCGGTAATTGTAGGGACTGTGGCGATGGCGGACTCAATTTTCAATTCGAACTCATCTTGGAGCAATCGACACAACTCACGAGCCATTTCGAACCGAAGGGCATCCACCCACACATATGCAACCTTGCCGTCACCTAAGAGCGGCTTCACTCGCCTTTCAAAAATATCCCTCTGACGGAACAGTCCTTTCACAGGATGCGTTGTCTTTTGGAATTGCGTGATGAAGTGCCTGGCCATTTGTGAGCCGATTTCGGTGTACCGTTGCTCGGCCTTCGTGATTAGCCTGTCCAGCCCCTCATGTTCCTTACCGGAGCCAAACTCGAAGTTATATTTGCGGCTTTCCATGTGGCGATGGTGCGTGTCGAGCAAGCACCAAGGCTCGTCATCATCGGCATACGCTTTGACAAGAGCGGGCACTGTGGTCGGAGCAGTCTTTAACGCTTTGCTGACACGGTCGGCCTCGATTAAGACTTCTGCGGCGGAAGAGATCAACGCCCATCGGCCCTGGATCATTGGAATCACATCAGCCCAGAACCTGGAAAGCCGGTACTCGGCCAATCGCAACATTTCTCCCCTCCCGGCTTTGAACAATTCGTTTTCAACGTGAGCCAGTAGAGTGCGCTCAACACACAAGAACGTTTCGCTCTTTTGGATTGGTTCGACCGGGAGTTTGATTTGGATGAGACCAAGATCCTTTTCGACTCTGTTGGCGACGGTCACGTAGCTATCCCGCACATCCCGATTGTTTCGCCATGTTCGAGCCAATCGCACGCAGGCATCGATACTTGCTTTGCTCGTCGCCACGGGGATCGACCAAAGCGATGACGGAACCTGCTTCTCCAGTGAGGCGAACAAATCGGTCAGTAAGGTATGCCGACCCAACCGGATTCGCCAATTCGAGAGCGCCTCGGCGGCCGGGAGCTCAATGTCGAAGCTGACTTGCAGGAGGTACCCCAATTCTTTCTTGGCGTCCTTCTTCCCGACCTCTTCGTCGTACTGATCGCTATTGAGGAATGCCAGGGCGACTTCTTGCGGATTGGCCGTGCCAAACATCAGCATCAGGACGCCGGTCGATATGTCTTTCCCCTGATCGGCCAGAGAGTTTAGATCGGCGAGTGAGAGTTTGCCCGAGTCAACCTGTCGTTCGATTTCGGCTACTTGATCTTCACCCAGGATCGGCGTCAATGAATTACGGGCCACGACGGATAACCGTGTGTTGCAAGACGGCGGTTGTTGCCGAGGTTGCATAATGACCCCGGCGCAGTCGAGCTCGATCAAAGCACTGTCGGTTTCGGTTCGCTCAATAGGTACGTACACGACTAGTCGAGGCGGTTGTCCGTCGTTGAGCAGGTGATCGATCTGTTTTCGCAATCGAAAGAAGCTGCCGTCGTAACGGGCCACTGTCGTGTTCGGAATGGAAAGCTCCGCAGCCGCTGTACCGTAGGCTTTTTCCGGGTCGTACCAGACCACCAGCCCTTTCTCATCGACCTGCTTGGCGATCAGTTGCACGAGGTATTCAGTCACGACGGCCATCACTTCACCAGACCTTTCTGGCGAAGTTGTTTGCCAATGGAGGACCACTCGTACTTACCTTGCAAAAGATGGCCCCAGTATTCTTCAGCATCTTTCCAGGGAACAAGTTCGTGAAGCGAAGCAATGTTCAGGACGACACCATCATTGAGGTCAGGTTCCAAATGCAGGTTTGCCGCTCGACCCAGCTTGTCCTTGAAATCCCGGAGTTCGGAGAGGAGGTCCTCCTGTCGCTCGACTTCCTTGGCTAACCGCTTGGCCTCCTTACCAGCGGTCGCAACGGCATTTTCTTTGCGAAATGTTTCGAGGCGGCTGCTTTCCAAGCGAATCTTGGGCTCGACGTAGTTCACTAATGCCTTGAAAAGCAAGTCGTTGTCGAGGCGGTGGTAGTAGATCCAGAGGGCATAGTTCTTTTTCGAGGATTGGAGCAGCCAGTAGATCGGAGCCTTGCGGCGGCTCTTAGTGTATCGGGCAATGTGGTCGTCCCAGAAGCCCCCCTTCCCCGGCTTGCGAAAGTAGTCACGCAACTGGCTCACGTTGAGAAGTTCACAAGCCTCCCGCTCGATATCAGCCGACCGTTCCTTCCACATAACGTCAAGAACACGACGCAGACTTCGTGCTAGGTCTTCCTCATGAATGTCATCATCTGGAATGATGCCATTTGACAGAATGACGACATCGCTCTGAAGGACGGACGGGCGTACAGAGAATGAAGCCGGTGGAGTAGCTGGGAGTTCAGCGAATATGTCGTCCTCCACAATATTCTGAGGCTCCCCTTTCCTAGTTGCCTCAATCGACCAACGACCGAACACAGCACCGAGTGCAAAGGAAACCAGTGATGAGGCAAGGCTCACCTCCCGATCAGCAAATGTAATGCCCGACTCTCGCCGATGACGAATGAGCGTACGGACGGGAATTTTGAGTAAATGTGCAACGAGTTCGTATCGCCGATCAGTCCAATATGCACGTTTGGATAGCTGCCTACTGTTGCCAAGTTCCATCGACGCCCTATCAACAAGCTCCTCAATCGGCATCTTCATTAGCCGACCACACTCAGCGGCATCGAAAGCATTGCATGCACTGTATTGTGCCGGATGATTGCCGTAAAGCATGTCAATTACGGCCTCCTTCTCAGCTGGAACTCTATATAACTGAGTAGCCAATTTCTCGTTTTCCCATGTGACTGACTCCAGTTCACGCCACACGTCTTCATCCCGCTGCAAAATACACTCTGCTCCTTGTCGTAGAGAAACGGTACCTGCAAAACCCAAGCCAGCAAACGCCCGGCTTGTCTCGTCGTAACGCCACAGCGCCCTTGCGAGGTGAGCGGCACGTACTCCGTTATCAGCTAAACTGTCTCCAATAGACGTCTCAATTACGGGAACAGGACAGGCACTTACAATTCCAGCTTTGTAGTCTCTGGCAGCGCTGCCGGACTCAACAGAATCGCCGCTTCCAACAAACATCTCGATAATGATCCGAAATAGCCTGGTATATGCAAGTGAAAGGATCGCTTCGCTGTGATGGAGCGTACGTCCAAAAATCGCCTGCCCTTTTATGCTGAAGATCGTTCCTTTAGGAAGTGGACGAGGCGAGAGTTCGCTCGTCGTGCGTTCTGGATACGTTAAACCGGGAAGTCCATACTTGTCTGCGCTTGATGCCCGCTTTGTCCACGAATAGCGCTCCTCAATGAAGCGACGGAGTTCATTTCCATCGTCTTTCCAATCTACAGTTAGATGGATGTCGTCGTAGAAAGGTGAATACTCCCCTCCCTTAGCGAAGAACCTCCAACGCCTGTTGATCTCGTCCACTGGACATTCCCACGCTAGACGCAGAAATCGAAAGTCGTCATCGGTCTGAAGCCCGACCCACGCTGAGTGACCTGACTCCTTCAACGAGGGGTGGCGCAACAGCGACTTGGCAAAACCCGCAGGAACCCAATAGGCAATAGTGTGGTACGGGAATGAGTGAAAAAGGCCATGAGATGCGATCACCAAGGCGGTCTTCGAATTCCGAGTGACACCCTCTGCGAGACGAGTTGCTTTGTCGGCAGTATCTAGCGCAGACACAAAATTTATGTGCGATACGCTGCCACCGTCACACATAACGATGTAGGCTGCAGCTTCTACGAGGGCATCATCAAGAACCCCGTGACCAAGATCGGCTAATGTGGATAGGCGATTCTGAGTTAAGAGGTGACGATCTCGCCATTCGGTAAGCGACGAAACAAACAAAGCCAAGCGTGACGTAATTGCTCCGACGGCCCCGTTATTGTGGGCAAGCGATAGGCCACGACAGATAAACGAGGCATAAAGATCGGCCTTAGAATTCGGATAGGCGTGGTCCGTGTAGTTTTTGGCATCCAACGCTTGCTGACCGAAGGGTGGATTCATCAAAACTACGTCATATCGCTTTTGGCAGAGGTCGACGAAGCCAAAGCCTCGCACTGCATCGTCGGTGAAGAGTCGCCTTTGAAATTGATGTCCGTTCTGAGCTTTTTCGGCGTACTTACGAAGAGCCTCTTTTACATTGGCCTCGGCTTCCTCAAAGAACTGAGCGTCTGTGATGTCGGACAAATCGAATAGCGCTCCTTGATCAGTTTTGCCAGCGAGAAGATCCATCGTCGCTTGGTTAAACAACAACGGCTGGCCCTTTCGGTCAATCGCCCTGGTCGTGTCCCGAACCCATTGCTTTTTGGCGCTGGCAACCGTATCCCGAATTTCCTCTTCGACCTTGAGAAGCGAGCCGGCTTCCCCAGCCAGCTTCATCTTGTCGAAGACGACCTCAACCACTTGGCCAAGGAATCTCGGCTCTAGCTGAGCGACGAACTCTTTGAGCATCTGATCTTCCCCGGGCATCGGCTCGGCACAGACAAAATTTGAGCGGGTGATCTTGGGTCGGTCTTTCTTCAGCCCCATTTCCTGATAGGACCGATGGCTTCGGAGCCACAGGGCAAAGGCCGCAATTTGGCTGGCCCGTAGGTCGATGTCAATTCCGTGCAGATTGTGAGCAAGGATGAGCCGGGGCACTTGCCGCCGCAGCCCTTCCAGCGTCTCGCAGTCCTTTTCCTCTTGGAGGGCCGGGCCGAGATCCGGATCGGCGTAAGCTTCCTCGTAAATCGTTTGCAGCAGGTCGAAGCAGTAGAGGAGGAAGTGGCCACTGCCGCAAGCTGGGTCCAGAATCTTCAGTTCCCGTGGATCTTTCTTGGTACGATGAGGGATGTAAGCTGGGAGCTTGAGCAATTCGTCCTGCGAAAGATCTTCCCGCCCGGACGCCCCCTCTGGAGATTGCTCTCCATCTTTTAGGAAGATCTCGGTTGGGCGACGAACCAAGTAGCGGCATTGGCTCTTGAGCTTGGTGTCGCCCTTCCGCATCTCGTACCAAATGCGGCCCAGCGTGTTGTCAGCCAGGAATTCGACTACGTAACGGGGAGTGAAGAACTGGTTGCGAAAAGCAAGCTCATACGAGTTTCGTGGAGCTTGGCTTTCCTTGCGGGCCTGATCCCGTAATTCTTTGGGCGTAAAATATTGGTAGACCCAACCGATAGTCTCGTCCTGCGTCCAAATCTCTGGCCAGGACTCCCTCAGGTCCGATTCTTCGGGTTTAATGCCACCGCTATTAAGTAGATCCAAGACTTCATCAAGCGTTTTCTGCCGAGGATACAGACGATTGGCTGGATCGTTGGGGCTGAACAATATGCCGATTTCGTCAGACAACAGCCCGCCCAGCCAGTCCAAGAAACGCCGGTAGGCGATATCTTGCTGGCCTGTGCTGTAAAGCCGTTCGTCCGCCTCATGGCCGTCCATACCTAAGTAGTGGAGAAAGCCATTGGACTTGATACCTCGGCTTACTGCCTCCCGGAACTTTTGCCCGCCGACGTAGACCTCACGGGCCTCCATCATCTTGTAAGCGCAGAGTCGGTTCAGATGCGTGAAGGCGATTTCCCGCACTAACTGGTCGAGCGCTTCATTGGGCTTGAAGCCACGGGCCTTGATATGGCCGAAGTGATCGAGAATATCTTTACGTGCCGCCTGCTCCTCTTCCGTCAGGTGGGTCATCGTGACATTCGGATCGGCGGTGACCTGATCCTTTTTAGCGAAGATGCCGTACTTTCCCTCAAGCTCGTGTGAAAC